>Ga0183101_1000619_pt5 | contig 10119 bp, 9 predicted proteins | sample Biomet3_FD_127790 | JGI IMG/M metagenome (GOLD analysis project Ga0183101, IMG submission 127790) | Microbial communities from bioreactor (seeded with sewage sludge) at LBNL, California, USA - Biofuel metagenome 3 | ecosystem: Engineered > Bioreactor > Anaerobic > Unclassified ... | reverse complement strand
CCCCGCCTGCCACGCGCTTTGCCGTGTAGTCGCACTGCGGCTGAAATACAAGATAAAGCTGGCCGTCATTGGCGTTTAGCGACCGTTCAAGGTCTGTGGCAAGCGTGTGGGCAAGGCGGCCCACTTCGCCGGGAATGTTCAGGCACTTGCGATTGTCGGGAGAGCCCAAATCACAGCGGCTGGCAATTTGCAACAGGTTGTGCATAACCTGCTTGCCGTGCTTCTCGCGCACGGCGTCAGAGAGAGCCACAAAGGGCAGATATATGAAGAAGCCCAGCCCAAGGTTTATCATCTGCAAAATGGAGCCGTTGATGCTGCCAGTCGCAACATAGCCGCTGATGAGCGGGGGGGTGGTCCAGGCCACACCCACTGTGGTATGCGGCACAAAGCCAATGATTGTTGCAAGGTAGGCCATTACGGTTTGTACCGTCGGCACCAGAAGAAAGGGAATGGCAAAGGCGGGGTTGAGCATCAGGGGAATGCCAAAAATAAGCGGCTCATTAACGTTGCACAAGGCCGGAACCAGCGCCAGCAGGCAGAGTTTTTTCATGCCCCAGTCGCGACAGCGTACCAGAACGGCAAAGCAGAGGGCCAGGGTAGAGCCTGAGCCGCCCATGCGCGTAAATGTATCGAAAAATATTTTTGTGAACACAAAAGGCGGCTCGTTGCCATACATTACGGCTTTGGCATTAACGAGGCCTGCAGGGGTGAGGATGTTCACATCCACCGAATTGAGCACGTTGGGGCCATGAGCGCCGAAAAACCAGAGCACTTGCGAGGTGAAGCTGTAGAGCAGGCCAAAGCCGAGGCCATTGCCGCTATGCTGAAAGGGCAGGGTAAGCAGCCTGCTTGTTGCTGCATGCAGGTCTGTTGCTCCCCATAGTGTCAGTAGAAAGCGGATAAACCCGAAAATCAGGATTGTTAGCATGGCCGCAGGCATAACCGTGACCACATCGCGCACAACCGGATCATGCCCGGCCATTTCTTCCGACAGATGAAACATCCGGTACCGCGCCAAGCGCACAAATACGGCGCTGCCCGCCATAGCCACGCACATGGCAAGCAACAGGCCTCTGTCCATGGAAAAACTGATGGTCCAGGAACTTGTTTCTTCCGGTGCGACAATGACAAAAAAGCAGGAGAGAACCACCAGCGAACTCAGCATGGGGCTGACTGCCGGGGCAGAGGGATTGGTCAGGTTGGCCCGCATGGCGCTGGCTCCGCCCAGTGCGCAGGCCAGTGCCAAGGCGGATATGCCGAATGTGCCTGCCACAAGGGTGTCGCACGCGCGCATTCCCACGGGGCCAAGCAGTGCGTCAACGGCATTTTGTGCGGATTCAAAGGGCAAATTACGCAGCAGCAGGGTGAATGAGCCGATCATTATGAGCGGCAAAACAATAAACAGCCCTCGCCGTATGGCAAGAAAAAATGGCCTCCCGCTCAGATTATCAAGCAGGCACAAGAGGGATTGGGCTAGCTGTTTGCTGTTCATATGCAGAGTATCGCTTGCAAGTCCACCTTCTACGGCTCAGTGTGTATGGTCAGACTATGAGCCGTTTGCTCGGATTCGTGTCAAAGACCTCATAAGGCAACGGCATCAGGGTGTGCCGTGCCAGCCTGCAAGCTGTCTGCAATCGCACCCGGCAGGAAGGCCCATTTGAGCGATCCCGCCATGTATGTTGGGTGACTTATTATCAACCTATGTAATATCAGGCTAAAAAACAATCAAGAGGTCAGGGATGTTAGCGGTAAAGATCGTACGGATTTCAGAAGAAAGGGGAGAGGGGCAGATCGGCAGGTGGTTCAGGGGGCGATTGCACTTGTAGGCTTGAGCACAATAATGAGTGTCCCCACCAATGGTTCACTATCTTCTACCGCATGCGCACAAAAAACGGCGGCCTACTTGAATCGTAAGCCGCCGTTTATGCATTTCAAAAGGTCAAATTCCGAGTATGTAAAAAACAGAGGCTACTAGCCCGGATGTATTTCAGTTATTTTGCTGCCCTGAATACCCAAGCCAGCCATCAGCCCCTTCTGGTTGAAGAAAAAGGCATACACTCCAGAGCGGGCTGTGGTTGTGGTAAACGATCTGGCCATTCCCTCATCCACAACAACCACGGTAGGCCCGACACCTATCTCCCATCCGCCACTGCTTTTCAGATACTTCAGGTCATCGTCTGAAAGAAAAAACAGGGCATAGCCAAACTTCTGTATCCCGGCCTGCAACCCGTAGGATGCTGCAACGCTACGATAGAAGCCCTTGGTTTTGCCACCCACCCGCAGGGCGCCTTCGCCGAATTGACCGCCAATGATAAAGCCGCCCTTGACTATATTGGGAAAGACAAGGATTCCCTTGGCCATGCTTCCCATTTTTTTTGCCGCAGGGCTTGAAGCGTATAACTGGTTTAACGCAGCAGTAACATCATAATTGATGGATGCCGCGCTGTCTGCCATGGAGGGCGCGGGAAGAGCAACGACCACAAGTGCAAGCAGGGATAAAAAGATCATCAAACGCCGAAGGCTTTTTCCGTTCATTGACCATTCCCCTCATTAATATGGCCGAATACACCAAGCCTATTGAATCAACGCTTGGACCCCTGCTTGGAGCTCTGCTTGGAGCCCTTCCGCACGGCGATATCAACAACCTCCAGGTAGCTTATGCCCAGCGTATCCCCGACCTTAAGCTTTTTGAGGTTCTCTGGATTTTGCACCTTGACCACCACCACAGAACCGTTGGCAAGTTCAAGCTTGGCCAGCTCGTTGACTTTATCCATGGCAAGTATCTTGGCGGTAAAGTTCGATTCCCTTACTCCCATGCCCTGCGGCTGGGATCCGGGTTTGGCCCTGACAACAGCCGTAGCCTGTTCGTCAGCCACAGAACCAGGCTCCGCCAACCACACTGTCAGTTCACGCCCGTAGGAAATATCGACCATATCTCCTTTCTTTACGCGCCGCAGATTAACGGCTTCCTTACTCACATGAATAATAAACAAATCACCCTGAAGGCTGCTCAAGGTTAACTTGCGCGCTTTGAGATCAATAGCTTCAACCTTTGCCACCGTGCTCTCAACCTCAGAACTCATCACCAGCGTTTCATTTGGCTGGGCAGAAGGTTGAGGGGCGTTTTTGCTGCAAGCCACCAAACATATGGTCATAAGTCCTAGCACCAATCCAGAAAACACAATCTTCATGCCTTTCCCTCCCATGGTTGACTTTTCCATTTGATTACAAACATTCTTTGACAAGAATAAAGTACCTCTTGCCTACTACGCCGTCAATTCTATCTGACTTGCGTTAAGATTGAAAAAAATCGCATACCTAACTCAAATGTATGTAAAATATGCATATGAATGATAACAGTGGTGAGGGTGTCATCAATTATGCTTACATGAAGCGTTTATATATAACAGTTGAATACGCTGTGCTGAAATAATGAATATATATGAGTTGTGAAAAATTTGTAATTTTCTCGTATGTGCTGTTATATTTGTAAATATACTTTATTTGCATGACTGTATTCATAGAAAGTTAAAATAAATGCGCATGTAGCGGCATTAACTTATGCTAAAATGCAGAATTTTTTACGAGATTACCCTGGATATAATGGAAAGATATTTCAAGATAATATCTAACTCTCTTTGTGTTGTGGCGTTTTATCGAGAATAAAGATGATGCTGATCAGAAACGCAGTGCCAAAAATCATGAACTGCGCGCCAAAAATCCAGAAAACCAGCGGCACAGTGAAATAGAAGGCGCGCATTCCCAAATAAAAATGGTTTGCGCCCATATTCAGGTATTTTTCTGCCATGCTGCCAAGCTGGTCGGAATCCTGTTGTCCGGATTCCGCGCCCAGCATGAAGGCCACATGCGTGTACAACCTGAGCGATGAGGTAAAGCAAAAAAAAGCCAGAAAAAAATTCAGCAAAAGGGCAAGAATCTTGAAGGCAAACATGCCCGGCTCCACAGAACCAAAAAAGTTCAGCGAGTGCCATGTGTGCCGGACATTTTCCCCATTGCCAGTAAGGGAGAGCACGCCCACGGCCAGCAAAACGCTTGTGGAGGCCATGAAGGTAGAGGCCATGGTGGCGTTGCGCAGGGTTTGCACGGCAAGAATGCCATTCTTTTTTTCAAGAATGGACGCCACCCACTGAACCCGTGCCGTTCGCGATATGCCGTGGATTGTGTAGCCGGGATTGAATGATTCCCTGAAACGGATAAAGAGATTGTATGCGGCGTACAGAGCCACGGAAATACAGAAACACAGCAGGTCAAAAGTATACATGCAGCCCCCGAGGGAGAAAAAGCCAATGCGGATGCCCCGTTAAACTGGTGGCTAATCCAGTTGCGCGGATTTGACGCCGTCAGCTCCGACAAGGCTGCGGGCTAAACCTAAACAAGTTGCCTGGTGAGGCGGCAAAATCCCAGTCTGCGCTTGATGCTCGGCCGTGTTGGCGTTGCCGGCACGTTAGGACTGCGCCCACAGTGACTGTATACTCCTGCATGTGTATCTGAAGCAACCGGTCAGCCAGCGGTTCCCTCATTGCCGCAAATCTCACACACTCAGGCAATGGGTTGCACCGCGGCACTCAGTATTTCAACGGGTTGCGGATGGGGGCGTCATGCTTTCCTCAAGGCGGCGCACGCATTCAATGATGCCGCTCAGCTTGAAGGGTTTGGCCACAAAATCAAAGGCTCCCTTGCGGAACGATTCCTTCGCGGTTTCCAGCGTTGCAAATCCGGTAATGACCACAATCCGCGCCTGCGGCAAAAGCTCTCTTGCGCGTTCCAGAACCTGAAATCCGTCCGCTCCTTCCATTTTAAGGTCTGTTATAATTACATCAAAAGCCGTTTCAGCCATGCGGCGCAATGCAGCTGCGCTGTCTGTGAATGTTTCAACTTCATAACCAGACTTCTGAAATGCCGGTTTCAGGCGTTTGCAGACAATAGGTTCGTCATCAAGCACCAAGATGCGCAGTGCCATTGTTCTTTCCTCCCGTTGGCTCGGCAAGTTCAGCCGGGATTGTGGATTTGATGGCCTCCAGAAAGGCCTGAGCGTGTTTTGCAACCAGTTCATCGCTGTTCAGGCGGGCATCAAGCTGGCGAGCATAACCTACAAGGCCACCAAGCATGTGCATACGAACCAACATGCGCGTTACGGAGAGTTTTTTTATTCTGCCAACCACCAAGTCTCCATGCACTTCCACGCGAAAGTCAAACCTGTCAAGAACGTTCGCCACAAACCTGGCCCTGCGGGAACGGCGCACAAGCTCCGTAACGCCGCCAATAAAACGAAAGTAGATGTAATTGTCGTTGATCTGCTCGGAGATGTAGGCGTCAATGGTATTAAAGTGGTAGCCCAGGCGCATGTTAACGTTCATGTAGTCGCGCAGTGCCACGGCAAGGTTGCGCCCCACTGCTTCCGGCCCAGCCATTGAGGCGGTGAACGTGCGGGTAAAGCTGGACATAAAACTGCCCAGATCGACCGGTACCGGGGCAGTGTCCCACATGCCGGAGATGCTCATTCCTTGCAAAAAGGCCAGGAGCGGCACAGAGGTTATTTCTTCCATATTCAAGGTTGGCGCTTCTGGCGGGCAGTTGGTTCCGCCGCCTGCGTCAATGATGGTAAGGCCAAGAGGAGGGCCGTCCAGCAGTCGGCGGGCTGGAGCGTGGTGCAGGGCATCGTGCCGCTGGCTTAGCACCACAAGTGCTTCAACTGCTTTTTCATGAATATAGCGGGTTATATCATGGTATGTTTTGCATGCCTGGGGTTTGAAATCGTCCGAATGTGGATCGACAAGATTGAGCGGCGTAATGTGCTTGAGCAGCCTGCGCAAAAGTCTGTATTCGTAGGATTCTTCAAACATGTCAGGCTCTGAACGCTCAAATTTGTCCAGCTCTGCAACGCGCCCCCGATAAACAATGTTCTGCGTTGCATCAAGGGTTATCTCATCACCATCATGCAGCAGTCGCGTGGCTTCTTCCGTATTGACCAGCGCGGGCACTCGCTGCTCCCGGGCAATAGTGGCCATGTGTCCAGTAGGTGAACCCACATCAGTAATAATACCGCAGGCGCGGCGCATGACGCGGGCATAGCGGGGGGAAGTGAACTTGGAAACAAGAATGCCGCCCTCTGGAAACTGGTCAAGATCCGTATTGTGGTCAACCAGTACAACCTTTCCCACCGCTACGCCGCGTTGCGCCACCAGACCCTTGCCAGCAAAAATTATTTCTGCCTTTCTGGTGGCGCTTTGCACAGGAACAGGCAAGCCTGCATCGCCGCCTGACCGCAAGGGGCGCGATTGCAAGATATGCAGCTCACCACGGGAATCGAATGTCCACTCCACATCTTGCGGGCGTTTGTAATAACGTTCAAGCGACATGCCAGCCCGGGCAAGCTGTTCCAACTGGCTGTCGGTAAGGCTTGGAATATTTTGTAAATCTTCCGGCACGTCCTCCCATACAAGGTCTCCTCTTGCTGCGGGCACAAGTCTGCGCGTTTTTCGCGCTATTGCCCGTGTGAGTGGTGGATAGGGCGGCGTGCGGCTCAAGTAGATGGTATCTGTGGCGGTTTCTCCTGCAACAACGGCAGCGCCCCCACCCCAGGTGGCGCTCACGATCATGGACTCGCACGTTGCGCTTGAAGTTTGCGTGCAGGTAAAAAGCACACCGCTGATGCGGCTGTCGGCCATGATCTGGCAACCCACAGCCATAGCCACTTCGTGTTCGTGGTATCCACGGTCGAGGCGGTAGCGCCATGCTTCCAGGGAATAGGTGCTGGCGACAACTGTTTTGTATGCTTCAACAACGCGGTCAGGTGACACATTCAGCTCGGTTGCGTACTGTCCGGCAAAGCTGGAATCTCCGTCCTCGCCCCAGGCGCTGCTGCGCAGGGCAAGACGCAAGGGGTGGGCAGAGCATTTGCTCAGCACATCAATCATTGCGTCAATCTGAGCCACAAGTCGCCAGGGAAGGGGAGAGTCCATGATGCGCGACTGCATAAGGTCGGCCAGCTCGTGGAGTTCCTGATCTGTGCCGTCCCATTGCTCAATACCTTTTTGGGCCAGATCAAGAAGTCCGTTGTGCGACATGAAGGCAAAAAAGGCCGTGGTGGTGATGGCAAAACCTTTGGGTGTTTGTAGGTGCAGGCGGTTGGAGATGTCGCCAAGCTGGGAAATTTTGCCGCCAACTTCGTCTTCTGCTTCAATGCCGATGTCTTGAAACGGCAGCACCATGCGGCTTCCTTCCGGATGCCGTCGCCCTGCAATTTCCTCCTCCAGAATATGCTGGATGCGTTCAAAGGCCAGAAACAGGGCCGTATTTTTACTTTGTGTGAGCACGCTCATATCAGAAATGAGCTTGAAAACCTGGTCGTTCAATTGGAAGGTGGCGTCTTCAATATATTTGTTGTCAAAAATGTATTCGCCGCCAAGCTTGTCCCCCATGTCGGCCATGAGTTCAAGGATGCGGTTATTGCGTTCAAGAATGCTTTTGAATTTCTTGAACAGCAGGGCAAAGGTTACGCTTTGCTCGTTGCGCCAGCCCATAAACAGGTTGGCTATTCGCGCCATAATTCCCACGATCGTCCTCCGGCGGGGGGCGTTGCCGCTCCCCCGTATCCGTTCGTGCGGCTAGAGCACGTTTGCGTATAAATGCTCTAGTTGTAATGTTCCAATAGGTTGTTCACCCGCCCTCAAATCGGTAAAGCTGGAGTTACCAGACAACAGCAAACCGAGCGAGGAAGCGGGTGAACAGCCATAAGAATGCCAAACTGACGGTTCGTAGTCGAGAAGAAATGGTACGGCGGATGCAGCATGAACCAGCGGCAAAAGTAGCGGCTGGTTATGGAGTAAGTTTGCGCACCGCACGGAAGTGGAAAAGTCGGCATGCTCATGGTGGGCAAGACGCACTTGCCGACCGTAGTTCGCGGCCCAGACGTTGCCGCAACAAACTATCTGAACTTGATTTTTGTCAGATATACACGCTGCGGAAAGAGAGAAAAACCGGAGATGAAATAGCCCTACGCTTGGGCATTTGTCGGAGCAGTGTTTTTCGTGTTCTGCGACAACTTTCTTGTTCACGGTTATCATCACTGGAACACAAGGAACCAATTCAGCGCTATCAATGGGAGAATCCAGGGCAAATGCTGCACCTGGACATCAAAAAGCTGGGCAAGATTGATGGCGTTGGACATAGAAAGGCGGAGACAAGGCAAGTTTATCGCAGACGGCCAGGATGGGAATACCTGCACGTCTGTGTGGATGATGCTTCCAGAGCTGCATACACCGCCGTCCTTCCAGATGAAACAGCCGAATCTGCGGTAGAGTTTTTGTGGTTTGCCGTTTCATGGTACGCATCACACGGCATCAAGATAGAGCGAATTTTGACTGATAACGGATCTTGTTACAGGTCAAGGAAGTTTCGAGATGCCTGTCGTGAGTTCGGAATAACGCATAAGCGGACACGGCCTTATCGACCACAAACCAACGGCAAGGCTGAACGCTTCATCAGAACAGCAATGCAAGAGTGGGCATACGCAAAAACGTATACCCACTCTTGGAAAAGAACCGCATATCTGCCGATATGGACGCATCGTTATAATTTCTTGCGACCACACTCGGCTCTTGGCAGAAAACCTCCAGCTTCAAGGCTGGGAGGGTGAACAACGTGTTGACACTCTACATCTAGTGCGCCCCGCCCCTGCTCTGGAATACGATGCCAATGGCAAGGCCTCCCAAAATTGCTATCAGGGTGGACAATATGCCGTACAGCAGGCTGTTGTCCCTGGCCATGTGATCTATCCATGCAGGCATGCCCACAAGTCTGACTGCCACCGGGGCCGAAACACTTCCTGCGATGCTGCCATTGCGCAGGGCGAAAACCTCAAGTGTGTATGCGCCGGGGGACATGCGCGAGGGAATGGCCATATTTGCGGTAAAATCGCCGTTGTCCGCCACGGTGATTCCCCGCGTGCTCTCGCGGTACAGGCCGTCCTGTTGCTTCAGTTTTATGAGTTCAGCCGGGATATCAAGGGTATCGCCCTTGTTCTCTTCTGCGGTTATTGCTTTACGCACGGCCTCAAGCCCCAGGTCTGCACCGCCCACATCCGCCAGCGGGCGCGATGACCCAACCAGAAAGACTGACGGCACATTGTGCAAATGCACGGTGCCGAGGTTCATCCAGAGCAAGTCGAATACTTTGCCCTTTTGCCTCAGGGCAAGATCTGTTTTTTCGCCCGCAAAACGGACGACAATGGCGCTGCCCTGTGGGGCCACCCCTTCCACATGCAGTACTGTCCCTGTGTAAGAGGCAGAAATGTTGATGTCGGATGGTTTTTTCGTGAGGACCACAGCTTCTGCGGCATGTGCGGCTAAGCCTGCAAAGCAAAGGGTGATGGTCAGGGCCGCAGCCGGAATAATGCGCAAGAGTACCAGACCACGCATGATTAATGCCCTCCTGCGTATGCCAGCAATACATCTGGTCGGGCCAACAGGTCGTAGAGAATTTTACCCATGACCACCAGAACAAGTGTTGCCAGCAGGATCTTAAGCTGGTCGGCCTTGAGCTTTTTGCCAATGCGCGTACCGATCTGTGCGCCAAATGACGACCCTATGAGCAACAGCAGAGCCAGAATGAAATCCACCGTGTGGTTTTCAATGGACTGCATGATGGTGACATTGACGCAGGTGAACAGAATCTGGAACAGGCTCGTGCCGACCACAACATGCATGGGCATGCGTAGCAGGTACACCATGACAGGTACCATGATGAAACCGCCGCCAACGCCCATGATGGCGGCAAGTATGCCCACCAGGGTGCCCAGGCCCAGAGGCATGAGTACTGAGAGGCGCACGCCGGAACGTACAAAATCCATTTGCCAGGGCAAATTGTGCAATCTCCGCTGGCATGGGGATTCGGCGCACTTGGCTGTTTTGGTGCAAGCGCTGACATTCGGGGCGCGCATGGATTGCAGACTTTCATAAAACATGTAGCCGCCTACAAGGCCAAGCATGAGTACATATGTGATATTTATGAGAAAATCTGCATTGCCCATCGCGCGCAGCAGCTTGATGACGCGTCCCCCCACGCAGCCGCCAGCCACACCGCCCGCAAGCAGGAGGA
>Ga0183101_1001272_pt5 | contig 10121 bp, 11 predicted proteins | sample Biomet3_FD_127790 | JGI IMG/M metagenome (GOLD analysis project Ga0183101, IMG submission 127790) | Microbial communities from bioreactor (seeded with sewage sludge) at LBNL, California, USA - Biofuel metagenome 3 | ecosystem: Engineered > Bioreactor > Anaerobic > Unclassified ... | reverse complement strand
ACTGGCATCAGGACACTTCAAAAAGCTACACCGACGTGTCCATGACCAGGCGGGATTCTGCGGACAAGACGTATGACCAGTTTACCACCGGCGGCCAGTTGACGTTTGACTATACTTTCAACCCCGCCAACAAGATCGCCCTTTCCGCTGGTTATCGCCTTCTTTCGCACAAAGAATACAATGACTACAGCGTGTTTGACGACACTGGCCTGAAACCGAAGCTCAAGAAAAAGGCCGCTGATGTGGGTTCGCAGCTGGATGAGCACATCACGGAAACCTACACGGATCTGGGCGCGGAATACACCCTCAAACCAGTGGACAAGCTCACTCTGGTTTTCGGCAGCAGCCTCAGCACCATGGTTCCGCAAACCCTTGAGAGCCGCGACCATACCACGGGCGACATGTATTCCTACAAGGACGGGCTGAGCGACCCCAAGACCCTGTTCAACTATCAGGTTGGGGCCTTCTATGACCTGACGGAACACCATGAGGTGTTCGCCACCTTTGCCAAAAAATCGCGCTTTGCCACCATGCGCGAGCGCTACATGCGCACGAGCGGCACTCCTGCCAATCCCGATCTTAACCCCGAGCAGGCCTATCATTATGAACTGGGCTACAAGGGTATTTTTGGCGACTGGCTCAAGCTCAACAGCAGCGTGTACTACAGCGATGTGACAGACCTGATCACCTCGCAGGGGACTTCTGGCAACATGTCGTTCTCAAACCTGAACCGGGCCACCTTCTACGGTTACGAACTGGGCGCGGAAGCTGTGTTCAACCAGTATGTGAGCGTGGGAGCGGTGTTCAACTACATGCACTGGAACAACTGCACCAACGACGACAAGCTAACCCAGTTGCCCGAGCTTACAAGCACCCTGTACAGCGTCATCACGCCTGTGGAAGGCTTCTCAATCATTCCGCAGGTCAACATGAGCAGCGGCTTCTACTGGAACAGTGCTCCTTACGATACGTATTACCGCAAGGCCCCCGGCTTCACCACCGTGGACCTCAAGGCCGTTTACGATATCAACAAGAACTTTTCCGTGGAAGCTGGCGTGAAGAACATGTTTGATCAGGAATATGCTTACAGCGCCTATTATCCGGAGCCTGGCCGCAGCTTCTTCATGGGTGTTACCGCAACATTCTAATACATTAATCTTAATCGGGTGGGGCCGCCTGCGGGCGGCTCCACTTGGGGCAATAGTATGCAGATCCGCCATACATTTCTGTTTTGGGCAGCGCTTATGCTTGCGGCCTTTTTGCCTTGCACTGAAGCATGCGCGGCAGATGTCACGCTGCCTGCCGCCAGCGGCGATGCCAGAAGCGTCTACTGCCCCACGCCGCCCTCGGCCTTCACGCTCTCTGCCTTTGCTCCGGAGCTGCTTGCAGCCTGGAACACCCCTCTGCGGGATTATGAAAAAAAATTTATTCCTCCCCAGTATCATGACCTGCCCATTCTGGGCGGCTGGTATGGGCAGGGGTTTATTCCTGACAGGGAAATGCTGCTGGCAAGCGGCATCAAAAAGGCCTTTTACCTCTCCATGAGCATGCACGACCATTTGCCCATAGAGCAGACCCTGACCAGCCTCGGCATGCAGGTATCCACCGCCCAAGGCGGCAGCATGAAGGATATGGCGGCCTGCTTTCTGACAATGGGGCGGCTGTATAATCGCGAACAGCGCGGGCAGAGCCTTGCGGCCTATGCTGACGCAACGCTGAACCGGGTGGCGGCAGCCATGAAAAATCTGCCCTCGGATCGGCGCACGCGCGTGTATGTGGCGCTGGAAGCCAACGGGCTTGCCTCGGTCTGTAAGGATTCCGAGCGTTCGGAGGTGCTTGAAGCCGCAGGCGCGGACAGTGTGCACATGTGCCCGCCAGGCACGGAAAACGCCCAGCTCAAGGTCACGTTTGAACAGGTCATGGCCTACAATCCGGATGTGGTGCTGGTATTCCACCCCAATCTTATGCGCCGCATACGTACGGACCCCCAATGGTCGGCCTTGCCTGCGGTGCAGGCGGGCAGGGTGTATTTTATCCCGCGCGGCCCCTTCAGCTGGATAGAGCGCCCCGCAACCTACATGCGGCTCATGGGCGTGCAATGGCTGGCAAATCTGTTGCATCCCGATCTGTACGCCGTGGACATCAAGGCTGAGAGCCGCCGATTCATGAAACTGTTTTTTAATCTGGATATGAACGATGCGCAGATAAGCGAGCTTTTTGAACCTTATGGCACGTTCTGAAAAAATTTTGCTCTGGCTGGGGGTGATGCTGGTTGCCGCGGTGCTGCTTTCGCTGCACATGGGGCGCTACCCTCTGGCCCTGGGCGTGAACAGTACGCGCATGAAGATGCAACTGATTGCGGCGGCAACGCTAGCGTGTTCGCTGACTGTTGTCATGGCTGGCGTCACCAACTGGGTTGGCCTTGTCATCCCGCACGTGATGCGTTTTATCTGCGGGCCGGACAATCGCCTTGGCCTGCTGAATTCAGCCCTGGGCGGCGCGCTTTTTATTCTGCTGACGGATTCGTTCATCCGCACGATCTGGACAGTGGAATTGCCGCTGGGCATCGCCACCTCGATCATCCTGCTGCCGCTGTTTGCCTTTAGCCTGTGGTACGACTGGAAGAGACGCTATGATTGAAGTGCGTGACCTCACCCTTGGCTACTTTGATGCCGCGCCTGTGCTGCAGCAGGTTTCTCTGCGCGTGGGCCGGGGGGAAGTGGTGAACGTGCTTGGCCCCAACGGTTGCGGCAAAACAACGTTGCTCCAGGCCATTCTGGGATTTTTGCCCGTGCCGCCCCGCAGCATTTTTCTGGAAGGCCGCCCGCAGGAAGAAATCTCGCGGCGGGATCTTGCGCGCACACTGGCCTATGTGCCCCAGATGCATACGGGCGTTTTTGCCTATCAGGTTCTTGATGTGGTGCTTATGGGGCGCACAGCCCGCAGCCCCTGGCTCAGATTTTCTGCCGAGGATGTGGACAGGGCCATGACCGCTCTGGAGCAGGTGCGCATGGCAAGCTACGCGCGCAAATCCTATCTGGAGCTATCCGGCGGGCAACGGCAGCTTGTACTTATTGCGCGGGCCTTGTGTCAGGAGTGTTCTGCTTTGGTCATGGATGAGCCAGTTACCGGGCTGGATTACGGCAACCAGTTTCATTTGCTGGAACTGATTGGCGAACTTTCCGGCTCCGGGCCGGCGATCATGCTGACCACCCACCATCCAGAACAGGCGGTGTATCTGGGCGGGCGGGCCATACTGCTCAAGGCGGGGCATGTGGTTGCGGACGGCCCGGTTTCCACCACTGTTACCGTGCCGCAGATCAAGGAGTTGTACAACCTGCCCCCCAGGGCACAGCGCTGGATGCATCTTACAAAGCCGGATGCGCCATGAGTATGGAACCCGTAGCCGACAGGCAGATTTTTGCCGCTCCCTATCTTGAGGAGCCGCCCGCAAAATCGCATACCAGAGGTCCGTGGTTTTTCGCGGCCTCCTTTGCGGCGCACATTGCGGTGTTGGGCATACTCTGGTTCTTGGGCAGCCTCTTGCCGTCCACGGGCAATGGCGACTTTGACGGGGTGGTGATCACCCTGACTTACGGCAAGCCGGGTTCCGGCACCGCCGGAGAGCCAGCCGCTGGTGGCGGCGGTGGCATTCAGACGGAACAGAATGCAGCATCGCAGGCAGATGCGGCGTCACCTGCCGCAGAGGCGGCAGCCGTTCAAGAAGAGACAAGCCCCGCACCCCAAAAGCAGGATAAATCCGCCGAACCCACCGTGGCGGATTCCCAATCTCCCCTTGCCAGACCTCGGCTTGCCGAAAAAGTAGCGGCAAAAAAAACAGCCGATGCTTCGCCAAAGGAAAAGCCGCATCCCGACAAAGCCGATAAACAGGCAAAAGCCAAATCCCGCAAGGAACAGAATGTTCAGCAACGGGAGCAGGCAGACAACAATACGACAGCCAAAGTCGCCGACCTGAAACCGTATGCCACCACTGCTGGCGCAAGTTCAGGCGTAGAGCCTGGCGCTGGCAGCGGCGCAAGCCAGAGCAAACTGCAAGGGCAGGGCATGTCTTTGGCAGAGGGATCAGGGCCGGGGCGCGGCAGCGGCAGCAGCGGTCAGGGCAACGGGGCCGCAAGTGAAGGGCAGGGTGATGCCGGGGGCTACCTTAAGGGCAATTACGAATACATCAAAAAGCGCATCCGCAAATATCTGGAATACAGCCCGCAAGCCAAGCGCATGGGCATTCAGGGGCTTGTGTATGTGGCCTTTACTATCACTAGAGACGGCTCGGCGCAAAATGTGGAGCTGCGCACCAGCAGCGGTTTTGATTCGCTGGACGAATCGGCGTTGGAAGCCGTGCACCGGGCATCGCCCTTTGCGCCGCCGCCGCAGGCCGCCCGCGTGGTTGTTCCCATTCAGTTCAGCCTCAAATAGCAGAAAGCCCAGCCTGTGGGGCCGGGAGGGTTATATTTTCCAGAACATGACGGCCAGCTTTGACTCCACCCTTTCCTGAATAATCCCGTCGCGGCAGAGGCTTGCCAGTTTCTTGCGCATTTCGGTTTTCAGACTGTCAGAAATTGTCATCATGCTGGTGAAATAATTGAGGTGCATCAGTTCCGCATCCTCAAAGGTCGTTTCGCTTTCCCACGCCCGGTCAAAGTATTCCACCTCAGGATAAAAACCCATCAGAAACAGCATGTTGAAAGCGCAGAAGAAACTGCGGGCAATGCGGGCCTTCTGTTCGTCCCAGTCGAGCATGTTCTTGAGCTGATCCCTGACAGAATGGCGCATTTCCACATGCGTGATCATGCAGCAGGCGCGGCGGGAGGCGGCAATCATCTTTTCCAGCGTTGCGCGGTTGTTGATGGCTGGCGTGCGCGATGCCAGAACCAGATCGAATTGTCTGCGCCAGCCCATGCTGTCGATGTCTGCCGCCTGCCAGTCCAGAACCCGAAAACTGGCGTTGGGGCAGTTGTCTTCAACGGCATTGGCCTTTGCCAGATCAATCATGTTGGGCGCAAGGTCAAAGCCTTCCACCCGGCCCACCAGCGGGGCCATTTCAAGGCTTTGCGCGCCGGGGCCGCAGCCGATATCCAGCACCGCGCTGTTGTGGTCAAGGGCAGCCTTGCGCGCAAGGTGTTCCATCAGGCGCTGGCGGTGTTCGTCCGCAGTTTTGCGGCGAATGCGCTTGTTGAACGATGGCGCGCGCTTGTTCCAGAAATCCAGCGCATCCTTGCGGTCTGGCTGATAATCGACCCAAAGCTTCTCAAAAGATTCAATATTCACTGGGCACCGCCGGGCAGCAGATTTACCTTGAGGCCCCCGCTGGCAAAAATGGCCTCGCAGTTGTTGTCTTTAAGGGCGCGGGCCATGCCTGCGGCATTTTCCACCACCAGGCCGGAAAGCGAGGCAAAACCGTGCCGGAACAGCAGGGGATGCATGGGGGTGCTTGGCCCGACCATGAAAACCTTGGCCTTCCGGGTCAGTTCCAGCAGGCGGGTGATGGTTTTATTGATGAATGTTGTGCCCGTGACAAAAACAATATCCTGCTCCGGCAGAACGTATTCCGCTGCTGCATCGGGCAGGTCGCCGGGCTGTGGATTGCGCTCAAGAATGCACATGTCGCAGTGCTGGCGCAGCATGCGCAAACCGGGAAAATGCCCGATCACCGCAACTCTTTTACCTGTAGCCTCTGCAAGAAAAAATTTGAAGGCATCTCCGGGCATGCGGTTTATACCGGGCTGGATGGGGCTTTCGGGCCGCAGGGCCAGAGTGTTGTTGGCGGCATTAAGGGCCGCAAGGCCGATGGAGGCCTGATTGAAATCCCACGATTTTAGGCGTTTGGCCACCTTGCGCAAGGGCTGGCCGACAATTTCATATGGGGAGAGCGAGGGATCCTGCGCGCCCGGCATGGTCGGGAAATGCTGGGCCATGCCCACGCCCCCGGCGTCTGATTCCACCATCAGCCAGTGATCGCCGTAAACAAAGGATTTAACCAGCTCCTTTGACGGAACGGAATCAACCAGTTCGTCATACAAATGCCAGCGGTTATGCATGGCTGCCTCCAATGGGGCTGTAGTATGCGCCGTTGAGGCATGCCCGGCAGTATGTTTTGCCATCCTGCACAACTTCCTTGCAATCCAGCACGTCCTCGCCGCAGACGCAGCAGGTTGCAATGCGCGCTGGCGGGCCGGGCAGTTCGCCCTCCGGCATGGCGATGCTCACAGGCTGGCAGGAAAAAATGTCGCTGTCGGCGTAGCCTTCCCAAAAGGCGAGCTGGGCGGCTTTATCCGCATTGTGGGGCGGCCTGTCAGAGGTGATGACGCTGACCCGCACGGCCTTGCCGCTTTTCAAATCCAGAAACGACATGGCTGTTTTGCCGTAGCTGTACATCTTGACCCGTCTGCGCCCCACGGTCACGCCAGTAACCACGTAGGAGGCATCCGCAACGCAGCGGTCAGTCTCCAGAAAGATAACCAGATCGCGCATATCGTCATGCGGCGACATGCCAAGTGCTTTCAGCGCCATCAATGTCATGCGGATGCCCAGAATCTGCCCGCTGCAAATGTGACCGTGATACTGTTCGGCCTTTTCAAGGTAAGGTTTTATATCTTGCATTGTTTTTATGTGTAAGAGTGTTTGTATGTTCAAATGCGTACATTTTATTATATGCCCGCAAGCTGGTTGTCATGCTGGTATCTGTTTCAATAAAAGCGTGAACATTGTGCGGTAGCAAAAGTGCTGGGCTGCGGGTGGAGACTGGAGGGCAGAAAGGCAGCGAGGTAGGGCGGATAGGAAGAATGCGGGATCTGGCGGTGGCTGGGCCGGGCATCTGCACGCTCGCTGACGAGCGCGCCAAAGCTGGCGCGGCATGCTGCCGTTGCGGGTATCCGGGCTGGAACTGTCGCTTGTGCACTTGACACTGGGGTGCTAGTAGTAATGTATAGCATAACTCCAGAAAGGGGGACTCATTATGGCCCAGAATACGAGAGTTGATGACTACACCACCTGCCCGGCTTGTCAGGGCAACGGAAAAGACGATGCTGGCATGAAGTGTTTTGAGTGCAACGGAACCGGAAAAAAGCAGCAAGCCTGCACTGTTCCCGAAGGCCCCGAACATGAAGGCGTTTGCGACTAGCACCGAGCGGCCCCATTAATGAACATAACTTGCCTCCTGATCAAACCTGCATGGCAGGCAGAAATCAGGATGATACAAATGATCGGCTTTCTCCTTGGCGGGGAAAGCCGATCATGTTTTTTGGGGGGGCAAATTATCTATGCCCGGAAATGAAAGCCACCTCAGCGCATGAGGAGCAGTATTGATTAGGTTTATTGCGAATGCAATGGCTGCCTATTTGTAAAAACAGCCTATGTTATTGTCATGCTATTTTTGCCGCTACGAAAAAATGGAATTGCTTACTTTAATGCAAGACCATCACGGTATGCATCACCAACTTTATCTCCAATTGAAAGATATATTTTATTCATCCAATCAAAAGCAAGGGGATGGAATTTTTCAAATGATACTTTTCCACCTTCTCCAAGAATTCGTTCATCAAGGCTAACGTTTACAATCTCTCCAACAAGCCTCCAATTTTTTTCATCATAATTTTTTAGCCTGCATTCAACGGAAAAGGGCAGTTCATTAATGATAGGGGCATCAACGAATTCAGATTTTGTCGTGTGGAATCCAGATTTATCAAATTTATCTTCGACCTTATTCCCTGTTGCTATCCCAAGATAATCACAGGCTATTTTATTTTCTACATCCGCCATGCTGACAACAAAAGAGCCTCTGGTAAGAATTCCCTTTAATGTATGGCGCTGTGATGCAACTGTTATGGAAATCTCTGTCTCATTACTGATACCACCCCAAACCGCTAGCATGGCACAAGGCTTCTTATTTTCATCATACGATGAAAGTATTAGCACTGGCATTGGCATAACATATGGTTTGGCCCCAATATTTATTCTTGGCATAATCTATTCTTCCTTCGTAATTTTCGACTTGTCACTCTGGAAATAGCTTGATTCCAGCAAACACCTTACGCAGGCGATGTTCGTCAAACAGCAGATATTCGGCAGCGGTAAACCCGGTTCATCGGAGGCATTTGCGATGCACTTCAGCACGTCAGAGAGTTTATCTTAGTCATCCTGCCCCCTCAACCAGTATTAGCGCTTGGGCAGGGCCGAGCTCAGGAGAAGTCCCCAGCAAGAGAATGCGTCCTGGCATTTGATGTAGGGCTGTTTTTAACATGGTGGCGTTACCCCAACAAAAAAAGCCCTCGCGGTTTTCACCGTGAGGGCTAAATTCTGTGGAGCCAGCTAAGAGACTTGAACTCTTGACCTGCTGATTACGAATCAGCTGCTCTACCAACTGAGCTAAGCTGGCAACCGACATGAAGTGCCAAAAAACAGGGCCGTTGTCAAGCGGATAGGTCTGCTCGGCTTACGCGCATTCCACCACAAGGGGGATAACATGCAGCTCGCGACTCACTTCTTCCGTGTGGCCCAGCTTCCACTTGGTGGATTCCGCAGGCCAGCCGAGGTGAGAAGCAACTTCGCGCGCAACGCCAGCCACATTCAGGATGGGGTGCCGCTGAAAAACCTGGGGCAGCCCATAGGTCAGGTTGCAGGCAAGGCATTTGCCGGGGCGCTGGCGCAGTTCAAAAGCCAGCTTGGCCTTTTGCGGCTCAACGCTGCGGCAAACCAGGCCGATGTCGTAAGCGCCTTCTTCCGCGCCGCCAAAGAGCGCGTCAAAAAATTCATCTGCACGGCCAGCGGGAAAAATCTTGTCCAAAAAGGTCTGATCCAGGTTCTGCATGGTCATAAACATCCTCTGTCATTACATGAGCGGTGTTTGTATTCAAATGGCCGTCAGGCCACAAGCGCGCGTAGCATCTCGCGCCCAAGGCGGATATCATCGCCATCAAGGCGCGAAAGCGAAAAATATGGTATCAGCTCCGCAGGGCTGGCGGCATCGCCGCCGGGATTGCACCCGGCAAGCGCGCCGAGCAATCCGGTTATTCTGCGCGCGTCTGCGCCCATTTGCCGCAGGTTGCGCAGCGCGAGGCTCTGGTGCCTTTTGGCAAGGCGTTCCCCCTCGTCATCCAGAAGCAGCGGCACATGCGCATAAGCGGGAGCACCATAGCCCAGGAGCTTGAGAAGAGCAATCTGCCTCGGCGTTGAAATGAGGATGTCGCGCCCGCGCACCACCTGATTTATGCCCATGAGCGCATCGTCCACGGTCACGGCAAGCTGGTAGGCCACAATGCCGTCAGAACGGCGCAGGGCAAAGTCGCCCCCGCAGTCGGCAAGCGTGTACGATTGCGGCCCAAACACAGTATCGGTGAAATTCACAGGCCCGTCCGGGCAGTGCAAACGCAGGCAGGGGCGGCGGCCTGACTACAGCAAGGCTTGCCGCTGCGCCTGATTCAGGCTGCGGCATGTGCCAGGGTAGGGCGCTCCAGCATCATCAACATGCGGCGCACCTGCCATGCTGCGCAATTCCTTGCGCGTGCAAAAGCATGGATACGTCAGCCCAGCGCTTTCAAGCTGCGCAATGGCCGCCGTATAATACTGGCCCCTGCGGCTTTGCTCAAACGGCCCTATGCATCCGCCAGCCGGTTCCGGCTTGTCCGGGCCATAATCCCAATCCAGGCCAAGCCAGGTCAGGTCTTCAATGAGGGCTGCGGTGTATTCGGGGCGTGAGCGCTGCGGATCAATATCTTCAATGCGCAGTACCACCTCGCCAGCGCTGGCCCGGGCGGCTAGCCATGCAAGCAAAAAGGCCCAGGCGTTGCCAAGGTGAATATAGCCGGTAGGGCTGGGAGCCAGCCTGCCGCGAATAACAGGCGCGGCGTGCATAAAACTATTTTTTGTTCCAGGGCATAGCCGAAAGCAGTATGCCCAGACCGCAAAAGCCTGTCACGCCTGCAAACACAAGCCCCGCGCCCACAAAGGCCGAAAGCCACAGTATTGAGGGCCACGCCAGGGAGCCGAGCACTCCAGCCAGCACCAGGCCGCCAGCGCCAATCTGAATCTGGCGAAAAATGGGCAGCGTCTGTTTGGAGGTTTCCACCGGAAGCCCCTGTTTGGCCCAGGCGCTGACGCCGCCTTCC
>Ga0183101_1000373_pt1 | contig 10124 bp, 8 predicted proteins | sample Biomet3_FD_127790 | JGI IMG/M metagenome (GOLD analysis project Ga0183101, IMG submission 127790) | Microbial communities from bioreactor (seeded with sewage sludge) at LBNL, California, USA - Biofuel metagenome 3 | ecosystem: Engineered > Bioreactor > Anaerobic > Unclassified ... | reverse complement strand
CCTCATGTATCTCAGGCACTGTCTTCTGAAGGTGTGACACCGGCACTAAAAATACCTCATCTACCTCTTCTTCCTGCAGCTTCACCTTTGTAAAGTCGTCATAACTAACGATACCTATGTGTGTGAACAAAGAGTAATTGGCATAGCCAAACAAAGTGTCCCCCTGGCTTACTAATTCAATGTTTTCTGCTGGGATACCTGTCTCCTCTTCAGTTTCTCTTATGGCACAGTCTCTTGGTGTTTCTCCTTTTTCCATGTGTCCACCCGGGAAGCATATCTCACCCGGCTGACTGACCATATCCTTGGCGCGCACCTCGTACATGATGCATACTTCACCATCCGGCCGCTTAACGAATGGAACCAGGACAGAAAACAACCTGTATTTGCCGATGGGCTCTGGCTTATGCCCCTTATATACTTTTCTGACTTTGCTAAGCGATTTCATATTGTCCCTCTCACGCTCTTTCTATAAAAAAGAGGGGCGCAATTAGCCCCTCTGATTATCAACCATATTAGTTAAGGATTTCATACTTCGAGAAATCTACGCCGATCATTTCTTCCTTCTCGGCTGACAGACTTACAACGAAATCCATCCCATAATTCTTTGAGATGCCCTCAAGTCTTGTTAAGAACTCAGGCAAATCTCCAAGAGAAAAATCTGCATGTTTTAAAATGCTGTCTATGTAAATAGTTTCAATATCGTGGTCGGAACTGATTATTCCGTAGATAAAACCGATATATTCATCGCTGTTCGTAATGTGCTCGTAATCCTCCATGCACACAACCCTTATCTTATACTTCAGATCATACATCAATCTTGAATTCTTATTGATGAAGATCACGCTTCCATTGCTGTTTTCTGACTGCTCATTAGCCATATCGATCATAGTTTTTGTCTTGCCTGAACCTTTATGTCCAACCAGTAATTTAACCATAATATTGCCTCCAATTCTCTTCTTTTTATTCATTATACACTAAGGTTTAAGTCCGTTCAATTGTTTTTTTCATATTTTCAAGCCTAAGTTGTCCACAAGCACCGTCAATATCCGCTCCCAGCTGTCTCCTGACCGTAGAAGGTATACCACGTGCCTCCAGTGTCTGCTGGATTTCCAGAGCACGCTGCCTGCCCGATGTCGCAAGTCCCGTTTCCGTAACCTCGTTGAGCGGTATCAGGTTGACATGACAAAGCATACCGCGCAGCAGGTGACAAAGTCTGTTCACATCTTCATCGGTGTCATTTACTCCCCTTATCAAAGCGTATTCAAAGGTGATGCGTCTGTTGGTTTTTTCGGTATAATCTCTGCATGCGGATATCAGTTCATTCAAATGATAGCTCTTGTTGACAGGCATCAGAGAACTTCTGATTTCATCTGTAGTTCCGTGTAGCGAGATGGCGAGATTCACCTGAGGAAAATCTTCAGCAAACTGACCGATGAAAGGTACAAGACCGCAAGTGGAAACCGTGATGTTTCTCATTCCAAGGTTAAAGCCGTTCTTGTCGTTGATAAGATCAATAAACTTTGACAGATTTTCATAATTGTCAAACGGCTCTCCTGTTCCCATTACCACAACGTGATTTATTTTCTCGCTGGTCTCTCTCTCAACATCGATCACCTGCGAAATCATCTCACCAGTCGTCAGACTTCTAACGAGGCCATCGATACCAGAAGCGCAAAATGAACATCCCATGCGGCATCCTGCTTGAGAAGAAATACATATGGAATTACCATATTTATACTTCATGAATACGCTTTCTATTGCATTGCCGTCATTGAGCCCGAAAAGGAACTTCTTTGTTCCGTCTTCCTTCGATTCCTGCACTCTCAAAGTCTCCAGCGGGTCGAGCTCCCAGGCGGCTGAAATTTTCTGTACAAAAACTTCCGGGAGATTGCTCATCTCTCGGAAGTCAGTTTTCCCCTTATAAACCCAGCCGAACAGCTGCCGGCCGCGAAACCTCGGTTGGCCGGCATTGACTGCCAACTCTTCCATTTCACCTAACGTAAGGTCTCTAAGGTTATTCATGTTATACCCTCTCTACTGAGATACCAGTCTTATGACCATTGATATCAAACTCAGGCAGATCTGATTCTTCTTCTATGGTTTTAGCCAAAGTCTCTTTCTTGATATAGTCCTCATACTGGCTGACAGCTCCAAGCACTTCTGCATCTGCATGAATGTAGATGTTGATATTATCCATCATCTCAAAGTCGTTCTGTTTACGCAGCTGCTGAACCTTGGATATTATCTCTCTAGCCAGTCCTTCTGCTTCAAGCTCAGGTGAGATCGTAGTATCCAGGATAGCAAATACATTGTTCTCCATAGCTACTGCAAAACCTTCTTTGGCATTGATGCGTACATCGACAAATTCTGCAGGGATCTCTGTCTCTTCACCATCAAGTTCAAGCTTGACTGTTTCTCCAGACTCCAGCTTGGATGCAACGTCTGCCGCATCAGCCTTTGCCAGAGCACCGCCAAATGCCTTTATTTTTCCGCCGAGCACTGGACCTGCTTCCTTGAAATTCGGCTTTAGTGAGAAGTTCATATACTTACCGAGTTCATCAGCAAATACAACTTCCTTGACATTCAGTTCTTCTTTGATCAAAGGAACCATGTCAGAAATCAGATTCTTGTACTTTCCATCAACCAGTATCTCATACAGCGGCTGACGAACCTTGATACTTTCCTTTTCTCTGATGCCTCTTCCAAGTGTTGCAATAGATCTTACCAGATCCATTCTCTCCTCTACATTCCTGTCGATGAGCGCTTCGTTGCACTCTGGATAGTAAGCAGTATGAACCGTTTCCTTGCCGGTCAGTTTCTTGTACATTTCATCTGAAAGGAATGGTGCGATAGGTGCCATCAGTCTTGCAACTCCCTCAAGCACTTCATAAGTCGTAGCATAAACACTTTCCTTATCCTGTGACATTCCTGATGTGTAGAAACGACGACGTGCACGTCTGATATACCAGTTTGACAGATCCTCAGTTACAAAATCGCTGATAGCTCTTACAGTTTTCATATGATCATATGTGTCCATATCCTCTGTAGCATCTTTGATTACCTGGTTGTACTTGGACAGTATCCATCTGTCAAGTTCCGGTCTGTCCTTATAATCTACCGTGATCTTCGTCGGATCAATGTTGTCAATGTTGGCATAAAGTACAAAGAAGTTATATACGTTCTTGATAGTTCCAAAGAACTTGCTTACTACGTCTTTAAGGCCGTCCTCGTCGAACTTTGTCGGCGACCATGCCGGTGATACACTGCACAGGTACCATCTGGTAGCGTCAGCACCGTATTTATCCAGCATATCGAAAGGTGAAACGGTGTTTCCCTTTGATTTGGACATCTTCTTGCCATTCTTATCCAGGATAAGGTCATTTACCAGAACGTTCTTGTAAGGTGCCTGCTTCATGATGAATGTTGAAATAGCCATCAAAGAGTAGAACCAACCTCTGGTCTGATCGATGCCCTCGCAGATGAAGTCTGCCGGGAACAGCTTATCAAAGTCTTCTTTGTGCTCAAACGGGTAATGCCACTGAGCAAAAGGCATCGAACCTGAGTCGAACCAGCAGTCCATTACCTCAGGGATCCTCGTCATTGGCTTACCGCAAACTGGACACGTCATATGAATATCATCCACATACGGTCTATGCAGTTCTATTGACTCATCTATATTTTCATTTGCTTTTTCTACTAATTCTTTTCTACTGCCTACGCACTCCAGGTGACCGCATTCACAGCGCCAGATAGGAATCGGCGTGCCCCAGTATCTGGTTCTGGAAATTGCCCAGTCCTTTACGTCTGCCAGCCAGTTACCGAATCTCTTCTCGCCTACGAAAGGTGGGAACCAGTCAACGGAATTATTGTTAGCTACCAGTTGATCCTTGAGCTTGCTCATAGCGATGTACCAGCTAGGCTTTGCATAATAAACCAGCGGAGTACCACAACGCCAGCAGTGCGGATAGTTATGCTCCAGCTTTGCCTTTGCAAAGATCTTATCCTCATTCGCCAGCCACTTGATGATCTCAACGTCAAGACCGTCTTCCATAACAAAGTGGCCCTTCCATGGAGTCTCTGTGTAGCATCCTCTCTCGTCTACAGGCTGAAGCATCGGCAGGTCATATTTGCGGCCGCACTGATAGTCATCTTCACCAAAAGCAGGTGCTGTATGTACGATTCCTGTACCATCTTCTACTGAAACGTAATCCATGCATGTCACGAAAAACGCTTTTTTATCAGCTTTAACAAAAGGCATCAGCTGTTCGTACTCAACGTACTCAAGGTCTTTGCCCTTCATCTCATCTACTATCTCATATTTGCCTTCTCCAAGGACTTTGTCCGCAAGGAGCTTTGCAACATAGAAATAATTACCCTCTTCATCACCTTCAAGCATCTTTGCCTTGACATAATCGATGTCAGGTCCCACGGTCAAAACCGTATTTGATGCCAGTGTCCAAGGAGTTGTGGTCCATGCCAGAAAGTACTCGTTGTCTGTACCCTTGCGCTTGAACTTGCCAGTGATAGTGTTGACCTTTATATCTTTGTAGCCCTGTGCTACCTCGTGGGAAGCAAGACCGGTTCCGCAACGCGGGCAATAAGGCAGTATCTTGTGGCCTTCATAAATCAGTCCTGCCTTAAAGAACTCATTGATGATCCACCATACGGATTCGATATAGTTGTTGTCCAAAGTGATGTAAGGATTGTCCATGTCTGCCATATATCCCATGCGCTCACTCATCTCACGCCACATTCCAGTGTATGTGAATACGGACTCACGGCATTTCTCGTTGAATTCCTTTATGCCGTACTTCTCTATATCCTGCTTGCCATTCATGCCAAGCTGCTTTTCAACTTCTATTTCAACAGGAAGTCCGTGAGTATCCCATCCGGCCTTTCTGTTTACCTGGAATCCCTTCATCGTCTTATAACGGCATACTGAATCCTTCAAAGTTCTTGCCATTACATGATGAATGCCAGGCTTTCCATTAGCAGTAGGAGGTCCTTCATAGAATATGAACGTTGGCTTGCCTTCGCGTTCGCTGACGCATTTATCCAGCAGATCTTCGTCATTCCATTCTTTGACCTGTTCGTTCTGCACCTCTGCTACAGGTTTGTCTGATAATTTCTCAAACATTAATCGTCTCTTCCTTTCCGTTTATACATTAAAAATCCCTAACAAACTATTGTCTGTTAGGGACGATTTTTTCTAAACCGCGGTACCACCCTAGTTGCCATCTTCTATCAAAGCGGCCACTCATTAAAGTGCCAGGCTCCGGAGTGATATTCATACTCTGCTTCACCAGTCCCCTCTCACCATTTGGGACCTCGCTGTAAGGCTGTTACGCAGGACTACTGCTTCCTTCATTGCCTGAAATCAATTTCCAATCCATTATATAACCTGAAGTCCTCAAAGTCAAGGAGTTTCGGGGGACTGCGGGCCTACTTAAAGAACCTGATCAGGCCATTATATATGTAAACATAACTCTGCTTAAAACTGTGATGATGACCCTTTGCCACGTATAGCATTAGGTTCCCTTTGGAGAAGTCGGTATCGGTAGATTTAAATTCCCCGCTATACTGTTTCAAATGCTTAACCTGGTTAATGAGTTCGTGTCTTACGTAATCCTTGGAGCCTGTCGCCGCAAATACAAAGTACTGACTCTTTGTGTACCCTGATGATGCAACACCATTATCTATCTGTTTGGCCATATCGGCAGTCTGGTCTACGCCATTACTGTCGTCATAGTAGTACAAAGGGCAACTCATCGGCAGATAATATTTGAAGTACCTGGTATTGTCTCTCAAAGTCTGCCAGGTGATACATCCTCCCATGGAGAACCCCGCCATAGCCCGATGACTTCTTGAAGCCTTGAATCCCTTATCCGTGGTGCTCTTTGCATAAGTACTGTAACTGCTCTCCACCGTCGGCATCAGATCATTTACCAGCTCCTTCTGGAAATTGTCCATAGTATCGTAATAACCTTCATTCCCCCAGGTCAAAGTAGGCGTTACTACTATTGTAGGCTTTATATCGACCCTTGCTATCATATTATCCAGCATGCTCTTCAAGTATCTCGGGTTAGAGCTGCTGCCCAAAAAAGTATCATACGATCCGCCATATCCGTGCATCAGATAAACTATATCGTACTTCTTGTTTTTATCATATCCGTAAGGCAGATATACCATCGCATGCTTTGTTACTTCAGTATTATTGCTGTCATATGTCCTGGACGTGTAAGTGATCTTTACCAGCTTTCCCGCTTTAGCCGGAGTTTTGCTATATGAATCAGGCACCTTATGTATTTTAGTCGTATCAATAGTAGGTTTACTCTTCGTACTTGCCACAGTATTGCCGCTGAGTAAAACTGCCGGTACCCCTATTACCACTGCAATCACCAGCAATGCGGCTATTATACCGATCCAATATCTCTTTCCCATCTTTCAACCCCCTTATTCCCATTCAATTCAATGCAAATTGCTATTTTCATTATATCAAAACCGTCAAGGGTTAATTCGCCTTGGGCCTTGGGTCCCACGGTCCCACGGTCGGCTGGGCAAGATTCGAATGACAACTTTAATTAGTTCGTTTGCACAAATTTGCCCTCAAAAAACTAAAAAACCTAGCCCATTGCCTCCTATAGGCATCATTGTTCAAAGGTTTTCATATGGTAGGATAATGTTTGATATATGAACCACAATTCTTGAGCCAAATTCTTGTGAATAGCATCAAACACGTTTCCCATTTGAGCCAGTGTCCCCCTGAAATTTGCAGAAAATCCCAGGCTTTAGTTTTTTGAGCGACTTTTTTCTAAAATGAACTAATAAAAGTTGTCATCAAAAAACGTGCCCTTCCGGGTTCGAATCCCTAATTATTCTACGCGCATAATTAAAATAGGATAGGCTTTGCCTATCCTATTTTAATTGGTGCGGTTAAAGGGATTCGAACCCCCATGAGTCGCCTCACACGGACCTGAACCGTGCGCGTCTGCCAATTCCGCCATAACCGCATATTTAATTGTCGTTTGTTTATAATTAATCCGCGTGCGCGTCTGCTCATTTTCCCCAATCTCTGATTGGCTGGAAAATGAGACAGCGTAGTGAATCAACCGAATATAGGTTGATGAACGGAGGAACGAACCTCATTAGAGGTGAGTGTTGCCAATTCCGCCATAACCGCATGTGCGATTTTCACACGACTCTTATTATTATACACAAAATTAATGATAATTCAAGGAGAAACTTTATCTATATCGATTTTTTTGCGAAATCCACGAAATGCTTTGCGGCAGGTGACAAATTTTTCTCTCTCGGTATTGCCACTCCGATGTCCACTATTTGCGGTGGATCCAAAGGCAGGACCTTAACATCGCCATTTAATGCGTCACTTACTATGGCATTAGCTGTACTTATTCCAAGGCCGGCTTCTACCATTGAATATGCGACCGCGCTGTCCAGCGATACGTATTTAGTATTCGGTTTTATATGATTTGATGCGAACATCAACGAATTATCTGTTTCCTGCCTCGGAAATATTTCTATAAAAGGTTCTTTGGTGACCGCTTTTAAAGGAAATGTTTTCCCTGCGGCCAGCTTATGGTTTGGCGGCACCCATGCTACCATTTCATCATTTTTCAAATGTATCCAATCGTAGTCGCCAGATCTGTGACTGATTATACAGAAATCAGCACGCTGTTCTTCTATAGCGGTGATAAGCTCTGAACTGGTACCTTCAATGATGCGTACTGTTATATTAGGATAGTTTCGTCCAAAATCAGCAATCAGTCTGGCTAGCCAGCTATAATAACTAAGATAAGTATTGCCGACAGTCACTGTTCCTGAGACCAGTCCCTTTATTTCATCGGCAGTCTGTTTATATCGATCTCCAAGGCTGACCATTTCACGTATTATCGGCAGCAGTTTTTTACAGTTTTCTGTTGGCTTGATGCCATTCCTGCTGCGTATAAGCAGCTCAAAGCCTGTCTCCTCTTCCAAGGATGCCATCATGCGGCTTATCCCAGAAGGTGTATAGCCTAATTCCTCGGAAGCTGCTGACAAACTCCCCGTCTCTAATGTGCATAATAGTGCCCTGCATTTTTCAATATCCATTATTCTCGTCTTTCTTTGACATTTTGTCAAATAATATATGATTTATTGTCGCTTTACTCAAAGATACAGCGGCGCTATACTTTTGTCAAGAAAAAGATTTGGAGGCAGGATCATGGAAAAAGCAAGACAGGCAGAAATACTATTAGCGGCAGTAATAATCGCACGCAGCACATCATTCTTGATGTCAAAGGAAATGTTGGCAACTATGGGGACATTTAACCTTTTGGCTGTCAGGTTTCTTTTTGCATTTGTAATTCTATCTGTAATTTTTTCAAAGCACATGTACGACGCAATTCGCCAGGACAAGACATTGCTGGTCAAGGGCATGTTCCTCGGCGGTGCTTTCTTCCTCCTTGCCACTGCAGAACTTATGGCTCTGAAAACAACCACTACTTCGATGACATCTTTCATCGAAAACACTGCCATAGTGTTCGTGCCGATTTTTGAAGCGATACTTATGCGTAAAAAAATGCAAGGGTCTATCATCTTAAGTTCGACAATAACCCTTGCAGGTGTTGGTCTATTAGCTTTCTCCGGCGGTGCCTTTGCTATATCAAAGGGAGAGCTGTTCTGCTTTGCGGCTGCCATCATTTACTCAATAGCAATCATCATGACAGACCGTTTCTCAAAGGAAAGCGACCCTTTGACTCTGGGAGTACTTCAGTCAGGTTTCTTAGGTCTGTTTGCACTGATCATCTCTATGTTCATTGAAACGCCTAGACTCCCGTCCGGAGGCTTTGAATGGTCAATGGTAGCAGGTCTTGCAATTGTATGTACATGCTTCGGCTTTACATTCCAAGCTGTTGCACAGCGCCACATCACTTCAGAACGTGCAGGAATGTTCTGCGCAATAAATCCGCTTGCAACTGCAGTCATAGGAAGTATTTTCCTCAACGAATCTATGAATTACATCGGCATCATCGGTGCTGTCCTCATAGTAGCCGGCATCTTAATACCGAATATGAAATTTAGTCGTATTTTGCAGCCAGTATCCGAGCAACATAAACGCCAGAAGCCGACGCCTGTGACAGTGAATGTGTCACGCCTGAACCATCGCCAAGAGCATATAAATTAGGTACCTTGGTCATCAGATTACTGTCGACTGCTACCTTTGAATTATAGAACTTGACCTCAACTCCATATAATAACGTATCTTCATTAGCTGTGCCCGGGGCAATCTTGTCCAGGGCATAAATCATTTCTATGATGCTGTCCAATTGACGTTTTGGTATAACAAGGCTCAAATCTCCCGGAGTCGCATTGAGCGTAGGTCTGGTGAAACACTTTTCCATTCTTCTTTCGCTGCTTCTGCGGCCCTTTACCAGATCTCCGAATCTCTGCATCAAAACTCCGCCGCCAAGCATATTTGAAAGGCTGGCGATGGCTTCACCATATTCATTGCTGTCCTCGAATGGTTCCGTGAATTTATTGGAAACCAGCAATGCAAAGTTGGTATTCTCAGTGTGAAGTTCCGGATCAGCATAACTGTGTCCGTTTACAGTCACGATACCGTTGGTATTTTCAGAAACCACTTCTCCATATGGGTTCATACAGAATGTACGCACCATATCGTTATATTTCTGTGTCTTGTATACTATCTTGCTTTCATAGACAGCATCCGTGATATGCTTGAATATCTCAGCAGGAAGTTCTACCCTTACTCCAATGTCAACGCGGTTCTTTCTTTGCTCTATGCCGAACTCATCACAGACCTTTGATATCCATGATGATCCAGAACGTCCTGTTGCCAGTACCATATCGCTGCATTGATATTTTCCGTCGCCTTCTATGGAAACGGTAAATGTTCCATCGTCATTTCTGGTCACATCATCGACTACAGTATAAAATTTCATATCTACCCTGTCTTTAATGTAATCATATATTCTTCCGAGTATTTGAACGTTTCTGTCTGTACCCAGATGACGAACCTTTGCCTGTAGCAGATGCAGATCATACTGAAGACACTTGGTTTTCAGGTCCGTGTTAGAAGTGGAATAGAGCTTAGCATCAGCACC
>Ga0183101_1000628_pt1 | contig 10128 bp, 11 predicted proteins | sample Biomet3_FD_127790 | JGI IMG/M metagenome (GOLD analysis project Ga0183101, IMG submission 127790) | Microbial communities from bioreactor (seeded with sewage sludge) at LBNL, California, USA - Biofuel metagenome 3 | ecosystem: Engineered > Bioreactor > Anaerobic > Unclassified ... | reverse complement strand
AGGGGGGGCGGGGCGCTGAAACCGCGCGCGCTTTGGAAAAAGGAAGAAACAAGGGGGGCGGGTACCGAAGGTTACCGGCTCCGCTCTTTTGCGCTGCGGACGGATCACGGCGCAAAGACCTCGCCCAAAAGGGCGATGGCCTCCGGCAGCCGCGTCTCCTCCAGCCCGGCGTAGTTCACCACCAGCGTGTGGGCAAGAGAGGGGTCCGGCGCCCCGGCGTATTCCGAGAGGAAGCCCAGCCGCACGCCTTTCGCCTCCGCCCGTTCCCGCAGCTCCCGGTCGGAGCGGTCCGTCTCCAGGCGCAGCAGAAAGTGAAGCCCCGCCCCCTGCTCCGAGAGGGTGATCTGCGAGGCGAACGGGCTGCGCCGAAAGGCGTCCAGCACGGCGGCGCGGCGGGCGCGGTATTTGTTGCGCATCCGCGCCAGATGCCGCTCGTACTGTCCGCCGGCGATGAAACGGGCCAGCACGCTCTGTTCCGTGGCGGGGACGGGACAGGCGTAAAAGTCCAGTTCCCGGCGATAGCGGTCCAGAAGGGCCGGCGGCAGCACCAGAAATCCCACGCGCATGGAGGGCGCGATGGTCTGGGAAAACGTGTTCATATAGATCACCCGGCCGCTCCGGTCGATGCTTTGGAGCGTGGGCAGCGGCCGGCCGGTGAACCGCAGCTCGCTGTCATAGTCGTCCTCCACTATCACGCCGCCGCTCTCCTCCGCCCAGCGCAGCAGCTCCTGACGCCGCCGAATGGGCGTAACCAGCCCCGTGGGGTAGTGGTGGGCCGGGGAGAGATGCGCCACCGACGCGGCGCTGCGGCGCAGCGCCGAAAGCTCCATGCCCTGTTCGTCCAGCGGAACCGGAACGCATCGTACGCCGCTGCGGCGGTAGATCTGAGCAATTTTCGGATAGCCGGGGTCCTCCACGGCAAAGACGGCGTCCCGTCCAAGAAGCTGCGGCAGCAGAAGATAGAGGTATTCCGCGCCGGCGCCCACCACGATCTGCTCCGGCGATACCGCCATGCCCCGGTAGTCCCGCAGGTCATCCGCAATAGCTGTCCGCAGCGCCGGAAGCCCCTGGTGGGGAAGCGGCGCCAGCAGCGCGGTTCCTTCCTCGCTGAGCACCTGCCGGGTCAGGCGGGACCAGGCGGCAAAGGGGAATCCGTCGGAATCCACCCGGTTGGTCTTGAGGTCCAGCCGCCAGCTCTGAGCCGCCGACGCGGCGGGCGCGGCCGGAACAGCGGCGGGCGCGGCCGGAGCCTGCTCGATCCGGGAGACGAAATATCCCACTTTGGGAACCGTGTAGAGATAGCCCTCCGCCTCCAGCTGCTGGTAGGCGCCCTCCACCGTGATGACGGACACCCGCAGATGCTCCGCCAGCGCCCGCTTGGAGGGCAGACGCTCTCCCGCCGCAAGCGCGCCGGAGAGAATGTCCCCGCGAATCCGCTGGTACAGATATTCGTATAAGGTCAGACTGCCTCGCTCCTCCATCGGATAGGTCAGCATAAAATCACCTCAAACTGGTATTATCGAAAATTTACAATTTGGATATTCTAATCATACCACAGCCGCGCTACAATTGCCACATGAAAAAGAGAGACGGCGGCGCAGTGGGCTGCTGAAAGCCGTCTGGATTCCGCCGGAGTGCGGAGATTTTGCGGAGGGAGCGTGATTTTTCATGGAAAAGACACGGGATCTGCGCGCGGCCAGTCCGGCCCGATGGCTGACGGTCACGGCGCTGCTGATGGCGATGAACATCGCCCTGAGTTCGTTTGGAGTCCCGGTGCCCGGCGGACACTTTTATCTCAACGATGTGGTGATCGCGACGGCGGCAATTCTGCTGGATCCGCTGGGGGCCTTTATGGTGGGCGGCGTCGGGGCGTTTTTGGGAGACTTCTTCTTCTATCCCGCGCCCATGTTCGTCTCCCTCGCCACCCATGGACTTCAGGCGGTGGTGATTTCGCTGTGTACCCGCGGAGCGAAGCCGGGACATGAAAAGGCCGGGTCCGTGCTGGGCGTGGTGCTGGGCGGCGTCATCATGGTGATCGGCTACACGCTGGGCCGCGCGTTTTTGTACGGCACCCCGCAGTACGCTGTTTTGAAGCTGCCCTATCAGATTTTGCAGGCGGCCGTGGGTGCGGCGGCGTCGGTGCTGCTCTGCTACCGCTGCGGGCTCCGGGCCAGATTTCAGGCCATATTTCTGCGCTGAGGGAAAAGAGGAGAGAATGATGACGCAGGAAACCGTTTCTGCCGGGCGTCCCGCCCGGACAAAGAACTCCACCCGTATGATCGTGATGACGGCGCTGCTGGCCGCGCTGGCCTGCGTGGCCACCATGGTGCTTCCGGTCCCGTCTCCCACCGGCGGATATATGAATCCCGGCGACGCCGTGGTGCTGCTGGGCGCGTATCTGCTGGGTCCCGGATACGGGGCGGCGGCCGCCGGCGTAGGTTCCGCGATGGCGGACCTGCTGCTGGGCTCCGCAATCTACGCTCCGGCCACACTGCTGATTAAGGCGGGCATGGCGGTGACGGCGGGCGCGCTGTACCGCCGGATGAAAGGGACGCCCGTGGGTGTGCTGCTCTGCGGAGCCGTGGGCGAGGTCCCCATGGTGGCGGGCTACTGGCTCTACGACGCGCTGCTGCTGCGCAGCTTTACGGGCAGCGTGGCCGGCGTCCCCAGCAATCTGATGCAGGCGATCTTCGGCGTGGCGGCCTCCACGCTTCTGGCGCTGGCGCTGCGGAAAAGCAGTTACGTGCGCCGCCGGTTTCCGGCTCTGTGAGGCGGAAGCCGCCGGGAGAATACAAATAAAAAAGGCGGACAGCGAAAGCTGCCCGCCTTTTCGGTATTCTTTCCGGAAGCCGCTATTAGAATGAGTCGGGGCCCTGGGTCCCGCCGTTCTCCGGCAGGGCGGACGGGTCGGTGCCGGACGTGCGCCGGGAAATCGCGAAATAGCCGATCTCCATGCCCAGGTACTGTCCCCAGTAGAAGATGCCCACCACCAGCGTCCACACGCCGCAGATCAGCGCCTCCAGCAGGTCCTGGCCGGGCACGCCGGTCAGCGGGTCGGGAACGCCGCTGATGGAGCAGTAGTTCAGCAGGATCGTAGGCAGGGCCGCCAGAAGCGACCAGCCGAGGAAGCTCAGATCCAGCATGAAGAGCTGGCCCTTGTAGCCGTAGGTCTGCCGCTTGCTCAAATCCAGCGCCTCCATGACGCCGAGCGAGGGGTTGTCGCACAGATTCAAAATGGCGTAGCGGTAACGATAAAGCGCGATAATGCCGGGGACGATCAGCAGAAGCATCCACAGCGTGACAAAAAACCATTCCACAAGATAGAGGAGGATGACCTTTCCGGCCAGCGAAAATCCGTCGAACAGGGAGAGATATTCCATGCGCTCCCCCCGGCGAATGCCAAAGCAGTAGACATAACATCCAAACCCCAGGATCAGACCCACCAGCGCCGTCAGGATCATCACGAAGATCCCGAGAGGATTGGACAGCAGGGACTCCGCGTCAATGCTGCCGGAGGCCAGCGAGTCGATCAGGTTGAGTCCCAGAACAAGCGCGAAATAGAGAGCGAAAAATTTCTTCGGGCGCACCTGCGCATTTTGAAGAATGGTTCTCACCTCTGCCCGAACCTGTTTGCGGTCGATATATTCTTCCATAATAAAAGACCTCCCCGGCAGAATCCTGCCTGTAAATCCGGTGAATTCAGTTTAGCACAGGCACCGCCAAAAGGCAAGGCGTGCTCGCACATCGGCTGTCAAAAAGAAATCCGAGGAAAAATGCAAAGATTTTGTTAAAAAGAAAACAAATTTCCCAAGGAACTATTGTTCACAGTCTGGACATTTTTAAAAATAGGGTGTAAAATCGAACGCAGTATGTGGTAGCGTTTGCTGCCAGGAGAAAAAATGAGGTGAAGACAATGGCACAAGCTTTCTTTGGCGGCGTTCATCCCAATGATATGAAAGCCGCAACGAATGAAAAGGCCATCGAACAGCTGGCACCCCCGGCACAGGTGGTCATTCCCATGTCCATGCACTTTGGCGCGCCTTGCACTCCAACTGTCAATGTCGGGGATTATGTAAAGGTAGGCCAGAAAATCGGTGAATTCCACGGTTTGGGCGCACCGATCCATGCCAGCGTTTCCGGTAAGGTAATCGCTGTGGAGCCCCGTCCCTATTCCATGGGCGGCGACATGATGGCCGTCGTGATCGAGAACGACTTCAAGAACGAACTCTCTGAAGAAGTCAAGGCTCCGGAGAACCCGGACAGCCTGACGCCCGAGCAGATGGTGGAGCTGGTGAAAAACGCCGGCATCGTCGGCATGGGCGGCGCAACGTTCCCCACCCACGTGAAGATTTCCGGCGGCATCGGCAAGGTGGATACCGTTATCATCAACGGCGCCGAGTGCGAACCCTATATCACCGGCGATCATCGCACCATGCTGGAGCGGCCCGAGCAGATCATCGGCGGCGCCATCTATCTTGCAAAGATGTTCGGCGTGGACAAGGTCGTGATCGGCGTCGAGGAGAACAAGCAGAACGGCATTGAGTCCCTCAACAAGGTCATTGCCGAAAAGCACGCCCCCGTCGTGGTGGAGCCCCTGCACTGCCGTTACCCCCAGGGCGGTGAGAAACAGCTCTGCCAGGCCATTACCGGCAAGCAGGTTCCTCCCGGAGGACTGCCCTCCAACATTGGCTGCGCGGTGTTCAACATCAACACCACCTGCGCCATCTTCCGCGCCATCACCCAGGGGATGCCGGTCGTCAACAAGATCGTCACCGTCTCCGGTTCCGGCGTGATCGACCCCAAGAACATCGAGTGCCCCATCGGCACCCCCGTCAAGAACCTGTTCGACGCCTGCGGCGGCCTGAAGGACGGCACTTATAAGCTGATTATGGGCGGCCCGATGATGGGCATGGCCCAGTATACCGCGGAAGTTCCCGTGGGCAAGGGCACCGGCGCCATGCTGGCCTTCTGCGAGGACGAGGAGCAGACCGTTGAGAATCCCCAGTGCATCCGCTGCGGCCGCTGCGTGGCCGCCTGCCCCATGCATCTGGAGCCCTTGATGCTGTATCAGTATGCCTCCAAGAATATGTTCGACGAACTTAACGAGGCCAATCTGATGGACTGCATGGAGTGCGGCGCGTGCACCTATATCTGCCCCGCCCGGATGCATCTGACCCATATGTTCAAAATCGGCAAGCAGAAGCTCAAGGACAAGATGGCTGCCGATAAGGCCAAGCAGGCCGCCGCACAGAAGAAGGAGGCGTAAACCATGACTGACTACAAGAATCTGAAGCTGATTGCGACTTCTTCTCCCCATATCCGGGCCGCCGAGAACACCAAGTCCATCATGCTGGACGTGATTATCTCTCTGGTCCCCGCGCTGGCCATCGCCATCTATTACTTCGGCTGGCGCGCGCTGAGCGTGACCTGCTTCTCCGTCATCGGCTGCATTTTTTGGGAGTGGCTGTATCGCAAGCTGATGAAGAAGCCCCAGTCCATTGCTGATCTGTCCGCTGTCGTCACCGGCATCCTGATCGCGTTTGTCTGCCCGGTGCAGGTCGGCTACTGGCAGATCTTCATCGGCGATTTCTTCGCCATCGTATTCGTCAAGCAGCTCTTCGGCGGCATCGGCAAGAACTTCCTGAACCCCGCCCTGGCTGCCCGCGCGTTCATGCTGGCCTCCTGGGCGAGCACCATGACCACCTGGATCGACCCGGCCAAGAGCAAGGCCGCCATGTTCGGCTCCAACGCCGATGTGGTGACTGCCGCCACCCCGCTGTCCTATATGAAGGGCGACGACATTGTGACCACCTTCAATAACCTGAAAGATACATACTCCGCAATGGATATGTTCCTGGGCAAGGTCGGCGGCTCTTTGGGCGAGGTTTCCGCCCTGATGCTGATTCTGGGCGGCTGCTATCTGCTGGTCCGCAAGGTCATCACCTGGCACATCCCCGTGTGCTACATCGGCACCGTGGCGCTGCTGACGCTGCTCTTCCCCCGCGGCAACGACCCCATCGAGTGGATGGTCTACAACGTCTTCGGCGGCGGACTGCTGCTGGGCGCATTCTTCATGGCGACCGACTATTCCTCTTCTCCCATCACGGCGAAGGGGCAGGCCATCTACGGCATCGGCTGCGGCCTGTTCACGGTCTTTATCCGCTACTTCGGCTCCTACAACGAGGGCGTGTGCTATTCCATCATGGTCATGAACTGCTTTGCGGCTCTGATTGACCGGAGCGTGAAGCCGGCTCGTTTTGGCGTCGTAAAATCCGATAAGAAGGAGGCGGCAGCGAAATGAGCAAGGAAGTCAAGACCCACGAAAAGGTCGATATGGACCCCAAGTACATTTTGAAGCTGACCCTGACTCTGCTGATTACCTGCGTGATCGTCGCCGGTATTCTGGGCTATGTCAACAGTATTACCAAGGACAGAATCGCTGCGTTCAACAAGGAGAAAACGGAGCAGGCTCTGGCCGACGTTTTCAAGGATGCCTCTGATCCCCAGTTCACCTCGGTCGATCTCACGGCCGACATGACCGCCGCCGCCGAGGAATACAAGGCGACGCTGGAAGAGGCCTATCAGGTGACCGACGGCGGGCAGGATGCCGGCTACGCCATCAAGATCGTGGCCTCCGGTTCCCAGGGCGACATTGAAATGGTCGTCGGCGTGGATTCGGACGGCGCGGTGACGGGCGTTTCCATCGTCTCCAACGTGGAAACCTCCGGCATCGGTTCCAAGGTCATGGCCAACAGCAAGCTGGCCAACGGCACCGGCGTGCTGGACCAGTTCGTCGGCAAGAGCACGTCCGACCAGCCTTTGAAGGTCGGCGGCAACGTGGACGCCATTTCCGGCGCGACCGTGTCCTCCAAGGGCGTGACCAAGGGCGTCAACGGCGCTCTGGCAGTCGTGGCGGCCATAGGCTGAGAAAGGGGGAGTTGAAACATGAATATCGGCAAACAGTTTAAAGAAGGCCTGGTTACCAACAACCCCGTTCTGGTGCAGCTGATCGGTATGTGCTCCACCATGGCAATCACGACCTCGTTCTTCAACGGCCTCGGCATGGGACTCTCCGTGCTGATTATCCTGACGCTTTCCAATATCATCATCTCCGCGATCCGGAAGATCATCCCCGACAAGATCCGTATCGCCATGTTCATCGTCGTTATCGCCTGCTTCGTGACCTGCGTCGATCTCTCCCTGCAGGCATTCGTCCCGGCCCTGTCCAAGGCCCTGGGCGTGTTCCTGCCCCTGATCGTCGTGAACTGCATCATTCTGGGCCGCGCCGAGGCGTTCTGCTACAAGAACGGCGTCCTGGCCTCTACGTTTGACGGCATCTTCCAGGGCCTGGGCTACACCGTGGTTCTGATGATCATGAGTATCTTCCGCGAGCTGTTCGGCTCCGGCACCTTCGGCGCCGGCGTCATCAACGGCACCAGCGGCGTCCGGATCATTCCGGAGCAGTTCCCCGCCAAGATCCTCACACTGCCGGTGGGCGGCTTCCTGTGCCTCGCGTGCCTGATCGCCGCCATGCAGTGGGCTCTCGCCAAGTCCAACAAGAAGAAGGAGGAGAGCAAGTAATGAAACTCACTGATCTGTTTTCCATTGCACTGGGAGCCATTCTGGTCAACAACTTCATCTTCTCCCAGTTCCTCGGCTGCTGCCCGTTCCTGGGCGTCTCCAAAAAGCTGGATACCGCCGTCGGCATGGGCATCGCCGTGACTTTCGTTATGGGCCTCGCCTCCGCCATCACCTGGATCGTCAACGAGTTCATTCTGGTGAAGTTCGATCTGCTGTATATGCAGACCGTGGTGTTCATTCTGGTCATCGCCGCTCTGGTGCAGTTTATCGAGATGTTCCTGCAGAAGTCCATGCCCGCCCTGTATACGGCCCTGGGCATCTATCTGCCGCTGATCACCACCAACTGCGCCGTGCTGGGCGTGGCTCTGCTGAACATTCAGAACCACTACAACTTCATCGAGTCCGTGATTTACGGCATCACCGGCGGCCTCGGCTTCCTGCTGGCCATCGTTCTGTTCGCGGTCGTCCGCGAGCGCAACGTTTTCGCCGACTGCCCCAAGTGCTTTGAGGGATTCCCCATCGCGCTGATTACCGCAGGCCTGATGGCGCTGTCCTTCATGGGCTTCTCCGGCCTGCAGGTCTGGTAAGGAGGAACGAACAGTATGAATAACATTGTAATTGCCATCCTGGTGCTGGGCATCATGGGCGGCGTGTTCGGTCTCATCCTGGCCATCGCTTCCAAGGTGTTTGCCGTCAAGACCGATGAGCGTCTGCCCGAGATCATGGAGCACCTTGCCGGCGCGAACTGCGGCGGCTGCGGCTTTGCCGGCTGCTCCGACTGCGCCGCCCACATTCTGGACGGCTCCGCGCCCGTGAATTCCTGTGCTCCCGCCGGCGCCGAGAACGCCGCCGCCATCGCCAAGATCATGGGCGTTGCCATGGGTGATGAGGAAAAGCACGTGGCGTTCGTCCGCTGCAACGGCGGCACCAACGCCAAGAAGCGCTTTGAGTACAGAGGCGTGCACGACTGCATCGGCGCCACCAAGGTTGCCGCCGGCCCGCTGGACTGCACCTACGGCTGCCTGGGCTTCGGCTCCTGCGTGGAGGCCTGCAAGTTTGACGCCATGCACATCGGTCCCAACGGCGCCGCGCTGGTGGACACAGAAAAATGCACCAACTGCATGGCCTGCGCCGCCGCCTGCCCCCGCCACCTGATCGACTCCGTGCCTTACTCCGCCAAGGTCCGCGTGGCCTGCTCCAACAAGGACAAGGGCAAGGCTGCCATGAGCGTCTGCGACGCGGCCTGCATTGCCTGCGGCCTGTGCGAGAAGAACTGCCACTTTGACGCCATTCACGTCGTCAACGGCGTGGCCGTGATCGACTACGCCAAGTGCAAGGGCTGCAAGATCTGCACCAAGGTCTGCCCGCGCAACGCCATTTTCCCGATCCCCACGGCTGAGGAGAAGGAAAAGTTCAAGGCCGCCCAGAAGGCTGCGGCTGAGAAGAAAGCGCAGGCGGCTGCCGCCGCTGCCGAGGCTCCCAAGGCCGCGGAATAAGCGCTGCTGGATCTGAAAGATTCAAAGCGAGGGCCGTCCCGCATCGCGGGGCGGTCCTCGCTGTTCCTTTTTCGTCCCTGTCCTCGCCCGTTGAAAACCGCGCCGAAAAACGTCCGCAGAACGACAGGCGCGGGGGCGTGGAAAATTTTTGCCGCCCCTTGCGCTTCCCGGGCGGCGGTGTATAATGGGACCATCAAGGCAGAGTAGAGACATATGTGTGAAATAGTGCCGGCAAGACGGGGAGTTGTTTGCCGGACGAAAGGGCCTGGGGCCTGCAGTGTATGTTTCGCATCCCGCTGCCGCATACGGGGTGGCTTCCCTCTGTGCGGCGTTCCTGAACGGACTGCCGAAATACAGAAGGAGGCTTTTTTATGTCCCTGTTCCGCAATCCCTTTTCCCGCGGCTATTGGCAGGCGTCCCTTGCGAGTTTCCGCAGCCTGCGCTGTCAGGTATTTGCGGCGCTGATGATGGCGGCGGCCATCGTCCTCTCCGCTCTGTCGGTGCCGGTGGCGGACAATCTCTACCTCACGGTGGGATTTCTGGCCCGGGCGCTGATGGCGCTGGTGTGCGGCCCGCTGACGGCGCTGGTGTGCGGCTGTGCGGAGGACCTGCTGGGATTTCTGATCCATCCCTCGGGACCGTTTTTCCCCGGGTATACCCTTTCCACCATGCTGGGCGTTTTTGTTTACGCCCTGTGCTTCTACCGCACGAAAATCACCCTTCCCCGCATCATCGCCGCCAAGACCATCACCAACTATTTTGTCAACGTGGCGCTGGGTTCCTGCTGGAGCGCCATCCTCTATGGGAAGGGCTACCTTTATTACATGACGGCCAGCCTGATTAAAAATACGCTGTATCTGCCGGTGCAGGTCCTGATGCTGGCCGTGCTGTTTCAGGCGCTCCTGCCCGTTCTTGCCCGGCAGCGCCTGATCCCCTCCCAGATGGGGGAGCTGACTTGGGGTCTCGGCTTTGCGCGCCGGACGGCGGAGCGGCTTTCACGCTGAAAAGGCCCGGATAAAAAGAACAGAGCAAGGCCCCCGCGGGGGCTCAT
>Ga0183101_1000543_pt2 | contig 10134 bp, 10 predicted proteins | sample Biomet3_FD_127790 | JGI IMG/M metagenome (GOLD analysis project Ga0183101, IMG submission 127790) | Microbial communities from bioreactor (seeded with sewage sludge) at LBNL, California, USA - Biofuel metagenome 3 | ecosystem: Engineered > Bioreactor > Anaerobic > Unclassified ... | reverse complement strand
ATAACGGAGCATTCTCCAGTCTGGGAAAACAGTACCGTATTAAGCTGTTTTCCCCTGCTGTCTTGCACATCCTGCAATTGCGCAAAGAGTCCGTCAAACTGTTTTCTCTTCTGTGCCATCGTCATTCCTCCTCAATGAGTAAACAGGTTGTTGTATATGATAATGCCGTGATATCTGTGTTTGGCATGAAGACCACCCCGTTGCTTGATGTAAATGGTGATGAGTCCTATCAGTGTCATGGCAATCATTGCCAGAAATCCTGCCAATTTTCCAATCAGAATGGAAAACACGATGAAGCCGATAAAGGATACACCTATAACCCCGGCGGCCAGCGTCAGAAATCGGCCTCTGATACCCATCAATTCCAATGGCTTTTGAAGTCCTTTGAATACGGGAAATCCTTCACGATAAATGTCCATAAGATTTTATTAAAAAGGAAGACATCATTCTCTTTTGTAGAGTATGAAATCTTCCTCTTGTTTGTTACTTGAAAAATAAAGGTAACGCTTCGGACATGGCGATAAAAGCCACACAGCCACCGATGGTGAGCATGATGGTTTTCTTTACATCCTGGTCGCCGTTTTGCATCTTGAAATAGACGTTGAATGCACCGACAAGCACGATGACCGCAGCAATGGCTTTCATCAGGTTGGACACGGGTGTCTGGTAAGACGAAATTTCCGAAGTAGCCTTAGAGAATCCACCGGCACCTTTACTGCTTGCCATGGTTTCTGACACACAGAAGGCCATCGTACCACAAGTAACGGCGGCACGTTGGACTAAACGATTGTTGAAAACTTTATCAAGGGCTTTTCTCCCTTTTCTTTTAATCTGTAGCAACATAAATGATTGATGTAATTGTTAAACATTACGTTTCAGATTAAAGCAACAAGTGATAACAGATTAAAGAAACAGGTATCCAGAATGATTTCTGAAGTTACAGATAAAATTGTTCCGACAGATGGAACGGAGAAAATGAGTTAGATAGCTGTTTGTCGTAATTTTAAGGCTACACTGCAGGTATATATTCTTCCCACTTCACAGCCAAGGTCTGTCCCAGTATACTCTGACTGCCTTTCTCGGCCAGTTCATCTGTCATGGGCAGAAGGTCATCCACTTCAATGCCACCGCTCATGGTGGGCTCTTCACAGGACGGATAGGTGGGTTTCTGGACCTTGTCTTTCGAGATGCAGACCGGTTGGAACTGCTGAACTTCATCCGAGATGTCCACTTCTTCCTCTTCTGTCTGAGTATCTTGTGGTATATCGCCTTTCTTAAAATAGGTGTCATAAGCAATCATCCCCACATAGTAGATGATGTAGCAGATGACAATAAATGTGAGTATGTTTCCGAATGTCATATCTTGTATGTTTTTAGTGAGACAGTATTTGTGCAAAGGTACATTAACCTAGTATGGTTGTCGCCCAAATTCATGATCAAACAAAAATATGAAAACAAAGAGTCCTCTTTTAGATAGTTCCGGTCACTCTCAAAGTTGAAAACGAAGGCATTTGGCAGTCTGAGCCACCTACCACATTTCTCTTGTTTTCAGGATCTGCATCATGAAAAGGGGCAAATCTAAGTCCCATCTTCACACCATTAGCCTCTCGTCTGAAGTGTCGTTTGAAGTCAGAGGGGTAGTAGATGGTATTATCATCTTTCAAAACGATATATCCACAAGACTTCAGTTTGACGCGCAGGCGACTCCGATGTTTGTTACTCACAACCTTGATGCGGGTAAGTGGTGGTAATCCAAAAGTGACATGTGCCCGTTCCAGCCGTATCAAAGCTTTTCGAGACCTGGAGCGGAGCCTACGTTCTTCATCGGCGGTACGTCGCAAGTTCAGTTCCTTGACAATACGGGAAATAGTTCGGTAAGATACCTTCGCTACTTTTGCCATTTCTCTGTAGGAATATTCCGTAAATAGGAAGGTAATCACACTGATGGCATCCTGTTGCCGGCCACTGAGTGGATACTTTTTCAGTCCAAGAGATTTTGCTTTCTTAACGATAGACTTGCTGCCGATGTTCATTCTTTCAGCCAGTTCGATGTCTGGAAGAATTGGATAATAGTGCTTCAGTTGAGCAACCATATCCGCTGTCCAAATGATTTTTCTCATGATGATATGATTTTAGATAAGACTATTCCTTCTCTTAATATATTCACGCAGATGTTCCGCGTTCTGCTGTATGAAAGTTCTTACTATGGCATTGAGAATGTCGGCCACAGACTTGTGGTCGATGTCACATGACTTCAAGGTCTCTGCAATGTCATCATCAATCCAATAACCCTTGCGACCGGCCTTTCTGACGAGATAATCGTAGCTCTCCAGATGCTGAAGAAAGAGCCTCCATTGGTCATTTTCCGTTTGGATTTCTTTCCCTTCAGTTTTAACCGTTTGCAGACTCTTAACCTCCTGAACCAGACCTTCTATTTCAGGCAGCTGCATGAGATCATCCACTGAAAGGATATTATTCTTTTCCATTGTTCTTCTCCTTTATAAAAATGTGATTGTAGATAAAATCAAATGCAGGACTAGTAATAGTTTCCTGTGTTTTCATTAGATATAGGGTCGTGTATCGACGCATCTCTGCCCGATATTCTACCATAGGTGTTACCAGTCCATATTCTGAGAAACGCTTTGCCGTCATTCGCCATAACTCCAATTCCTCTTTCTTTCCAAAACGTTTGTCGTGGCTGTTATCCACCAAGAACAGTTGTGCCACATCTTTTGACAACTTGGCTCTTATCTTGTAAATAAATGATATGAAGGTTGCAGTGGCATTGATGGAAGTCACTTCATACTGAAAGGGACAGATAATGTAATCCGAGTTGGCGAAGATGGGAATCAGTCCTTGCTGGGTGAGATTGCCGGGAGCATCAATAAGAATGATACCCTGCATCTTCTTAAGGTTTGTCATCAGATTTTGTACATTCTGAATATTGGCAATATTGAAAGGCTGAATGTTATAAGGAATAGTGACATCCTTGTATTTCTGAAGGTCTGCCTTGCGCCTGAAACTGATCGTTTGTTGGACGTCACAGTCAATGACAAGAACCTTCTTCTGGTGGGCTACCAAATAATTGGCAAACAGCGTACATAGCGTTGTTTTGCCTACGCCGCCTTTCTGATTGGCAAAAGTAATAATGATATTGTCTTGCATATACGTTTACTCGTCGTAAAGTTTAAACAAACTCCTTTTTGATAGGCCAATTATGAGAGGAGTTGGGCCCCAGAACAAGTAAACGTTGACGATGTACCAGTCATCATGCATTTAAAGTGATCAACTATTAATGCAAAGGTACAAAGATTCAATGAATAAACTATATAATGGTCAAATTCTTTATTGTTTTTATTCTCTATTTTTATCTTATTTACGCAAAAACACGGATCTATTACCATTAAATTGATGCTATACGCAATTTATTTAGTGAATTTATCGGGAAATATGATGATTTGTCTGGAATTATTGTTACTTTTGTAAGTAGATACAGAATTTTAACAATATTATTCCGATGGAAGCAACAAAAGACATCAATAGATTGAAAGTAGTGCTAGCTGAGAAAAAGCGCACTAATAAATGGTTGGCAGAACAGTTAGGCAAAGACCCTGCGACTGTTTCAAAGTGGTGTACAAACACTGCCCAGCCAGGATTGGAAACGTTACTTCAAATCTCAAAAGTATTGGAAGTAGATGTGAAAGATTTGCTTAATTCTTCACGAACAGGTGAAGATGTAAAACTAATTAAATTTTTATAGAAACAAAATACATGAAACAAAACAGTCCATATACAGCAACAATAACCGGATGTGCATTTCTCTTCAATGAGTTTTTGCGCATTCTTCCTTTATTGATGGCTCCAAACTCTGACGAACTACTAAGAGATGAAAAGAAAAATAACCGTATCTTGCAGGTAAACTCGGAAAAGGCAAGACAAACATTTCTCAATGAGTTCAAACGACGGTATAATTCTGTGCCTGCTTCATTTTGGATTGCTTTCCTTGACAAGAATGAAAAGACTCAGAGGGCATATTTGCTTTATGCTATATTGAAAGCCTATAAACTGGTCTTTGATTTTCATTTCAATGTCACCGTCAAGCATTGGAATTCGGTGGATAGAACGCTTAGGAAGAATGACATCATGATGGAATTCAGTGAGATTTCTTTGAGAGATAAATTTGTGAATGACTGGACAGACAATACGAAAGACAGATGTGCCAGTCAGTATTTGACGATTCTTCGTCAGTCCGGACTGTTGCAGGAAAAGACGGATAAACTGCATGCCATCCATCTTGACATATCCGATTATGAGTATTACATTCGTAGTGGTGAGGAATGGTTTTTGGAAGCCTGCTTGCTTTATCCTTACGAAGTGAATGATATTAAAATGAAGTTAGCATGAAGAATATGACTTTACAGGAACTTTATGACTATCTCAATAGTCCGGAGTTTCAAGATGTAAAAAGTGGGAATATATTCTATAATTACTACATATACCAATATTCTGCCGCAAAAGAATATGAAATTCAACGTCAAATAGTTGTGTTCAAACAGAATTTGGAACGTCCGAGTAGTTTTATCAATGCCATGTTGCTTGATTTGTTTCAAGTCTTTTGTGATTATCTGAAAACCGAAAGATTTGGACCTGATTCGTTATTTGATGTAACGTTGGAAGATGATAAGACCCAACCGAATATGGTAACTCAAGAATTGACAACAGAAGCAAATTCAGACAACTTCATTCATTATGTCCATGACAGGATAGATGAACATTTGAGAATCAACGATGGATTGAACAAACCGTATATCTTCATTCATGGCGTAGGTAAAATGTTTCCGTATCTCCGTACCAATGTATTTCTTACACGTTATGAAAAATACAATGACACATCGCGATACAAAATTATTCTTTTCTATCCCGGACATCAGGAAGGAAACTCTTTTTCCTTATTCGATACGCTTGAAGATGCGCATACATATCGTGCAACCTTATTAGTAAACCAATAAATCCAAAACTATATGAAATTTAAAGATTTGTATGAAAGAGGCCTTGACAGAAAGGTCAATCCTGCGGTTTCTGCATCTGATCTCAGTGAAGATACTGTTCTAACTGAAATTGTAGAATATGTATTTACACCGGAGATTATAGTCAACCTGTACAATATACTTGTAAACATCAAAGTAAATCAAGGCAGTCATGTCGGTATTTGGATTAACGGTTACTATGGTTCCGGTAAATCACATTTCTTGAAATATGCAAGCTATTGCCTGTCAAACAAATATGGTGACATGGCTTTTATCCGACTGATAGAGGCCACTCAGGAATTATTGCTTAATGACAAAAAAGACTCTTCTGTTCTAGAACAGGCAAATGTCTCTCTTTCCGAACTCAAATCACTCCAAAACTGGTATGTGAACAAGGCCGATGTGGAAATGGTTATGTTCAATATAGGTGATGTGCATGATGCCAATGCGGATCGTGCCAACTCTTTTACTACGATCTTCTGGAACCAGTTTAATGCCCGACGAGGATATAACTCATTCAACCTGTCCATGGCCCAATATTTGGAAAAAGCATTGGATGATGACGGCAAGTTTGAAGAGTTCAAGGAGTATGTCAAGAGTAAAGGGTATGATTGGGAGCGCAATATTTCACGTTTTGCCGCCGGTCGTTTGGATTTGGCTTTGCAGATGGCCAAGGAAGTGGATCCGGCTTTGGCTATCGATGTAATTCGTGAGAGAATTCTCAAAAATGATGTGAATGTATCCGTAGAATCATTCGCCTCTGAAATGAAAGAATATCTCGACAATAAGAACAATCGCAATTTTCGCATCATGTTCTTCGTCGATGAAGTCAGTCAGTTCATTGGAGAACATCGCGACTTGTTGCTGCAGCTCCAGTCACTCGTAAAACGACTGGATGAAGTCTGTGAATCCCAAGTATGGATTTCATGTACCGCCCAACAGACTTTGGAAGATGTTGTCAAGAATGTGGGCGGTAGCGATACCAATCCTGAAGATGAAGTGGGAAAGATTTTGGGGCGTTTTGAAGTTCGCGCCTCCTTACAAGGAACAAGCCCGGAATACATTACCCAGAAACGCATATTGGACAAAAAAGGAGAAGTGGACATTCAATTGGAAGATTTGTTTGATAAGAATAAAGCCATGCTTGATGCACAATTCATTCTTCCAAGTACCTATCAATCCTATAAGAACAAGGAAGACTTTGCAGCCTTCTATCCATTCGTACCCTATCAGTTCCAATTGATTATGAGAGTGCTTGATTCTTTTGTCAACATGAACTATGTAGACAAACAGGTAAAAGGTAACGAACGTTCCTTGTTAAACATCACTTTCTCTATAGCTCAGAAAACCGCAGAATGTGAGGTGGGTGAATTCATCCCATTCGACCAGTTCTTTGGCGCCATGTTCCAAGGCTCCATGCAGCATCTTGGCCAGCGTGCTATAGCGAATGCCCGTGAAGCCTTGAAACTTATCAAGAATGACGAAAAGCAATCTTTCTATCGCAGAGTAGTCTATATTCTCTTTATGGTATGCAACCTTTCTGACGTGGACAAGCAAGGATTCTCTGCTACGATTGACAACATCGTGACGCTCCTGATGACAAAGATGGATGCCAACAAAGCTGCCATTAAGGAAGATGTATCTCAGGTGCTGGCTTTCCTGATGGATAAAGCTGTTATCCGCAAGAATAGAACGAATAATGGTACCGAAATCTATGAATTCTATACAGAAGAAGAGTCGCAAGTAGCTCAGCTCATCAAAAATCAAAAAGTTGACAGCAACACCTATACAGAGGAGTTATACAAGATTATCTACGAACACTTTGGTTTCACGCCATCTACCAATAAGGAGACATACGCCACACGTTCTTTTAGTGTTGGTGGAAATGTTGATGGCAAGAATATTCTTTCCAATAATCCGGATGTGGTGGTTGATTTCATGACAACAGCAAGTACTGATTCTCCGGATCAGTTTGCATTTACCAATCAGCCCAACCATTTGGTATTCTTCCTATATTCTCTGTTCAAGGACGATCAGGAACTTCGCCAGAATTTTTTGGACTTTTGCCGTGTGCAGTGTTTCGCACAAGAACAAGCGATCAGTGACGAACGTCAGCGTACCAAACGCATATTTCAAGATCGTGCCAAGGATATATATCAGAAGGATATCAAGCCTAAGTTCAGAGATTTGCTCGACAACTGTCCTGTTATCTCCGGACAAGACATTCTTTCACAGTCCGTATTGGGAAATTCGAAGAACAAGGAACGCTACAAAGTGGCAATTACCTATCATTTACAAAATCTCTATCGTTCTGCCGGACTGGTGAATGAGCAGGAATATCCCAAGACACAAAGTGAATTGGCTTCAAAGATACTTCGTCCCATCGAACCTACTTTACTTGACATGCCTCTCTCTAACGCAGAGAAGAAAGTGAAAGACTTCCTCGATCGACAGTCTCATGATGTGACGGTGGCAGATATCGTACGTCAGTTTGCTAAAATTCCTTATGGATGGGCAGACTGTTGCAGTATTTATGTAGTGAATGAACTGGTAAGGCGCCATTTGTATGCTTACAACTACAACAATAATCCAAATGTAAACCGTGAGGATGTGGCTCGAAATATTGTCCGGGATGCCAACAGATTTACGATTGAACCGGCCAAAGCTATTTCACAGGATGTGTTGAATGCATTCATCGAAGCATGGAAGCATATTTTCAATGTCTTATCCATCAAGGGCAGCAACGACTCCACTGAGTTGTACCGCAGTTGCAAGGAAACACAAGACAGTGCACTCAGCCGTTTGCTTGTTCATTACCGTGAACTTTTCAAGAAGGTGAACGGTTGTCCCTTTGCAAGGGTAATCGAAGAAGCCATCACATTGATGGAGAAATGGACAACTATCCGCGACCCGAAAGATTTCTTTGTAACCATTACGGATGCCAGGGAAAACGCATCCGCTCTGTTTGATAAGTGTAAGAGCATCAATTTATTTGTTGACGACCAATTTGATGTATTCAAAAAGGTGAAGGCATTCCTTGAAGAAAACCGTGATAATTTTGCCTTTCTGCCGGAAGATCAAAAAGAAGTGCTTGTTTGTCTGAAAACCATAAATAAAGATATGGAACCTTGGGAGCACATGCCTTCTTACAAAAAGATGATGAATAATCTGAGCGGACGTTTGAACGAGTGCAAATCATCCCTTATAGAAACTATCAAGACCGGTTATAACAAAGTTTTTGATGAGTTGGAAGAATATGCTGCCGGTATAAAGGTCGACAGGGATAAGTTTGCCACACGAGACACGACTATCCTGCAAAAGACTAATAGCAACAATTTTTATGCACTGCAAGCCAATGCGAATGTAGCAGATTTTTATGAAAAGCAGATGAAGCTTATCAATGAAGCTGTTCCAAAGCCGCCGGTTTCCACACCTTATCCTCTTTCACCGGAAGAAAAGGACGTTGTGAAAGAACCGACTGTCACCCCACGTACCCGCAGAATTGTACATTTGAATACGCACACTCCCCACCCCATACATTCAGAGAAAGACATCGACTTATATCTGCAGCGATTGAAAGAACAACTGATGAAATATATCGGTGGTAACAATGATATTATTGTTTCATAACAAAAGAATTAAATGGATACAAATAAACTGAAACGCTTCGCTGGTGAAGCCCGCAATATATTGATTGACGGTGTGAAACAACGTCTCTCTGCTTTAGGTATCAGAGAGGATGGCACTATAGCAGAAAAGCCCGAGCTGAAAGATGGCGGTGCTGTCTTTATGGGTGACACCCAAACGGTGGATTTTTATGATCAGTTTGAGTCCTTGTCCAATCAGTTAAAAAATCACTCTTATCGTGATGTGATAGAGGAAGTGGCTTATACATGGTTCAACCGTTTGGTAGCCATTCGCATCATGGCAAAGAATGGGTTGATTCCTCCTGTGTTGGAATATGAGAGCAAACAGGACCGTATTCCGGTTTTGGTCTCAGATGCCCGCCAAGGCCGAATGCCAAAAATGGATGAAGAAATTCAACAGAAGCTGGAAGCGCTGTTGGCTAATGATGCGCTGACTGATGAGCAGTTTCAGGTATTGATTGTAGCTTATTGCCATGACAATCCCGTTATCAACAAGTGTTTTGGCATTATCTCCGACTATACGGAATTGTTATTGCCAAGCAATATCTTGAAAAAAGACGGGTTTATTGACCATCTCAATGACGATGATTATATTTCGGATAATGATTACAAGTCGCCTGAACTGATAGGCTGGCTCTATCAGTTCTATATATCCGAGCGCAAGGATGAGGTCTTTGCCAAGAAAGGCAAGTTCGAGGCGAATGAAATTCCGGCAGCCACCCAGATATTCACGCCTAACTGGATTGTGAAGTACATGGTACAAAACACCGTGGGGCGTATCTATTTGGACAACAACCCTTATTCTGACATCAAGAAAGGAATGCAATATTTGGTAGAACCTGCCGAACAGACCCCTGCTGATGCCATCTATCATTTTGATGACATTCACGATTTGACGTGTGCCGACTTGGCATGTGGTTCCGGCCATATTCTAAATGAATGTTTTGACCTGCTCTATCAGATTTACATTGAAGAGGGGTACAATCGGAGAAAGGCTATAGAAAATATCTTTCGTTACAATCTGACAGGGGTAGACATTGATACTCGTGCCAAACAGTTGGCTACATTTGCACTGTTGCTGAAAGCCTGTCAGAAAGACATCAGTTTTGTGGATGCCCATTGCGTGCCACGAGTGTTGGATATGCCTCATTGTAATCTCCATACTTGGGAAGAACTGAAAGGACATCTATGTTGTACCTTAGGTTTGTCTTGCTTATCAGAAAAGATAAACAAAGAACTTGATGCTGCTTTCCAGTTATTGGATGATGCAGAGACTTTAGGTTCAATTATGAAGTTCGGTATTAGCGAGGAAACACGAACTTTCATGATGAATTGCATAAAAGAACAGGCAAAGCAACACGAACAGAAAGACAATTTCCGAGATTTGTTTGCGGGATTTGAAATGATATTGACATTAACCAACAGATATTCGGCATTGGTGATGAATCCGCCGTATATGG
>Ga0183101_1000882_pt1 | contig 10138 bp, 22 predicted proteins | sample Biomet3_FD_127790 | JGI IMG/M metagenome (GOLD analysis project Ga0183101, IMG submission 127790) | Microbial communities from bioreactor (seeded with sewage sludge) at LBNL, California, USA - Biofuel metagenome 3 | ecosystem: Engineered > Bioreactor > Anaerobic > Unclassified ... | reverse complement strand
TTTTCAGTTGCTTCCGACTTTACGTCAATATAATAAATATGATCATCTTTATCTGTTACTTTAAAATCTGCTATATAACAAATCTCTTTGTACTTGATGCCTGCATGTTCAAAACTTTCTTGTAAAACAAACTTAGGCTGCAGCTCTATAGTTTTTATGTCTCCTGACTGCTGCATAGATATCAACCGCAGATATTCTTGGCCTTCTCTTTTGCTATCGAATTTATGCCGGCATAATATACTTACTTCCGCACCATACTTGTTTTTTGTCCCAAGAGACACTGTTTTAGGTTGTATATTCTTGCCGGTTAGCCTAGATAAATCTTTTGACTTCAAACATCCTTTTGCCGCCAATCTTACTAGATCAGCATCGTCATACTCTGCCCACCTAGTCAAAACGGTATCTCCTCTTCATAAGCTACTGTTTTTCCAAAACTGTCCATACTGCTTTTGGCAGCAGGTTGTTCATGTTCAGCATTAGTCCCTTTCGTATTTTTATGTTCAATGAATTCAACACTATTCGCAATTACTTCGGTTACATAGCGTTTATTGCCATCTTTAGCTATGTAATTGCGTATTTGCAGCCGACCCTCAATGAGTAATCTGTGACCCTTTGATACGCTATTCCCACACAATTCGGCAACTCTACCCCATACTACGATGTTTATAAAATCAGCTTCTCTTGTACCGCTTTGACTGACATATGGTCTATCTACAGCTAATGTAAAAGTACAAACCGTTTTTTCACTTGGTGTTATGCTTATTTCCGGATTATGAGTTAAACGGCCTAAAAGAATAATCTTGTTCATGTTTTCACACTTCCTATTAGTTTTCTTTTGTTATAATTCAAATTTTTTTAATAGTTTGGTATTCTTTACCACAATATGGGCAAAATTTCATTCTTAACTTGGTAGGAAAGTCTTTGCCGCAACACGAGCACCTTTGTGACTTTTCTATTATTTTGTCAAAAACAAAATCTTTAACAAACCCTATTACCTTTTCTGCGTCCTCTTCTTTTGTGGGAAAACCACAAGAGAATTTTTCTAATGGACAAACATCGCAGTTTTCTAACAGCGGTTCAAATTGTTCACATATCTTTTGTACCTTCTTTATGTAATCAACAGCATTCATTTCGTTAACACCTCTTTTTAACTATCTTTGTTAATATCATCATACAAACTTTACCGGTATCCCTTCGGCATAAGCATATGCAACTTCTGCGCAACATCCTTTGCTATCTTCCCAGTCTCTAGAACCCACTAATATTTCGTCACAAGTTTTTAATAATGCGAGGCAGTAGGACAAGCCTTTGCTATAGTTGCCATCGTTATATGGCATAAAGGCCAGTGCATGAAGTGGTGATACATAACAAATTCCTGGGTTCATTTTATGCAATGCATTCAGTTTTTCTGCCGCCAATTGTACGTTTTTTGCTTTTCCCCCATATGGGTGTGAAAAATATATTGTTTTCATCAATCATTTCCCCTATCAACATTTTGGTTATCTAAATTAACAAATAATTTATGTGTGCCGTTACGCAGTGCGCTTTCTTCTTCGGACATCTTATATCCAAGTTTTTCGAGAAAATCGTATACTGCATTAAGTGCTTTATTATTAATATGCTCATTTTTATAGTTGTAATATGTTTGATTATCTGATTCGCGCATTAAATATGCCATAGTTAATAATTGACTTTCCGGTTTAGCCGTAATATTTTTAATAATACTGTTAACCATTTCGTCTTCCGCGTCTTCTTCATCATTAATTTCAACGTTAAAAAATGTTGCGAAGTCTTCTATCTCGACATAGCTATCATCATTTAGTATATTTTGTAGTAAATACTCTATTATCACGCTAATATTCTTCTTTGCCGTAGCATTAGATATCTCTTGAACAAATTTATACCTAAGCTGATATGCTAGTTTTGATATTTCATTTAGCGCAGCACGATGTTCATTAAGTTCTCTTGTTTTCGCAAGTTCTTCTAGATTTTTTTGAGATTCAACTTCATTGTCATTAGCACCTTTCTTGTATAAATCGATACAACCGTATTGAGTAACAAGGAAATAATACTCTGAAGTATCAACATCAGACGGTACATTTATTTTTTTATCCTGTGATGGAAGATATCCAGTGACGTAAGATAATCCTGTTGCACTTTTTACCTCTTTTGCGAATTTTCCCAATTCTGCAATCAACAGAACTTTATTTGCTTCACGGTTTTCATTATCGATAGCACGCTTTAGCTCCCATTTAAAATTTTCTGTTCCAATTTTCTCTAAGACTTTATTTTTCGTGCTAATGTCTTGTATCTTATCAATCTCTACATAATCCATTAAGGTACCGCCACGTTCTACCGAGTCTTTAAATTTTTCTTTGTCAAATTCAAGAAGTTTTACCCGGCGCCGCACGGTCGTTTCTGAAAATCCAGTGCTTTGTGCTATATCATTAACTGATTCGCCCAAATCCAACAGCATTTGAAACCCTTGTGCTTGTTCGTAAATAGTCAGGTCACAACGTTGCATATTTTCAAGAAGCATTGTAGAAATCTGTTCGCTATAACTCATTTTTGATATTTCGCACGGTACTTTAGTTAAGCCAGCAAGCTTTGCCGCCGCGAGCCGGCGATGACCAATGACTACAATATATCCCATTTCTTCTTGCTGTTTTGGATCATCAGCTCCAACACCGGTAGTTTGTGAAAACCAAGGTACAACCGTAAGGTTCTGAAAAATACCGTTAGTTTTAATACTTTCTGCAAGCTCAGTAAGGTCTCCAAGGTCTTTACGTGGATTTGCATAGTGAGGACTAATCTTTGAAATTTCTATATTTTTTATCATAATTTACACTCCTTCATTTATGCTTCCTTAACTTTCACTTCGTACGGATAAAAAGTTCCGTGATTGTCTTTTGATTTAAGAGAACCTATATTGCGAAGCTTTCTATAAACCGTGTTGTCGCTAACCCCTGCAGCATTCGCTATCTGCTGGTAAGTAGCTCCCGCAGCTTTTTGTTTTGCCCATTTTGGAACTTCTAAATCATAGTTAATCTTTTTCACTCTATGTTTAGGCAAAAATCCATTAATGTTGCCTGTATAAAAAAGCCTTTCAGCTTGTGCCATTTCAAGTTCCCTAGGATGCAGGATACAAATGGCTAAAAAATACCATCCCATTTTAATCAGCTCCCTGGTCCGTATCATGTAATACCTTAAATTCAAGTTCTGTTTGTGCCTGTTTGTTTTGGTGTGCATAGGCAAAAGCTTCTTGCTTCATGACCTCTATTTGCACCTTTTCTTCCGGTGTTAAGTCTGCATCCCAATAGGTAGGTGTGACCATTTTTATTTCGCCGCCAAAATCTAATACTTTGAATATGAAATTAATCTTTATCCCCGTCCCCTTTTTATCGGAAGTCGGAAATGATATTTTTTGCGGTACGATTAATTTATTCCACTCAGCGTTACTTTCCACGACTTTTAATGATTGCTCACCGTCAGCTTCATAAATATTTAAATCTCCTATTAGGTTTTCTGTTAACTTATCAAATTCACAAAACCTGCGGATCATATCGTAAACGGCTAAACAAGCTTTTTGAAAATCCGGATGTGGCTGTACGCTTTTTGTAACCACAGTGATAAGCGACTTGTCCAAGTCATCTTCATAAATACGATAGTCAACCTTTATAGGTTGCTGGCAAGTAAAGTAATTAACTACTATGCTCATTTCTCCACCTCAATCCCTAAAATACAATAATCTTCATGCAATCCAAACTGTGGACAATTGGAAAGGATATAAATTATTCTCACTATTATCCCTACGTTTTTACATTCATCGTTTTCATAAACTGATAGAAATATTTTGTCGCCTACTTTAAAGTCTTTATCAAAGCGCCGTAACTCAAATTTTTTATATCCTCGTACTATATCGTTAAAGAACTTTTTTTGTATTTTTAGCGTATGGATTACAGGCTTTCGGTGTTCTCCTGATACGATATCTAGGGCCTTGCGATATTCACAGTCGCATTTTTCTCCAGGATCTAAATGCGCACCACATTTTTTACACGTGTTATATGCCGCCAATTTATTTTCCCCCTTCCATATTGTCCTAATAATTGTTATAATTCATTTAGTTGATTTCCTTAGGGTCTGTTAGCGTTCCCGCGCTGCAGGCTCTTTTTCTATGCGCCTATTCCATCGTTTGATTGCATCGGCTCTAGATTGGCATGACACAGTAGATGCACCACAATCAGGGCATTGTATGTGAAAAAGTGCAACAGTGCGCTGTGGTGATATTGCCCAAGGAAAACCCTCAACAGCCTGCTCCGTTGCTCCGCAAAACGGACACGGTAAAATTTTAGTTAATTTAACTGGTTTAAGTGGCATTCCTCACACCTCCTCAATCATTTTTAATGACTGTTTGTAAATTTTGTAAAGCGTCCAGCACTCTTGTATTATGATCTCCTAAATCTTGGTATTTTTTAGCGGTGGAATTTTTCAAGGGATGCGTATAGCTAGCTTGTTTTTTTGCCATAGCCCTTGCTTCTCCAAAATCAGAATCCGTTAATTCAGCCACAGAAAAGCAAATCATAGCGATTTTTTCTATTCCGGTATTTTTCATTCCTCACTCTTCCTCTCTTTATTCTTTTTCAGTGCCTTTGACTTGCCAGGTTTCTCCCTGCATCCATTTCCACATATTACACGTGCTCCAGGTTCGATAATCTTATACTTACTTATTTTGCGCCCACAATTTTCGCAGTATATCCAGCCTTTCATTGCTTTCACCTCGCTAATACGGTAATTTTATCGCCCGGTTGCAATAGTCTATTGGCCTTTAATACTGTTTTGTTTTCTGGCAATGCCTTCAGTTCTTCTAGGTATTCCAACATGTATATGTCTCCGCTATACTGGCTAGCAATCCCCCACAATGTATCTCCTGCATGAACGGTTACGACTTCCTTAGTGCTATAAATCGTTTTAGGTTGCTGTGCGCAACCCATAAACACAACTGCTATACAAATAAGTAAAATGAACTTCTTCATGTTGCACCACATCCTTACTCTTGTTTTATTTGTGCTATAATCATCTCGAAAGGAGGTGATTATGTATGTCAAAATATGCTGATATGATTGAACTACTTAAATTCTTTTATGATCAAACTTGCGGCAGTGGTAAAACATCCTACTCCGTAAAAACAGAAGATATAGGGGGAAATATAGGGGAAATACTAGACACTTACAGGTTATTGAAATCTGAGGACTATATCGAAGGTTATCGCGAATGTATTGGTATCCCGATTAGTTGCCGTTTGACGGCTAAAGGTATCCGTCAAATAGAAGGTATAAAAGAATCTGAACAAAGCAACTTAACAATCAATGCTGAAAACGTTGTAAATAATGGGATACTGGCTAATAGTGCAAATAACAATACAGTTAATATCACTAATGGTCTATCCTATGATGAAATAAAATCTATAGTTACAAAGTTAGATGCCTCTGAAGAAGAAAAAGATAGGATAGTAAAAGACTTGGCTGCTTTATATGAATGTATTGAAAAAGGATACCCTTTGCAGCGCGGTCTCCTGTCTAGGCTTAGTGATCATCTTACTAAATACCAAGTTCTATATTCTGCCGTTGCACAATCGGTAGTTGCTTATTTAACTACTGTTGCCAAATAAATGTCTAACTCTTTACTAATTCCAAAAGCTTTTACAGCCGCTACAACTGTGAAGGCTTTTTTTATTTCTTGATACCTTTCATAGGCAACTAGTGAATCATTAATATCCAGTTTGTCGAAAATTGCATCCGTCGTTTTATTAGCATTCTCTTTAACTGATATGGTCATAAGGTCTAGGCAATGATCTGTTGATAACATACTTAAAATTCCTTCTTTCCTAAAGTTGTCTATATTGTTCTGGAATGTGGCTGCATAGAATTAGGCTGTCTTATAAAATTTTTTACTAGAATTAATGGATTCTTAAAAAAATACTCCTTACTTTTGAGAACCACGTTGACTTTTCTTGTGGAACTGGTAGGTTTTCTATTGACTCTTTAAACTCTTCAAATAACAATAATTTTTTCATTTTGCTGTTCCCATGTTCTGCTCATCCTCCATATCTCCAACGTATTTAGCCGATAACATTTTTGCTCACCCCTTTTCGTGGTCGACCTGGTTTTACTGGTTGTGTAGCCTGCGCAACTATTGCGGTCACTGTTTTAACCTCTAATCGATGATGCCCCATTGCCAGTTCTTTGAGCCACTCACAAAATTCTTCACGGTGTATTTTTACTGCGCATCCAACCCAAAACACAGGGAAATTCGACTTTCCTAAGCTTGCTAAATGCGCATGCCCTCTAATAATCTGAGGGCTCATATTACCATACTCCGCCGCTTCTTCAACAGACAGCACAGCCTTTTCCCATAGCGGAATGACTAATTTTGACATAGCTAAGGCCTCCTTTCTTTGGGTCTCTCTTCAAATAAATATTCCAATGTGCAATTAGGAAAAACTTTTTGTTGTAAGGCTTTCATTTCGGACAAGACAAATTCTGTTGCTCCAGTTCGCTTATTAGAAAATGCCTTTTCGGAAATCCCACAAATACCCGCCCCATCTTTATTTGTTAGCCCAGCACGTGCCATTTCTGCTTCTAAATTCGGATACATATCTTCACCTCCTTTTACCCTACAGGGTAATCTTAATGTAATTATATACCCTGTAAAGTAATTGTCAATATTTTTTTGCTATTTTTTTACTTTACAGGGTATTATTTTACTTTACAAAGTAATTTTTCTACGCTAAAATACAAGTAAGATAAAATGCAGGAGGTGAAAATATGTCTATAACGGATAAACTAGATGTATTTATGAGAGCAAACGGATATAATAAAGCGGATTTATCACGTTTATCTGGAATCCCCTATACTACTATAGATGGACTTTATAAAAAGGGTGATGAAAATACAAAGCTATCAACCTTACGACGTTTGGCCAAAGTATTAAATTGCAGTATAGACGAATTAACGGACGGCAAAACTTCATCTTCCGAAGGTTATTACCTAGATGCAGAAGCCGCAAAAATGGCCCAAGAATTATATGATAATCCTGGAATGAGGATTTTATTTGATGCAGCCAAAAATGTTTCTGCCGAAGACTTAAAGGCAGCTGCCGAAGTAATTTCCCGCATGAAAAAACAAGAAGAACACAATGAAGAATATGAGGTAATTGAACATGATTTCTAGGGTGGTTCTCGCTGACCTTCCCTGTACGGTTGGTGGGTATTGTGTAACCAACGTGGATGGCGAAAAAATATGCGTTCTTAACTCGAGGCACTCGAGAGAACGCAATGTTAAAACTTTTATGCATGAAATTAAGCATATTAATGATTTTGGTGATATTAATGCTGATTTGCTTGAAAAGCTCCGGCATAAATAAAGCCCGGCGATATGCCGGGCGAAAAAGTTATTATTTTACAATCTCTATAATTTGACTCTTGTCTTTATCGATTTGCTTTAATGCTTTTTCCAGCCCATCTTTTACCGCATTACTAGAAGAACCAAATCCTGCATAAAAGGAACTAGAAGAACCTGTTGTAACATAGCGTTTCACAAAAACATAATTTTGTTGAGCAGCATCCCATACTCTAAAATCGGTTGTAACATTTGTTTTTTGACCGGCGCTAAAAAATCCTACAGATACCGTAGGAACGGTATTTGTCACTCGAAAATACAGGATATAATCAGCTTTAAGTTCTTTACTAAGCTTAGCCAAATCATCCTTTGTAATTATCAGGTTTCTTGCTTGTGTGCCCGTAACCATTTGATCAGAGCTCATAGCCGCGCCCTTTTCCTCGCGATAAATTTGCACGATTGCATCTGAATCGGAAATTGGAATTAAAATATGAGACTTGCCATTATTTAAAGCCTGCCTCTGAGTAAAAGTTAATTTTTTCGTTTCTTCACTAGAAGGGAAAAACCATGCTTTTATTGTTTCGTCAATTTCAGAATAAATTTTTTCTGGTTCTGCAAACATGCCGGACCCGGTATCAACAATTGTATTGATTTGTGCGGCTTCAACGCTAGCCGAAAATAAACTAGCTGCCAAACAAATTCCTAAACATTTCCCCAAAATGCTTTTTTTCATAAATACCTTCCTTTCGAAAACAAAGTAAATACTTCCTAAGTATACCACATTTTAGAAATTACTAGCACAAAAATGACCGCCCCCGGCTGGAACCCGGAAACGATTAAAATATGTCAAATATAAATACGCGCTTTTAAGAGGTAAAACTAATGTACAATGTAGTGCTAGATTAGTATATTTTATATGGAGGCGATTTAAAATGGTTACTGAAAAACTGGCAACACAACATGAGATATCAATGTTTGAAGGCAGTATTTTTACTTACATTGGATTTATGGTTTTATTTTGGCTAGGAGGCGTTCTTACTCTAGGGTTAGCTATTCCATGGATCGAGGCTGCTTTTTGCAGTTGGGTCGCAAATAACACGGTTATTGAGGGAAAAAGGCTTGATTTTGACGGGACAGGCTCCCAACTTTTTGGTAATTACATAAAATGGCTGCTCCTTACAATAATAACTTTGGGTATTTATTCATTCTGGTTGTTTAATAAAATGATGCAATGGAGAATTAAGCATACTTTCTTCAAGTCAAACTTTTAGCATGTATATCAACCATATTACATTTGCCCATATTCGTTGTGTCTTAACAATAAAAAAATGACCGCCCAGCGTTGGCGCGCTGAACGGTCTGTGTGTAACTTGCCCCACCGCGAAGCAAGGCTGATTACGCTATTATTATAACATACGCGTATCGGCTCTGCTACTGCATTCTTAAAAACAGTAAGGAGCTGATTTTTTATGGTAAAAGTAAGAAAAGACGGGCGGATACAAAAGAAGGTTCGTGTCGTAAACCCCATTACTGGGGAGAAAAAAGTCATTTATGGCTATGGCTATACTGAGATTGATGCCATTACTGACAGAGACAATAAGGCCAATGACTATATGAACAACCTGATTTACACCCCTGTAACCTTCAAAGAGTGGACCGAAGATTGGTTGCACACGAAACTTGCTAACGGCGAGATTGCTGAAACAACGGAAGAATCTTACCGGAGCAATATCTGCAACCATATTCTTCCAAACCTTCCTTCGGGACTAAAGTTGTCAGAATTCGCTGTTTATCATGTTAAAAACATTCTTAACAACGTGAAAACTTCCAGAACTAAACAATACACCTACACGGTATTAAATAATGTTCTTCAAGACGCAGTCTTCGAAATGCGCTTAGGAAATAACCCTTGTGCTCTCGTCAGAAAGCCCAGGCACGAGTCTGTTTCTGCAGAGGTTATAGAACCCAAAAACTTTAAGGAATTGATGGAAGAACTAAGAGGATCGCAAATGTATTACCTTATGAATTTTGCGTTCGATACCGGTGCCCGGCGTGGTGAAATCTGTGGAGCAAAATGGAATGAATTTTCCAAGACAAAAGCTCAAATAGCCATTGATGGTCAAATTAAAAAGACTAGAGATAAAGGAGAGTATTACGGCAAGACAAAATCTAAATACGGCGTACGTATCCTCCCATTGACCCAAGATGGCGTCAATAATATAGAGACATGGCGAAAGTTGCTCCACAAAAAACTATTTGAAGCTGGGCTGCCATGGGACGACAACGGGTATGTATTTCGCAGCGAGAAAAATCTTACAGATCACATGCCTTTAACAACTGTCACAAATACTTTTGTAAGACTACGAAAAACTACCGGCATGGATAAGAAAGTCAGGTTTCATTCTTTCAGACATACGCAAGGCACACTCCTTGCAGAAGATGATATCAGTCCCAAAAAAATTCAAGCAAGACTCGGCCATTCGAGTGCAGCCTTTACCATGCAGACATATGTTCATAACTCCGCGGCAATGCAAGACGGGATTGTGGAATCTCTAGCAAAAAAACAAAAACCCTACCGAAAAAAATAGGCAGGGTGTCAAAATGGGTGTCAAAATTAAAAATATTTTATTTAGGACGTTTATTCAAAAGTTCAAAGAACCGCATGATTACTTGGCGGAGAGGGTGGGATTCGAACCCACGGTACATTGCTGTACATTTGATTTCGAGTCAAACACCTTCGA
>Ga0183101_1000051_pt4 | contig 10155 bp, 7 predicted proteins | sample Biomet3_FD_127790 | JGI IMG/M metagenome (GOLD analysis project Ga0183101, IMG submission 127790) | Microbial communities from bioreactor (seeded with sewage sludge) at LBNL, California, USA - Biofuel metagenome 3 | ecosystem: Engineered > Bioreactor > Anaerobic > Unclassified ... | reverse complement strand
GAGATTGTGTGTGTTGCGGCTCGGCGGGGGGGGCGGGGCAGGCGCGACGCAAAAAAGGGGGGGGGGGCCGCGGGGGGGGACCGGGCGGCCGTAGAAGGGAGGGAGGGTGTTTTTGATGGTTAAAGGGATCTGTTCAAAGGAGGAGGTTCTTTGGAGGCTCCGCGCTGTCCCCCTTGGGGGAAGAGAACAGCGCGGAAATCTTGCTCATGAGGCCGTATATATCAACCGCCACAGGCGGAAGGGTTGGGAGGCTACGTTGGGGATGGCGATGCTCTATTGCGCCGCGCCGGGTTGGCGCTTGCCCTGAGCGGGGCCGTCTTTTTTAGGATGCGCGGGCGTTGGGGCGCCCACTTCCTTTTCAAGGCGTTGCGTCATGTCCTCGTGCATCTGGCCAAGCTGCTTTCTGAGCTGCAGCATTTCGGTGGCGGCGGCGCGCACTGCCGGAATATCGGGGTTGGCTGCGTTTTGCAGCGCGCGCAGTTCCTGCCGTTTGATAAACATCTGATCTTTGACCGGTTCCATCTTTTTGGCGTATTCGGCCACGATGTCGCGGTATTTCTGGCGTTGTTCGGGGGTGAGGCTGCCATGCCCATAACCCCGCATGCCATATCCGTGCATGCCTGCTTCATGCATGCCGGGGCCAAAACCTGGGCACGGGCCGCCGTCTTCAGAGTAACCGCCCATTTCTCTCATGTTGCCGGGCATGCCGCCTGCCGTATTCGGCTGGCTATAGGCGCTTAAGGCGCTTCCCGTCATCAGGGCCGCCGCGAGTATGGCGGCTAGGGCAATGCGTTGGGTTTTCATGAAGGGCTACCTCGTTGTTACTGCTCGTTATATGGATTCGTTGAACTCTCAACGTTTGCTTCTCATATAGCAATGCGCGTGCCATTTATTATTTATAAAATAAAATTAGTATGTTATTGGCATTCTGTGGTTTAGCGTTGCACCGTCCGGGCGAGAAGCGTATGATTTTTATACATCTGGGCAGTGGGCATGTATAAAATTTGTCCATCTGCATAGTTTTCTTACAGGTGGAAGCGGCCCGAAAAAAAGCGCGCCCGCCCAAAGGCGAACGCGCGTGCTAGCGGCGACAAACAGAAGCCGCAGTTACTTGCTGGCGGATGTGGAAAGACCGGGATATTCCATGCTGCACCCCCGGCTTTGCGGGCTGCCAAGGGGCACGCCCACTTCGGCGCACATGCGTTGGTCCGCCCGTTGCAGAAGCGTGCGCAATTCATCCCGCAGCTGCTGCAGCTCGTGCCCCAGGCGGGGCAGGGTTTCGGGCGAGGTATTCTGGTTGTAGCTCAGCTGGGCGAGCTCGTTCTTTTTTTGCAGAATGCGCCTGCGCAGGTCGTTTATGCGCGGGGAGTATTCCTCAATAATGGCAATGGCCTTTGCGCGTTGCGCGGGCGAGAGCCCCTGCAACCAGGCCTTTATGCCCGCCTCGTGTGAAATGGCGGGGATTCCCGGGGGCGGGGCATGTTCCTCGTGCCCGGTCGGGTCAGCCGCCGTTGACTGCGGCAGCCCCAGGCTGGCCAGGACACAAAGTGAAAGAAGGGGCTTTAACATAACAAAACCTTCTGGAAACGATACTCTTCCCGCACTCATACCAAGCACGGGACGGGGTGGCAAGATTGCCCTCGGCTGTGCCGGAGGGCTTGCGGAATATATTGCAAAAAACGTGCTATACTATGGCCGTGGCCGGGGTTGCCCGGCTTTGCCCGGCCTGGAGTGAAGCCTGCCGTCATGAAAACGGAAAAAAGCGATTCCCCTGTCCCAACAGCCGAAACCGCCGGGCATGCCGCTGTTGTCGCCCGCCGCACGCAGGCGGCCTATGCGGTGGCGCGCACGCCGCTGGGGCTGCTGCTCGGCGGGGCGGCGGCCGTGCTGGCGCTCATGATCACCCTGCTGACGCTCATTTCCATTGACCGCAGCGAGGCCGCCATGGCCCGCCTGCTGGCCGAGAAGGGCTCATCGCTGATCATCGCCTTTGAAAGCATTTTGCGGTCGGGCATGCGCAGCGAGGCGGGCGTGCGCCTGCAAGTGCTGCTCGAAGAAATGGCCGAAAGCCCCGGCATTGTTTTTGTGGCCGTAACCATGCCCGACGGCACCATTGTGGCCCACAGCAACCCGGCCCGCCTTGGCGAAATTTTGCAGGTGGGCGGGCGCGAGGCCGACGAGCGCATCATGCGCGATTTCGCCCCCGACAGCATGGCCCACTGGGCCATCATGCGCATGGAGGGGCGGCGGGTTTTCACCGTGTATCGGCAGTTTTCGCCGGGCTTGCGCGATTTGCCCAGGGGCTTTCCGCTGCCCGTCATTTTTTTGGGGCTTGATCTCTCGCCCTTTGAAATAACCCGCAGCCAGAACCGGGATTATGTGGCCATGCTGGCCGCCGTGACGCTGCTGGTGGGCCTGGCCTGCCTGGTCGCGCTGTATTACGCCGAGCGCGCCCGCGAATCGCGCCAGCGGCAGCGTACGGCCGAGGGCAAGGTGCGCAGGCTTGAGGAAGAAGTGCGCCGTAAGGAAAAACTGGCCGCTGTGGGCAACCTGGCGGCAGGCGTGGCGCACGAGATACGCAACCCCCTGAGTTCCATCAAGGGCTACGCCACCTATTTCGGCCAGCGCTTTCCCGATGGCAGCGAAGACCGGGAAGCAGCCAACGTTATGGTGCATGAGGTGGACCGGCTGAACCGCGTGATCATGGACCTTATCGGACTTTCCCGACCCAGCGACGTAAACCCGCGCCCCGTGAGCCTGAAGGCCGTTGTGGACCATGTGACCCGGCTCATACATCAGGATGCGGAAAAACGCGGCGTCAAGATTGTTTGCCGCGCGCCCCGGCGCGAACCGCAGGCCGTGGCCGACCCGGAGCGCATGGGGCAAGCCTTGCTGAACCTGTGCCTCAACGCGCTGGACGCCATGCCGGATGGCGGGCAGCTCACGCTGGCCGTGGTGGAGCGCAAGGGCCGGGTGTGCCTGATGGTGCGCGACAACGGCAAGGGGATAGAACCCGCGCAGCTGCCGCATATTTTTGATCCCTATTTCACCACCAAGGGGCAGGGAACGGGCTTGGGGCTGGCCATGGTCCATAAGATCGTTGAGGCTCACGACGGCGAAATCGAGGTTGTTTCACGCCCGGCGCAGGCGGGGCGGCGTGGCGAAACCACCTTCAGCGTGTGGCTGCCGCGCGCCCAAGCGCCCAAGGCCGCCAAAGGCGAGGCGTAGGCCCGGCCTGTCGGGCCGCCAAGCATAAAGAGAGGAAACGGTGAGCAACCGCATTCTGGTAGTTGACGACGACAACGCCCACAGGGGCATGCTGCGCACCATGCTGCGCTCCTGGGGCTATGCCGTTGAAGAAGCCACGGACGGCGAAGAGGCCGTGGCCCTGGTGCGCGAAAAATCCTTTGACGCCGTGCTCACCGATGTGCGCATGGCGCGCATGGACGGCATACACGCGCTCAGAAACATTCTTGAATACAATCCCGCACTGCCTGTGGTGCTGATGACGGCCTATTCCTCTGTGGAAACCGCCGTGGAAGCGCTGCGGCTGGGGGCCTATGATTATCTTGTAAAGCCGCTGGATTTCGAGGCGCTCAGGCACACCCTGGAAAAGGCCATCGAGCATTCGCGCCTCAGTGTTGAAAACCGCGAACTGCGCCGCCAGCTCAGCGAGGCCGCCGCCCGCCCTGGCATTCTGGGGCGCAGCCCCTCCATCCGCGCCATGCAGGAAATTATTGACACCGTGGCCCCCACGGAAGCCACGGTGCTTATTTCCGGCGAATCCGGCACGGGCAAGGAGCTGGTGGCCCGCGCGCTGCACAGCGCCAGCGCCCGCGCGGAAAAACCGCTGGTCACCGTCAACTGCGCCGCCCTAGCCGAAAACCTGCTGGAATCGGAACTTTTTGGGCACGAAAAAGGCTCGTTCACCGGTGCGGAACGCCGCCGTGAGGGGCGCTTTGCCCAGGCCAACGGCGGCACGCTGTTTCTGGACGAAATAGGCGAAATGCCGCTGCCGCTTCAGGCCAAATTGCTGCGCGCCCTGCAACAGGGCGAGGTGCAGCGCGTGGGCGCGGACGCCTCCATCACCGTTGACGTGCGCGTGCTGGCCGCCACCAACCGCGACCTGCGGGAAGAAGTGACGCAAAGGCGCTTTCGTGAAGACCTGTATTTTCGCCTCAACGTCATTTGCATTGAAGTGCCCCCCCTGCGCGACAGGGGCGAGGACATCCCCGTGCTGGCCGCCCATTTTCTGCAACGCTTCGCAAGCCGCAACCGCAAGACTGTTCGGGGCTTTTCCCCCCAGGCCCTGGCCTGCATGCTGCGCTATGCCTGGCCCGGCAACGTGCGCGAGCTGGAAAACGCCGTGGAGCGGGCCGTTATTCTCAGCACCGGCGACCTTATCACCGAACGGGAACTCCCCGGCGTCGTCACCGGCCCGGCCCCCGTGGAAGAAATCGGCCTGGAGACGGATGCCTCCCTGGCCGGGCTGCCCCTGGACGCCGTGGAACGCCGCGCCATTGAGGAAACCCTGCGCCAGGCCGGTGACAACAAAAGCGAAGCCGCCCGCCAATTGGGCATTACCAGGGCGACGTTGCACAATAAGTTGCGGAAGTATGGGCTGGAATAAGACCGCCGGGGGGCGGTCGGGTTCTTTTGCGCGCTGATGGCGTTGCGCTGCGGCGTGCCGTCGGTCATGGACCAAAGAGTCCACTCCCTCCGTCAAGCCCTTGCGCGCCTTGTCAGCGCACAAAACTCCACCGACCGCCGGGAATGTCACGCCTGAGTCGGGACTGCACGGGTTCTTTTGCGCGCTGCCCGCAGGGGAAAATCGTTTTTGCGCTAGGGTCGGCGGGTTGTCCCCTGCCCCGGCAGGCAACGCCAGCGGCACTGGCATTTGTGCGGGCGCAGCGTCAGTTCCCCTTCCTTTCTTCTCCTCCCGCAAGGGCTTTTCCGTCCTTATCTTCCGTTTCCATCCGCGTTTGGCGTTCTTGCCACGCGCCGTCCCTGCCGGTATTGAACAGGGATGCACACTTTCAACACCAGCGGCCGCGGCGGTTTTCCGCCCACGAATTTGGATACGGACCGGCTTGATCGTTTGGCGGATTTTTTTAACGAAGTCGGCATGCTGCGGCACACGCCGCGCACCGGATATGCTTTTTTGGGCACCGGCAGTGAAAACGTGGCTGAACATTCCTACCGGGTGAGCGTAATGGGCTATGTGCTGGCGCGCATCAGCGGCATGGACCCGGCGCGCGTAACGTATCTGTGCCTGTTCCATGACCTGCACGAAGCCCGCACCGGCGATCTGAACTATGTGAACCACCGCTACGCGCAGTGCCAAGCCCGCAAGGCGCTGGAAGACTGCGTGGAGGGCACGGGGCTGGAAGAAGACGTGCTGCCGCTCTGGGACGAGCTGGAGGAAGAGGCCAGCCGTGAAGCGCTGCTGGCGCACGATGCCGATCAGCTGGATTTGATCTGCAACCTCAAGGCGGAGCTGGACAAAGGCAACGCCTTTGCCGAGCAGTGGCTCGAAAGCGCGTTGAAGCGCCTGCGCAGCCCGGCGGCCCAGGAGGTTGCCGAGGCCGTGTTGCGCGCGGACCATAACCGCTGGTGGTATGGCCGGGTTGAACGTGAATGGTGGGTGCGGCGGGGCCGCTGACCAAAAAATGCGCCGTCGCAAATGTCCTCCGTCTGAGCGGCCGCAGCCGGAGGACAACAGCGAAACGTCGGTTTTTAGTCCGTAACCACAGTGCCCAGGGGGGCGTCGTCCAGCAGATAACGGCGCAAACTGGAGGCTGCGCGTCCGTCAAGAATGAGGGCCCGCTGGCAGCCCGCGTCCAGAGCGTTGAGGCAGGCCTCCACCTTGGGGATCATGCCCCCGTTGATAACGCCTTCCGCGCGCAGGTCGGCAATTTCCCTGCGGTTCAGGCTGGGAATGAGCCTGCCATCCGCATCCAGCACGCCGGGCACGTCGGAAATAAGCACAAAATATTCCGCCGCCAGAGCGCCTGCCAGGGCGCCGGCCGCGGTGTCGGCATTGATGTTCAGGGCTTGCCCCTCGGGGCCGGAGGCAACCGGGGCCACAACGGGCACAAAACCCCCGGCGAGCAGGCAGCGCGGCAGGTCGGGATTGACGGTTTCCACCGCGCCCACAAGGCCGAGATCGGGATTTTTGACGACAGCCTGCAACAGCGCGCCGTCGCGGCCGGAAATGCCCGCCGCGCGCACGCCCTGACGGGCTAATTCGTTGACGACGGCCTTGTTCACCCGGCCGCACAGCACCATCTCAACGGCCTCCATGGTGGCCGCGTCGGTAACGCGCAGGCCATCCACAAAGCGGCTTTCAATATTCAGGCGTTTGAGCAGCGAAGAAATCTGCGGCCCGCCGCCATGCACCACCACAAAAGCCATGCCCTGTTCCGTCAGCTGGGCAATGTCCGTGGCGAAGGCCGAGCTGAGGTCCGGCTTGTCCATGGCGTGCCCGCCGTATTTGATGACCACTGTAGCGCTGTTCATTCCTGTGTTCCTTTGGCCCTGCGGCCGAAAAATGACGGTTTCGCGCCTTGCCCCGGTGTCGTTGCGGGGGCGGGGCTTCCGCCTAATTATGGTTGTTCGAATACAATTGCAAAAATTATCACCCGGCGCGTTGGCATGCAAGCGTTGTGGGTGACAAGCGCATGGCATTGCATGTATTTTTTATCTGCATTTGCGTTGCCTGAAAGCTGTTTCGCCATGTTCGCCGCGCCCGGCATTGTCTTGCCTTTGCAAAACAGCTATAAATTGCGGCAAGGAGCATGGGAAAAATATGATCGTTGACGATGCTGGCGACAGTATGGACCACGCTGAGGACTGGAGCCGAGAGGTTCTGGCCTCTGCGAACGTGGGACTGTGGAGCATTGAAGTCGAGAGGCGCAGCGGCAATCTAAAGCTGCATGCAGACGCTGTGACCAGAAAGCTTCTTGGCGTGGGAGAAAAGCTGTCTTCCGAGCTGTGCGTCGCTTTTTGGCGTGACAGGGTTGATTCCCGCTACCGTGCCCAGCTTTCCGAACTTCTCAATAAATTCTATGCCGACACCGATCGGCACGAAATACGTTATCTTTACAACCATCCAACGGTTGGCGTGGTGTCTGTGCGTGCCGGGGGTCGCCGTGTTTCGGCAAAAAATGATCCGGTGGTGCGCATTGTGGGCTATCACCAGGATATGACGGATCTGCACGAGGCCCACCAAAACCTGCATGAAGGGCTTTTGCGTTTTTCTCTGGCCTGCCGCCTGGGCTGGCTGGGCGTTTTTGAAGTTGGCCGCGAGGATGATGGCGCGTTGTGGCTGACGGGCAACGATGTTTTTTACGATCAGTTTGCGCTCAGCGGTATTGTGGGCACGGCTGACCGGCTGGAAACCATGGCTTCGCGCGTGTTGCGCGAGGACCAGCCCACGTGGCGCAAAGTGTGCGATGCTGGTTCATGGAAAGCGGGCGGGCAGGAGCACCTGGAACTGCGCGTGGCGCATCCGCACAAGGGCTTGCGCTGGTTTGCCCTGGCCTATGAAGTTGTGGGCGGGCCGGGCGCGCGGCGCATTATCGGCTATGCCCGCGATGTGACGGAAGAACGCCAGCACGAGCGCATTCTGCGCGAGGCCAAGGAAAGCGCCGAGGCGGCCAATGCGGCCAAAAGCATTTTTCTTGCCAACATGAGCCACGAGATACGCACGCCCATGAACGGCGTCATGGGCATGGCCCACCTTGTGCTGAACACGCCGCTCAATCCGCAGCAGCGCGATTATGTGGAAAAAATCCACACTACGTGCGAGTCGTTGCTGGACATCATCAATGATCTGCTCGATTTCTCCAAGATAGAAGCCAACCATCTGGATTTGGAAAACATGCCGTTTCAGCCAGCCAAGGAGCTGGAGGCCGTCATGTCGCTGCTGCGTCCCAAGGCCGGGCACAAGCGCAAAAACTTTCAGCTCGAGCAATTCGTGGACCCCTGCATCCCTGACGTGTTGTCGGGAGACGCCCTGCGCCTTCGGCAGATTCTGCTGAACCTTGGCGGCAACGCCGTAAAGTTTTCCGAGCAGGGCACGGTGCGGTTGTCCATGGAACTTCTGGAGCGCGAGGGCGAAAGGGTGCGGCTGGCCTGCGTGGTCAGCGACGAGGGCATCGGCATGAGCGCCGAGGAACTGACCCGCGTGTTCACGCCGTTTTCGCAGGCGGATACCTCCATCACGCGCCGGTTCGGCGGCACCGGCCTTGGCCTTGCGCTGTGCCGCAGGCTCACGGCCCTGATGGGCGGGCGCATCTCCGTGCAGAGCGAGCCCGGCAAGGGCAGCACCTTTCGCGTGGAGCTGCCGTTTCTGGTGGCCGAGGATCAGACCGTGGAGGAAAAAAGCGCCGACGCCGGGCGTGATGACGGTGTTTCGCTGCAGGGATTGCGGGTTCTGGTGGCCGAGGACGGCGACATTAACCGCGAAATCATGGAAGTGCTGCTGGACGGCATGGGCATCGCCTGCATTTCGGCCGTCAACGGCCAGGAGGCGCTGGACATCTGGACCCGGCGGCATGACGAAATAGACCTCATCCTCATGGATGTGCAGATGCCGGTGATGGATGGCTACACCGCCACGCGCGCCATCAGGGCCAGCGGGCTGCCGGGCGCAACGAGCGTGCCCATCATCGCCATGACCGCTTATGCCATGCGCGGCGATGCCGAGCGCAGCCTGCAGGAGGGCATGAACGCCCACCTGACCAAGCCCGTAAATTTTGCCGAGCTCAAGCGCACGCTCAAACTGTTTGGCCGCCGACCGCTCGAAAAGGGCGTAAAGGAAACAGCCGCCGCTGGCGACAACCGGGGTTGCCCGGTAGCGCGCACCCCCGGCAACCGCTGAGGCGCGGCTTGACACCACGCCTTCCATACGCCACCTTGCCCCCAACGCTGGATTCAAGGAAAGCAACATGACTCAAGTAGTTACCCGTTTTGCACCAAGCCCCACGGGGCATCTGCACATAGGCGGCGCACGCACCGCCATTTTCTGCTGGCTTCTGGCCCGTCACTTTAACGGGCGGTTTCATCTGCGCATTGAGGATACGGACTTGCTGCGCTCCAAACAGGAATATACCGATTCCATCCTGGCCTCCATGCGTTGGTTGGGCCTGGACTGGGATGGCGACCTGACCTACCAGACGCAGCGGGCCGAGGTTTACAGCCGCTATGTGGACAAGCTGCTGGAAACCGGCCACGCCTATTGGTGCTCCTGCACGCCCGAAGAAGTGGACGCCATGCGCGAAGAGGCCCGGCAAAAGGGCCTGAAGCCGCGCTATAACGGCCGCTGCCGTGAACGGAATCTTGGCCCCGGCGAGGGCTACTGCGTGCGCCTCAAAACGCCCATGGCTGGCAAGGTTGTGTTTGACGACCTGGTGAAAGGCAAAATCGCCGTGGACGTTTGCGAGCTGGACGACATGGTCATTCGCCGCGCCGACGGCATGCCCACCTATAATATGGCCGTGGTGGTGGACGATTACGAAATGGGCATCACCCACGTTATCCGTGGCGACGACCACGTTTCCAACACCCCGCGCCAGATCCTCATTTATGAAGCCCTTGGCCTGCCCGTGCCGCGTTTTGGGCATGTGCCCATGATTCTTGGCCCCGACCGGCAAAAGCTTTCCAAACGCCACGGCGCGCGGGCGGTTATTGAATACCAGCAGGACGGCCTGCTGCCGCAGGCCCTGGTGAATTATCTGGTGCGTCTTGGCTGGTCGCACGGCAATCAGGAGCTGTTCACCAAGGAAGAGCTCATCGAATATTTTGACGGCACCAATCTTAACCCCGCCGCCGCCGCTTTTGACCCGGCCAAGCTGGAATGGTGCAACGCCCACTTCATGCGCGAGCTGCCCCTGTCGGAACTTGCCGGTCTGGTGGCCCCCTTTGTCGAACAGGCGGGCCTGGGCACGCTGCCGGAAGAAAAGCTGGAACCGTTGTGCCTCATGTTCCGTGAACGGGCCAACAACCTCAAGGCGCTGGCCGAGGCCTTCCGCCCGCTGGTGGTGCCCGCCGCCGAGCTGACCTACACGGAAAAAGACGCCGCCAAGCACTTTACCGAGGGCGGCAAGGCGCACCTGCGGGCTTTGGCTGGCGCGTTCACCGCCTGCGAACCGT
>Ga0183101_1002165_pt2 | contig 10161 bp, 7 predicted proteins | sample Biomet3_FD_127790 | JGI IMG/M metagenome (GOLD analysis project Ga0183101, IMG submission 127790) | Microbial communities from bioreactor (seeded with sewage sludge) at LBNL, California, USA - Biofuel metagenome 3 | ecosystem: Engineered > Bioreactor > Anaerobic > Unclassified ... | reverse complement strand
ACATTTCAAAAAACCATCAATCTTTTGTTAGATGACGGAACTCTCAATGGCATGGTCGATGTGATCGATAACAAATGGCAAAATGGCGAGTTGTTTTCTTGCCCGCGAGAAAAGATCGATGATCTGTTGGCAAAGCCGGAAATCAACCGTTACGGCGTTTATTTACTTATTTCTCAAGACAAAGTATACGTTGGGCAATCCTCAAATCTGAAAGCAAGGATCACTCAGCATATTGTCGGCAAAGACTGGTGGGAAAGAGCGGTTGTTCTTACAACCCAAAATGACAGCTTTAATAAATCCGACATTGATTATCTTGAATCCGTTCTAATCCAAAAATCGACTGCTTGCGGAACCTTGGACAGCGACAACAAAAATAAGGGTAACAAGAAAAAGTTGATAAATTTAGGAAGCCGACTCTGGATGAATATGTCGAAGAGGCCTTGTTCGTTCTTCAGCTTATTGGTGTTTCTGTGTTCTCGGCCAAGAATAACAAGTCATCGATCGTTAAAACGATTCCTGCAACCGATCCGGCAACAGTGGAACTGAGACACAAAACTGAGGTCGCGGCTTTTGCTAGGAAAAACGGTGCGAAGATTGGTGATGAATTTTCTTTTGCTAGTTTCCAAGAACGCCGTCATTATTTCTGGATTAACCCTCGAGTCGAATCGGTTGACTCGGAATGGACCATTCTTCTCAACAATCAAGTGAAAAGGGAAGTAATTGTTATTACGGTTCCTCCCAAAACCTTTTCACTTTCAAAGTCTGTGAAAAAAGGATCGTTGCTGATTAGAAAAGATAAACCTTATTACATCGAGATGGATATTCTGGAAGATTCCTTAAAAGATCGTCGAACGGATTGTGATTTTTCTCCTTTTGTCACCTTCCGCTTAAAATACTAAAATTCCTTTGTACAGTTCAAACGGAAATGCTTTCTTTCAACGTTACTGTGTTGTTTCTTGGTGTTAAAAGAACAATCGCTCAATCCGATACAGCCTGCTTTGAACTTGAAAGGACCGCCTGAAGAAGCGAAGTCAGCTTTCTTTCTGTACCGTCAACCTAGGTTGAGGTATCATTATTACGATTATGTCTAAAGAGGTTAATAATCCGCCTGCAGCCGAAGTCTTAATGGACTCGATGCGGGCCATCGGCTATACCTTCAACGCGGCCGTTGCCGATATCATCGATAACTCAATTTCCGCCGAAGCGACTCATGTCAGCATTTTTGTTGGGCCTAAGCCCTCCGATATTTATCTTTGTTTTCTCGATAATGGGAACGGCATGGACGCTGACGAGCTCCGCGTCGCCATGAAATACGGGAGCAAAGGAAAAGACGAAGAACGAAAAGAAGATGACCTTGGCCGTTTTGGGCTTGGTCTAAAATCGGCTTCGCTTTCTCAATGCACGAAGCTCACTGTTGCTACGAAAAAAGATGGGAAGATTTCTGCTGATTGCTGGGACTTGGCCGTTGTCAAAGCAAGAAAAGGCTGGGTTTTGTTAGAACTTGAACCCACTGAAATTTCCCAGTTGCCACACATTCAGGATCTTGAGGCCCAAGAGCAGGGGACTCTTGTTATTTGGCAAGATTTTGACGTTATCCGCCAGATTAATAACGGGTCGGAATATGAAGGTCTGCTTGATAATCTCTATGATGCCTGTGACTACTTGGGCTTAGTCTTCCATCGCTTTTTGTCCGAGCCTCACTTTTCCATCGATGCCAACGGCCGCCCCATTGAACCGGTTGACCCCTTCTTGGAATCTAATAAAAAGACCGAAGTCGGGAAGCCCAACGACATTACCGTTCCGGATGAGAATGGCGTTGAACGGCACATCACCGTGACTACTTACTTGCTTCCTTATTTGAAGGATTTGACCGAAGACGACAAAAAGAAACTTGGTGGCGTGGCACGTATCTCAACGATGCAAGGTTTCTACGTTTATAGAAATAATCGCCTCATTATCTACGGAACTTGGTTCCGGATGTCTTATCGGAATGAGCTAGCCAAATATGCTCGAATCATGGTTGATATCCCTTCATCGCTAGATAGCATCTGGAAAATCGATATTCGAAAACAAAGTGCCGAACTTCCACCGATCATTAAGCGCCAACTTCAAAAATGCGTCGAAACCGCAAATGTTTCTTCACGCCGAAAGAACGAGCATCGTTTAGCCATTAAAGACAGCGACCCCAATTCTTTATGGCAAAAGAACCTGACTCGGGACAAGAAGGCCGTTTACAAGATTAACCGAGAGTCGCCAGTTATCCGCCAAATTGTGCAGTCACTTAGTTCGGAAGACACCTCTAAAGTGACTATGCTGCTTGATCTGATCGAAAAATCGATTCCTTTCCATGATATGTATACCGATGAGGCCAACGACAACATCGATGTCGAATTGACGGAAGAAGACAAAGCACAGATGGTTGCTTATGGTGCTCTGCTGATCAAACAGGGAAAGCAAACTTTTAACGAGCCTTATTCCAAATTGATCGATGATCTCATGAAGCACGATCCTTTTCGGGCGTACCCTTGGATTTCAGACGAACTGAAAAAGGAGTTCCCAAATGGTTAATGATCCGGTTTCCCAAAAGGAAAAAATAGATAACCTTCTTGGCAGCTTTGATGCCAAAAAGAATGCTGCTCAGTTTTTCGCTCCATTGGGGAAACAAACCTTTGTTTTGGACGACGCGTTTATTGATAAAGCGATAAAAGAAATCCAAGCGGATCACCCCGATTTTATTTCTGACGATGACCTGGTTGCTTTGAAAAAACGAATCAACTCCGTTTATGAAGTTCATCAAGAGGACGGGGACGCTCTTCTTAGCAACTACAACCATGTGGACTGGTATCCAAGGGCGGGCGAAGAACGCCCTTATTGGGACCGCTATAAAGCTTATCTCGTCAAAATCAATCCTTTTATGAAGGGAACCATCGAAACCTTCAACCGAAACACGGACAAAATCACCAATTATTTTGGGGATCCAAAGGCTGAGGGGATTTTCCAAGTTCGTGGCTTAGTGATGGGGGATGTTCAATCCGGAAAAACTTCCACCTATATCGGAACGATTTGCAAGGCCGTCGATGCCGGTTACAAAGTTGTCATCCTTCTTACCGGTATGGTCGAATCCTTGCGGAAGCAAACTCAGACCCGTATTGATGAAGGCTATGTTGGTTACGACTCGGTGTCAAACAAGCGAGTGGGGGTTGGCATCGGTTCAGCTTTGGACCTTCCTCGGTCTTTAACATCGACGGCTTCTGATTATACCGGCAGTAACATTGATAAAAACACCGATATGTCGATTCGTCCCGGCGATCCGGTTCCGCTCATTCTGGTCTGCAAGAAAAATACGAATGTCCTTGGGAAAATTATCCGGGGAATGAAGAACCTGAACATTTCTTCAAACCACAAGTTGATTGATGCCCCTCTTCTTTTAATTGATGACGAGGCCGATAACGCCTCAATTAATACCAATAAACCTGATCTCGACCCAACCAAAATCAACGATGAAATTCGTAACCTTTTAAAGCTTTTCAAAAAGGCAACTTATGTTGGCTTTACTGCGACCCCCTTTGCCAATGTTTTTATCCAGCCTGACAACACTCAAGATATGTTGGCTGACAATCTTTTTCCGCAAGACTTTATCTTTTCTCTGAAAGCCCCAACTGATTATGTTGGCCCTATGAGTCTTTTCTTTGATTCGGGTAACTATCACAATTGCCTGGTCAATATAGATGATTATATTGGAAACGAATCACTATTTTCTTATTCGCATAAAAAAGATTGGGATGGAGATCGTCTCTTTCCTTCGTTTTATGATGCCATTATCACTTTCTGTCTTGCCAATGCTATCAGAGATCTTCGCGGCGACATTAACGCCCATCGTTCAATGCTGATTAACATTTCTCGGTTCAAGGATGTTCAAGCCAAAATAAAAGTAATTACAGCAGATTATCTTGGGGAGATTCAAAAAGCTGTGCGCTTGTTCGGCCGCCAGAAAGACGTTTTTGCCCTTGCCAATCCGATGATGAGGAAAATCCATGAAGTTTGGCAGAAGCAATACGAAAATCATTGTGAGTATTCTTGGGACAAAGTTAAGGCGGCACTTTATGATGCTATTTCTCCGATCGACATCGAAGTTATTAACTCCAATTCTAAAGGGCACCTCGACTATGCCGCTCATAAAGTTCATGGTTGGCGGGTTATTGCCATCGGAGGGCTGGCTCTTTCTCGTGGACTGACGCTCGAAGGTCTCGTTGTTTCCTATTTCTTCCGTAATACTTCAACTTACGATGTATTGATGCAAATGGGACGATGGTTTGGCTATCGTCATAGCTATGGTGACTTGGTCCGCATTTGGATATCTCAGACTTCTGCTAGATGGTATGGAGAGGTTGCCGAAGCCATTGATGTACTCCGAAAAGATATCGATCGTATGGTTGACCTCAAGAAAACTCCAAAAGAATTTGGTATCCGCGTTCGAGCCGATTCCGAAGAACTTGGCATTACTGCCTCGAACAAAATGAGAAATGCCGTGGACAGGATCGACCGCGACAATGGCTCTTTCTATGGGGGCATTTCCGAAACCGTTTACCTTTCTGAAGACCTTAACGACCACATCCACAACTGGGATTGTGTCAAGAAGCTTTGCCAACACCTCGGAACCCCTGATCCGAAAGTAAATCAGCCATATTTCAGAGGCGTTCCCAAAGCCTTTATTCTTGAACTGATTAATAACGTCCATATTCCGCAAGGAAGTTCTCAATTTGATCAGCCACAATTATCGAAGTTTGTTGAGACCAGCGATGATCCAAACCTTAATGCTTGGGATGTGCTTTTCGCCAGCAAACAAAAAGGCGAAGATGAATGGCCGCTCCTTCCCGTTCAACTCCCTCATGGTGTTTGTCCCAACGCTATTGTTCGTACCTGTGCTGTGACCAATGGCGGGTACCTTTTGGTTTCTGGTTCCGCTGCCCATATCGGTTCTCGAGATACTAAAACAGGCCTAGACCCACAAAAAATCAAAGAAATTGAAGCGGGTAGGCCTCCAGAAAAAGGAACTAACCAAACGATGTACCTTTATGAAGGCAGGGCACCATTGCTTATCGTTTATTGCATCGAACCAAATGTCGAAGCTTGTGAGCCTCACGAACGCGAAATCTTCATGCAGATTCGTACCATTCCAGAGGCCACTTATCCTGCGTTTTCCTTCGGATTCCCGGCAAATTCAAAAGTTACCGGATCGTCTACTCTATTTAAGGTGAACCGCAGCGCAAGCTATTACGATAACGAAGGCTTTAAAACCGAACCCAAGAAGGAGGACGAGGACTTATGAGCTATGACAGCAAAAAACGCTTTGAAACGCTTTGCCGAGATTCATATTTCACCCGTGTAGATGAAACCCATCCTCTTGAGCTTTGGATTGGAGTGGACTCCGGCGGTCATAAGGCTCTTCGGTTTCTCGGAGAGTTTAACCCGGTCTCTCTTTCAGGAACAAAGTCGATCGAAGTCAAACAGTTCTACTCAGGATCCCAAAAATGCATTCAGTTTGCCCTCATCGATCCTGAATCGGCTGAACTATTTTATAAATTTTGTGACGACATCATTGAGAGTTCTAGGGAGAATGCCAATCAGCAGGGCGGCTATCACTTTTTGACCTACCGTTTCTCTCGTTGGAAGAGAATGTTCATAACCAAATCGGACATCCTTTCCGAAGAACAAATCATGGGGTTAATTGGCGAGCTTTATTTTCTTCTCGCCTTCATGATTCCTCATTATGGACAGCATAAGGCAATCGAAGCTTGGAGTGCTCCCGATCCTACGGTCAAAGATTTCTCCATCGACAATACTTGGTATGAAATTAAGGCGATTGGTTCGCGTTCCCCCACGGTCAAAATTAATTCCCTTCAACAACTCGACTTTTCCGAACCCGGTAATCTTGTCGTTCTTCGTCTTGAAAAGATGTCGGCGTCCTTCTTAGGAAATAATCTCAATCAACTGACTCTAAAAATCAGCCAAATGTTAGAATCTCCTGACGATGTTGATGTCTTTCAAACGAAGCTAAATCTTGCCGGTTATGGCTATAACGATAAATACAACGATTACGTCTACGACATTAAGGACATGACGCTTTACCAGGTTGACAATTCTTTTCCGGCCCTGCGCGCCCACGACATGGAACCCGCCGTTCAAAACGTTCAGTATGATTTGCTGCTCGACCAAATTAGCCCGTTTATTAAACCCCAGGAGAAAAAATAACCATGGACATTGAACAATATCGTTCCGACTATATTGAGCAAGTTCGTGTCAACGCCCAGTCCCAAGGCGTTACCCCCGATGAGGAATTTGTTGCTGAATCCGTAGAGAAGTTAGTGTCCTTGGAAGAATTGGTTGATCCGTTTGTCCTTTATTTTGGCCAAAAAGGTCCTAAGGGTGCCACGATGCGAATCGATGGCTATTCGATTGATCCGGCTGATAAATCACTGATCTTCTTCCAAAGCGATTTTAGGAATAATGAAGCCCCAGAGGTCATTACCCGAACTGATCTCGAAGCCAAATACAAACAGATGATGGCCTTTTTGTCGGCTTGTGCCGATGGGGTCCTTGGCAACTATTGCGATGATTCGAATGAGTATATGAAAGTCGCCGAGGACATTAAGCGCCGCTTAGCTATCAAATACGTTAATGAAGGCGAAGACGAGTCGATTGAGCGCATTAAGCTCATTGTCTTCACTAACGCCCTGCTTTCTAACGGCGTTAAGAGTTTGGAGGACGAAGAGTTTCAAGGCCGCAAGGTCGAACGTGAAATTTGGTCGTTGGAACGGTTCTACGACATCGATTCTCAAGGGTTAGAAAGAGAACCAGTTGAAGTACGAGCTTCAGACTTTGGAATGGCCGGCATTCCTTGCCTTAAAGCCACCATGTCTGAAGGTCTTGATTACGATGCTTACCTTGCCATTGTAACGGGCAAGTTCCTCTCGGACGTTTACTACAAGTTTGGAAGCCACTTGCTTGAAGGCAACGTTCGCGCTTTCCTTTCGATCAAGGGCAAGATCAACCAAGGTATTCGAAAAACGATTCTAGAAGAGCCCACTAAGTTCTTTACTTATAACAATGGTATTGCCTGCACGGCCGAGTCGATTCAGACCAAAGAAGTCAATGGTTCTCTAGTGATCACTTCGATGCGTGATTTCCAGATTATAAATGGTGGTCAGACGACGGCGTCTTTGACTTCTGCTTTCTTAAAAGATGGATCCCAATTGGGTAACATTTTCGTCCCGATGAAATTGACGGTTATTCGGGACGACACCAAATACGACGACATGGTTCAGAAAATTTCACGCTATGCCAACAGCCAAAACAAAGTCACGGATGCCGATTTCTTCTCCAACCATCCTTTCCATATCGAGATTGAGAAGATGTCTAAACGCATCGTCGCCCCAGCGGCTCACGAAGCGGTGACTCAAACCATGTGGTATTACGAACGGGCTCGCGGCAAATATAACCAAGAAATGTTCAAAATGAAGGACAGCGAGCGTAAAGTCTTCGAGACGAAATATCCAAAGAGCCAAGTCATCAAAAAAGAAGAGCTTGGTAAGTACTATAACATCTTGGTTTTAAGGCCATTCATGGTTACACGCGGCGCCGTTAAGAACACGACCGATTTTGCTAAAACCGTGACTGATATTTGGGACAATCATCGCGCTGAAATTAATGATGCTTTCTTCAAAAAAATGGTCTGTGTCGCCATTATGTTCCGCGAAACGGACAAAATGGTTGCCCATGCCGATTGGTATAGAACCGGTGGCTTTAAATCCTTCATTCTTCCTTATGCTTTGGCAAAGCTGCTTTCTACGGTTCCAGAGAATTACAGCTTAGATTGGGATCGGATTTGGCGAGGCCAAGCCATGCCGCAAGCGATGGTTCATGAAATGGAAGTTTTGACCGAACTGACCAATACCTTTATTGAAGACAGCCATGGTGCTCTTGTCTCGGAATACACGAAGAAAGAGAGTACTTGGAACGTTTTTAAGGATCTCCCGTATGAAACGGGCGATGCTTTTAAAAGAACTCTGATCGAAAAAGCTTTGGCTCAAGAGCAAGACTCGGCTGCATATAAAGACAAAAAGATGACCAACGAACTCAACATTGAAGCGGAAATCTACCGCTTGGGTGGACCCTATTGGCGGAAGCTACTAGAAGAAGGCCTAGAAAGAAAGATCCTTGGCCCGATGGATATTGGTCTACTAAAAGCGGCGGGTTCGATAGACGGCCCTCGCCCAATGGCTATTTACCCGAAGCAGATGAAAGACTTATGGAAGCTGCGGGAGCGGTTAGGAAAAAATGGGGTTCTAATTTAGCCTTTTCTTCCAAATAAACTTTGATGGAATTAGCGACGGCACAAGCCAGAAGCGGTGGCACGGCGTTTCCAATTTGAACGAAAGCGGAAGTTCTATGTCCTTCAAAGTAAAAGTTATCGGGGAAAGACTGAATTCTGGCCGCTTCGCGAACCGATAACGACCGAAGTTGTTCGGGATCAGGATAAATGTAGTAGTGGCCGTCTTTCGAAATGTGAGCGACCATGGTCTGGCAAGCGTGTGCGTTAGCTTGGACGACCTTAAAGCGATCCAAAAATGAAGTCTTATTTTTGTGAGTCTGCAAATCTGGAGGAATTTCGGTGTAATCCGGGGTGCGATGATTTTTCTGAGTGTATTCAATTACGAACTTATAAATCTGCTGGTCGAACGCCCGAATTGGGCGCGTCTGGTGCCAAGTTAAAACATCTCCGGGCTGACGGATTTTAGTTTCTTTGAGGTATTTGGAGATATTGCCACGGCAATAGGTATTATTCTTACCACCGGGTTTTAGTGCAGGGAGTCCGGTTAACAGATCGTGGACGGTAAAGTCTTTGTATTTTTCAGCATCGGGTTTTGGGAATGGAAAATCCTCAGGTTTCAGGCAGCTCTCTGTGCGAATCCCAATAATGATTTCACGACGCCGCTTTTGCAGAACGCCATAATCTTCCGCTTTCAGGATACGATTTTCGACTCTGTAGTTTAAAAGCTTGCACCTCTTCTTTAGATCTTTAAAAAACTTGCCGCCGCCTGCAGTGAGAATCCCTTGGACGTTTTCAAAGACAAAAATAGAGGGAGAAAATCTCTCCAAAAATTCAAGGTAAAGAAGATAAAGGTGGTTACGGGGATCTTTTGACATGTCGGTTCGAGATCGACCAACAATTGAGTAGGCTTGGCAAGGGGGACCGCCAATGATAACGTCGACTTTTGACTGGTTCAGGCTAGTCATCCGTTTTTCAATGGTTTCAAAGATATCAGGGAGAGTCTCATCACTCATGGTCTGGCAGATTACGGAATCTTTTACATCCTGAGGAATTTGAGATTCGAAAGTTGCTTTATCGATTTTTTCCTGAAGGTGTTTTTTATATATCGATAAATCATTACCATTTTTCTTCAGATAATAGTAAAAAGCTCGGGTGGTCAGTGTTTCGCAGGCCTCTTTCATCATTTCAATATGGCAAATCGGCTCAAAACCGGCTTGGTAGAACCCTTCTGACAAGCCGCCCGCGCCCGCAAAAAGATCAATGAAGTTCATAGCAAGACAATCTTACCAGGGCCAGCCCGGAAATTAAACAAAAACGTCTGCGCACTTATATGTCGTTTTGCTTCGCTTTATGTCGTTTTGCTTCTTTTTATCATGTTTTAATCTTTTTTGAAAAAATGTATCCAGTGCGTTTCTACTGATTGTGCTTTTGAGCTTGTTAGTTATCCAAGCGTTCTTGAAAAAGCAACAAACAAACTTGAAACGGCGTCAATAACTCTTGATACTTCCTTATCTTTTCTTCACTAATCCAAACAAACTTTAAAAATCTCAAGTTCTCTTGGATTGCCCCTTCCTGTTCAGCAACAAGGGATGGGAAACGAAGTCGCGATCCGTAAGCCGTTCTCTCTCCTGTCCCCTCCAAGGCCCAGGGACCAGCTTAGACGAAGATCTTTCGGTCCATCGCTTTCGTTAACGCTCCTTCGCTCATCCTTAATTACCTTTTTAAATATTAAGACCGTTTTCAGTCTCTTTTTGCCTAATGTTATCGGTGGCCTTATAACCCGGAAGATTGTATGATTTAGAAAAAGGGGTAGACATGAATATGACCGA
>Ga0183101_1000518_pt4 | contig 10162 bp, 8 predicted proteins | sample Biomet3_FD_127790 | JGI IMG/M metagenome (GOLD analysis project Ga0183101, IMG submission 127790) | Microbial communities from bioreactor (seeded with sewage sludge) at LBNL, California, USA - Biofuel metagenome 3 | ecosystem: Engineered > Bioreactor > Anaerobic > Unclassified ... | reverse complement strand
GGAATTGAGCCTCATACGGGGCAGGGTCTGCACTTTGGAGGGCGAGCTGCTGTGTTTGTCCCGCCGCTTCATACCGATGTATTTCTATATCTTTATTCTCCTGCAGCATTGTGAAGTTTATTGCAAAGGCCACACTTTTGTAGACAAAGAAGCTGGTCATATTCACATATACGGAGACGGTCGCCTGTTCCTGTCCGTCCAAGACGGTTTTTTCAAAATCTTTTGGAAGTACAATAATCGCATGAACTTTTCTGCGCCCCATTAAATACTCAGCCTCGTTCATATTTATGCAACGCCTTAGCTGTACCTCTTTTGTGGCATCCAGTTCTCTGGAAAATTTTCTGCTGTAGGCGGAGGCGTCATTATCTATTATCGCCACGGGGATGTCACTCACGGACTCTTGATAATATACAAAACTGTAAAGGAGAGGATAACCCAGTCCTGCAATAAATAATATCAACATTACACCGCTATCCGTAAAAATCCTAATAACTTCATTCCAAAAAATGGTAGTCATTTGTCTAACGGCATTTTGTAAATATTGTCTTCTGAACTCTTTCATCTCCAATCTATTTAAGCGGGTAGTTCTGGAATATTAAAGCTCTCCTAAGTCTCCTTAGTATTGTAAACGGAAGCAGGCAAAATATTAACAAACCAACGTAGTTAAGCCATATGGCATTGAAACCGGCTGCGAATATTCCTTCCTTCACATATATCAAGAAGAACTGTCTTAAAGGAAACATCACCGCCCATCCCTGAATTACACCAAGCATGTATTCAACGGGGAATGACATTCCGGCAAGTGACAGAGAGAGAATCCCGTACAGCGCCGCAAAACTTAGTCCGTCTCTTAGGACAGGGAAAAGACCTATCATAAATATTCCAACTGCCTGTGCTGCAAATACCAAAAGCGTTATGGTTAAGAACATGACCCATATATGCGTGGCTATCGGGTATCCCATTATTCTGCACGCCAGCAACTCAAAGGCAATTCCCATCAGCACGAATATGAAGGTGTAGGGCAGCAGCTTTCCTGTGAGGGCATTGAAGATTGAGCCATGGCTTTCCGACATCCAATCCCGGCTTGTCTTCATTTTTAGTTCATAACCAATGGAGAAAACAGTCATCAGCAATACGCAAAGTTGCAGAAGTCCGGGCCATAGAATTGTAGTCAAATATATACCGTAATTTGTCCATGGATTTTTAATCAGGTGAAAATCTGTTTTTATAGGCTGCAGGCGGGCCATCATGCCGGACTCGGGATAACCTTTTGCTTTTAGTATTTCTCTGCGCACTCCTACGTCAAGAACGGTGCCTATGTAGATGAAATTTTTATATGTAAGATTTCCCGGCACCATAAGACCTTGCTCACAATAGATTCCCACCTTTGGTCTGCGTCCCTCCAGAATATCTCTGTATGCGCCGTTTGGTATATCTATAAAACCATAAATATCACCAACTTGTAGCGCTTTTCTGGCTGCCTGATATTCCGAGTATATCTTCACAACCCGGACACCCTGCTCTGCATCCAAATTTCTTCTCACCATTCTGGAGAAAGAAGAATTATCTCTGTCAACAATTCCGATAGGCAACTCATTTGGTAAACCTTCATCAAATAAAGAAAAGAAAAAGATAGCGCAGAAGGATAGAATCAACACAGTACCAAATAGATAGATTGGACGGCTAAACATTTGCTTCCACTCTCTGTGCAGGACCTCCTTAATGCTTTTGAACATTCGGAGCCAGCCAAATAACCAATCGTTTACTCTATTCTTTAACAACGTTTTATGATAATTAATTCTCTAAACTTTTTTAGAATTATTTACTGTAAACTGCTTTTGCCGAGGTTAATAAATATTACTTAAGAACCTCTGTAATTATTGTGCTCATTCCGGCTCTCAAACCCTTAATTTTTTCTGTGGGGCGTGCGCGGACCTCAAAAGTTTTTGCATCAAAATTGCCTGAAACTTTAGTTGCCTTCCAAGTTGCATAAGATGCCATTTCATTTATAAAATAAACCTTGGCTGTAAATACCTTATCTTCTCCTAATGCCGGTATTTTCAGCTTGATAGTCTTGCCAATGTCCATTCCCTGCAGCAAATCTTCTCTCACGTTAAATGTAAACCAAACATCATTCATATCTATGATGCTCATGATAGGAGCGCCTTGTCCAACCAGCTCTCCAACCTTTGGATATATCTCTGTGATTTCTCCTCCTGCAGGAGCTGTAAGATTAATTTCATCCAGGTAAGTTTTAACTTCTGTAACATTACTGTTTGCGACTTCTACTTGCGCCATAGCCATTACTCTATCCTCTTTCTGCGCTCCGTGAATAGCCATATCATATTGACTTTTAGCCGCTTTCTCAGTTGCAAGCGCTGCATCATATTGTGCTTTTACCTCATCTCTTTTCTGTGCGGAGACAACTTCCTGATTATATAGATTTTGTATTCTGGTATAAGATTTAAGGGCAATATCTGAACCCACTCTTGCTTTTTGCCACATTTCATAAGCGCCCTGGACAAGTTCACTTCTTGCACTTTGATTTGCCTTCCGGTTTTGCGCATTTGCCGCCATGCTTCCGGCATTAGCCTGTTTAACTTTTGCCTGAACTTCCGGGCTGTCAATTAATACAACAAGTTGGCCTTTGGAAACAGTATCTCCCTCCTCTGCAAGGAGCTGTGTGATTCTGCCTGGAACCTTGCTGGATATTCTATACTCACGCGCCTCAACTTCTCCCTGAAGGATAATCTTTTGCGGCTTAGATGTAAGCCATCCAATTAATCCAAGAACAACTATAACAAGTATCAGTGCTCCAAGTCCTACAAGCAAACTGATTGTACTCTGTTGTAATTTTTTCATAACAATATATTTTAACTCTTATTTTCTGCTTGTTTTTTCCGCTGCCGGCTTATCTGTTTTTTCACTTGCCGATTTAACGGTCTTTTCCGCAGTCTCCTTAATCATCTTAACCGGACCCTCCTTGATGACGCCGTCATCTTTTGCTCTCTGTCCCTCTTTAATATTTGTTATCCCGACAGTTTTTCTTAAGTAAAGCTCTGTCATCCTTGCATTTATACCTGCATCAATTTTATCTGACTGAGCGGATACCCATGCCGTCTGAGCACCAAGCAAATCCGTTACACTTATGAGTCCTTCTTTATAGGAGATGTTGGCAAGCTTAAGATTTTCCTCCGCCGCACTTATATTGCTCAGCGCGGACTCCAGCTTTTTGTTTGCTTCTCTTACATTAAAGTTTGCTTGCGTAACCTGCAGGTTGATAAGCTCTTTTGCTTGGTCAATTCTGTAATTTGCAATGTTGAATTCATGCTTTGCCGCGCGCAATGTATAAGTTCTGTCCCCGAAATGGAAAATAGGAACGGTGACTGCAACCCCGGCTGTAAACATTCCCCCAAACTTTGTTTCATACCCGTTGTATGAATTTGGATTTGTTGTGATGTAATTTCCCGTTGCTACAATATTTGGCATAAAGCGGCTGCGGGCAATATTAACATTGCTCTTGGAAATTTTTATAAGTTCTTCTAACTGTTTTATTTCAGACCTGTTATCTATTGCCTGATTAACATCGTATCCTGCCTCCAATTCTTTTGCATTTTCCGGAGAAACGTCCTCATCCGCAAGCCCAAAGTTTCCGTTCAAATCCAAACCGCACACGCGGAATAAGGACATCTTTGAGAGTTCAACGCCATCAGTTGCACGGGTAAGCGCCAGATTAGCTTCATTGAGTTTTACCTTAACATTAAGCAAGTCTCCTTTTGTTGCAACTCCTTGGTCTTTAGCCGCTTGTACGTCTTTGCAAAGTTTATTCAAAAGATCTACATATTTTTGGGCAAGTTTCTTTTTGTTAATAAGAGAAACTGTTGTCCAGTACGATTGATCAACTTCCAAAACAAGATTTTCCTCCTCATTGTTGTTGGCAAGTTTTGCGATTTCCTCATTGCTCTTGGAAATATTGTAAAGTTCTCTCACTTTATTTCCCAAAAAAATCGGCTGCATAAAGCCTATGCCTCCGACAAATACATTCTGAATATCATATGTAAGAGAACTCTTTGGAAGCAATGCATATTGTTTCCATTGTATTTTTTCCGGATTAGTGTATGGATTAAAGGCGTTGCCGTTTGCGTCAACCGGCATTGTAACTCCATTTACGACAGTCCAAGAGTTGCTTATCTGATCAGCAGTGAAACCAAAACTTCCATTGGCCAGCTTGGTTCCAACCGGAAGCATTGCATCTGAGGAAATCAAAGATAAGTTTTTCTGATTCCATGTATATGTTCCAACTGCTTGGAAACTAGGAAGAAACTGTGTGAATGCAGCCTGTCTTAAATTCTCAGCCTGCTGGATTCTTTCTTGAGAAATTTTTACAGTCTTGCTGTTTTGGAGTGCAAACGTCTCATACTCCTCAAGAGTATAAGTCTGCGCAAATGAACTTATTGCACAAATGATGCAAACTGTTGTCAACAAAATTCTCTTCATCACTCTCATTTCTATTTCTTTTTTCAACCTATACTTCAATCTAACATTTAATCTATTTCTCTATTGCTCTTCAATCAGCTTTGGCTCAACATCTCCGCAGTCAAAATGTCCCGGGTGACATCCCTCTATATTCATTGCCTTGTAGTGTGCGCGGATTTTCTTTAAATCTTCCTGCGTATTTTCCGTTGGAACGAATCTTATACCTCTCCCTATCTGTTTTGTTTTCCAATTAAAGTAGCCAAGATAAATAGGTATATTACAAGCTCTTGCAATTGTGTGAAAGCCTGTCTTCCACTTTGCCGTTTTCTTTCTTGTTCCCTCAGGCGCTATTGCAAGATGCATTTTATCAGCTTTTTGCATGGTTTCTATAATTTGTTTGGCTGTAATTGCGCCGTGACTTCTGTCAACGGGGACGGCTCCCATTCCTTTCAAAATTCGGCCCAAAGGCCATAAAAAAAATTCTTTTTTTATCATAATATTGGCTGTTCCACCCACAGATGTGTAAAAGAACCAAGATATTATGAAGTCTTTGATAGAAGTGTGAGGCACTCCAAGAATAATACACTTTGGTTCCGGCACCTCTCCATCCATGACTTTCCAGCCAAGGAGTTTTATCATAAATTTTGCAAAAAGCTGTTTTCCGCTCATATCACTCTAAAGTTTGCGCTCATATCACTCTTCGGTTTCCGTGCTATTGTTTATAATGTCTTCCATTATAACGTCTTCCCTAAGATTGTCTTTAATAAAGTTTTGTCTGTCGGGAGTATTGTTGCCCATATAAAATTCCAGCATTTCATGCACTGAATCATCTTTATTCAGACGCACTCTGTCCAGACGCATTCCTTCACCGATAAAGTCTTTGAATTCATTGGCTGATATTTCTCCAAGTCCCTTGAAACGAGTGACTTCCGGGCCTTTTCCAAGTTTGCCGATTGCATCTTGTTTCTCTGCCTCCGAGTAGCAGTAGCGGGTATCCATTGCTCCGTCTTTCTTTCTTTTTCTTACTCTGAACAACGGAGTCTGCAGGATATAAACGTGTCCGCGTCTGACCAGTTCCGGATAGAAAAGAAGGAAAAATGTCAGCAAAAGCATTCTGATATGCATTCCGTCAACATCCGCATCTGTTGCAATTACCACTTTGTTATAGCGCAGATTGTCAATGTCTTCTTCTATACCAAGAGCCGCCTGAAGCAAATTAAGTTCCGCATTTTTCTTATCGTAGATAACTTTTTTTGAGTTGCCAAAGGTGTTTTTGGGTTTACCTCTCAAGCTGAAAACCGCTTGCGTCTTAGTGTCTCTGGTCTTTGTAATTGTACCGCTTGCAGAATTTCCCTCCGTGATAAAAATAGTAGTCTCTTCTGCTCTTTCATTGTTGTCTCCGTAATGGACGCTGCAATCCTTAAGTTTCTCATTATTAAGACTTGTCTTCTTTGAGCGCCTTGCTTTTTGAAAACTGGCAAGTTCCTTTCTTTCTTTCTCGCTGGCAAGAATTTTCTTAAGCAGCGGATCTGCTGTCAGAGGATTTTTATGCAAATAATTGTCTAGGTCAAAGGCAAGGAAGTTCATTATGAAATCTCTAACCGGAATGCCCCCGTTTGCCACTGTATCAGTGAGTTTGGAGTTAAGCATGGTCTTTGTCTGATTTGCAAAATCCGGGTTGCCCACTCTTATTGATATTGCTGCAACCATTCCTTCTCTTACATCTTTTGGATCAAAATCTTTTTTGAAAAACTCTTTGATGGTTTTTCCCACGCCCTCTCTAAATGCGGAAAGATGCGTGCCTCCGTTAAAAGTGTTCTGCCCGTTTACAAATGAATAAATATTTTCTCCGGTCTCCGTGCAGTGCGTGATTACAACTTCTATATCCTTGCCTGTCAAATGGATAGGGGCGTAAAGCGGCGTCTCGGACAGATTGTCGTTTATCAAATCCAGCAGTCCGTTTTCAGATTTGTATTTATTGCCGTTGAAATTAATTGTAAGACCTATATTCAAATAAACATAGTTCTTAAGCATGGTGTCAATAAATTCCAAATTGTAGTTATATCCGTCATATAGAGTATTGTCTGCGGTATATCTTACAAAGGTTCCGTCCTTTTCATCTTTTGCTTTCTCTTTGCCTTTGCGGATTAAAACGCCCTTTTCAAAGTATGCGTAATAACTGTCTCCGTCAATGAAAGATTGCACGTAAAATTGTGTAGATGTGGCATTTACGGCTTTTGTTCCGACTCCGTTAAGACCAACCGATTTGCCGTAAGCCAAAGAGCCGTCCTTGCCAAATTTACTGCCCGTGTTCATCTTTCCCACTGCGTCCAAAAGTTTGCCAAAAGGAATTCCTCTTCCGTAATCCCTGACGCTCACCTCTTTAGTCTCTTCATTCAAAGTAATGTCAATGGTCTTGCCCCACCCTTCATGGAACTCATCCACTGCATTATCTACAATCTCTTTAAACAGCACGTAGATACCGTCATCCTGTTCACTGCCGTTGCCAAGCTTTCCCAAATACATACCCGGTCTTCTCCGGATGTGTTCATACCAATCCAGGGTTTCAAAATCATTCTCACTGTATCCCTTATTCATCTATTTATTATATTTTTACTCCCGACAGTTAATCCTGTCGGGAACTAACTTTACAAAATTACTAAAATTAGAGGAAAAGCCTAAAATATGACTTCTGCAGTGTGCCAAACACCCAATAATTGTGAAAAATTGGCCAAAACACGTATGTCAAATCACTTGATATATTTCTTGGCAAGAAGCACTTCCGCCACCTGTACGGCATTAGTTGCAGCTCCCTTGCGCAAGTTGTCCGATACGCACCAAAGATTAATTCCGCTTTTGACCGTTGGGTCCAGACGGACTCTTCCCACAAAAACTTCATCCCTGTCTTTGGCATAAATTGGCATGGGATAGGCAAGTTGCTCAAGGTATTTTTTACCCGCCGCGGTTTTTGAACTTGTGTTGAAATATTTTGGAAGCTTTGCACCAATAGCTTTGTTCTGCCGTCCGTAGGGATTTTTTTTGCTGCATCCTTTTGGAAGAGTGTTGTCCTGCAAAATTACCCCTTTAGTTTTTCTAAGTGTTTCATAGATGCCCTTAAGAGTTACCGGCCTTGCAAATTCCAGATTTACAGATTCTCCGTGACCTCCTATTACGGGAACTCTCACCGTGGTAGGGGAAATTTTAATGTTGTTGTCCCTCATTATTTTATGGGTCTCATCAACCATTTTCATCTCCTCTTTTGTATAGCCGGAAGGGAGAAATTTGTCTATATGAGGAAGAAGGTTTAGGTCTATTTGATAAGGATAAGCAGTTGTGGTTTTTCTTCCCTCTGTGCCGCGCGGGATATAGTAGCAGCTTGAGCTGCAATCAGATGACTTTGTTCTGACGCCGCCGCAGGCACTATTGCCGACTTGATCACTCCTCTCTGCATCCAGCTCATCTACAGCCTTTTTGCCTGTCCCCGTGATGCACTGATAAGTGGAAACTACAATCCTTTTGATTTTATAGTTTTTGTGCAAGTCTGCAATTGCAACCAGCATTTGAATTGTGGAGCAGTTGGGGTTTGCGATAATGTAATCACTCTTATTGATTACATCTGCGTTGATTTCCGGAATTACAAGCCGCTTTTTTTTGTCCATTCTCCAATAGGAGGAATTGTCTATTACATAACACTTTACAGCCGCAAATTTTGGAGCCCACTCTTTGGATACATCTGCTCCTGCGGAGAAAATGGCTACAGCCGGCTGCAGGGAAACGGCTGTTTCCGGAGAGACAATGCTCCACTCTTTTTTGTTAAACTTTATTTTTTTTCCTACAGATTTTTCACTCGCCACCGGAATCAGTTCTGTGACGGGAAATCTTCTCTCTTCCAGAACTTTAATCATGTTTCTGCCAACCAGTCCGGTTGCTCCTACAACTGCTACTTTCATTTTATGATATTTTATTTTCTAGTTTATTATTGAATGATTTTAAATGGACAGGATATCATTAAACAATCCGGAGGCAGTCTGTCTTGCGCCGGCGCCTGCTCCGCGTATTAGGATTCCTTGTGGGTAATAATCGGAGGTCAAGATGATTGCATTGTCGCTACCTTCTACGTTATAGAATGGGTGTTGGGCACCGACAGCGTCTATGCCAATGCTTATGTTGCAAGATTGCTTTCTTGATGTTACCGCATGGATGCTTTTGGCTGCCGGAGCCTCATTTAGCTTTGCAACAAATCTCAGTTTTTTGCCCGATTTTGTTGCGTCATCATAAAGTTTTTTAAGTTGGGCTTCGTATTTTCCTTCAAAGAAAGGTGTATAGTTTAAATCTTTCATTTCCAGGGTATAACCTGCCTCTCTGCTTAAAATCAAAAATTTTCTCAGCACATCCGTTCCGCTTAAATCTGTTCTAGGGTCAGGTTCCGTGTAACCAAGTCTTCTCGCCTTCTCCACCAGTGCTGAAAAATCTTTTCCGTTGTAATTGCTTAATAAATAATTTAGAGTTCCCGACAGTATCCCTTCTATCTTCCTTATTTTATCTCCGCTGTTAACAATCTGTTTTACAGTGCTTATAACGGGCAGTGCGGCTCCAACGGTTGTTTCATATTTATACTTTGTCCCCTCAGTTCTTGCAACATCAAATAACTCTTTATATGAATCACAAGAGAGTGAATTTGCAATTTTGTTGCAGGTTGCCACTGCAATTTTGTGATGGAACAAATCCACGTATGTACCTGCAATTGATTTACTTGAGGTGCAGTCCACAAATATGGAATTGCTTAGATTCAGATCGCATATTTTTTCCATATAGTTGCTGCCTGAATTTTTCTCTCCCGCTGCAAGAATTTTTTTGATATCGTCTTTTGACAGTTCCTTTGTGTTTTTATTTTCCTTTTTCTCAGCAGCGATTTTTACACCGTCGCGAGCTGTAATATAATTCTTACTGTCTGCTAATCCGCAGATAACCAAATCTTTGCCTAGCTGATCGGATATGAAGTCATGCTGTCTGTTTATCATATCTATCAGGGCCGAACCAACTGTTCCGCACCCTGCAAAGAACAAATTAATTCTTCTCCCTTTTCCGCTGAAAAATTCTTTATGGATGGCGCGGATTGCAGCTTTAACATCTTCCGTATGAAGAACCGTGGAAACATTTTTTTCTGATGAACCCTGTGCAATTGCGCGGATGTTTATTCCTTCACGGCCTAATGCGTCAAACATTCTGCCGCTTGCACCGCTCTGATTTTTAAGGTCATCTCCAACCAGTGATATAATTGAGAAACCTTTCTCAACTTTTAGAGGATCTACTTTTCCAAGTGAGATTTCATAGGCAAATAATTCATCCGCCGCCTTCTTTGCTTTTGCTGCGTCTGACTCAGGTATTGCAATGCACATTGTGTGAACTGATGATGCCTGAGTAATGAGAATTATGTTGATGTTGTTTTGAGAAAGCACATCAAACAATCTGCTGGAGTAGCCGGGTACGCCAACCATTCCGCTTCCCTCCATGCTTAGCAGAGCTATTTTGTCAGAGCTGGAAATGCCTCTGATTTTTCCAATCCCCTCCGGCGGATTTTTTTCTATTACAGTGCCGCCGTCTTCCGGGTCAAAAGTGTTTTTTACATATATGGGAATGCCCTGTTTAACAACAGGTTGTATGGTAGGGGGGTATACTACTTTTG
>Ga0183101_1002742_pt1 | contig 10167 bp, 12 predicted proteins | sample Biomet3_FD_127790 | JGI IMG/M metagenome (GOLD analysis project Ga0183101, IMG submission 127790) | Microbial communities from bioreactor (seeded with sewage sludge) at LBNL, California, USA - Biofuel metagenome 3 | ecosystem: Engineered > Bioreactor > Anaerobic > Unclassified ... | reverse complement strand
TGCCAGTTATTCCGACAGCCGGGTTCAAATGTCACATTGCCAATCGGACAATTAAATTCATTATCTCTCGGAACCAGCATGCTAAGCCATGCGTCACCTGTAAAATATTTACTGAACTGTTCCGGAAGTTTCTCTCCTTTTGGGAAGATTACACTTTCACTCAAATTACCTGATTCACACATATCTTTATCACCTTTAAAATATTTTGAAAAATGTTTACTTAGAGCCTATCCGAAAAGTGGTTACCTGCTATAACTTTTACAATATGCAATATGCAAAACCGGAACGGATGCCCGAACATTTAGATTTATTGCAACTTTTCGATATGCATTACTGACTTTTCGGATAGGTTCTAAGTGGTCAGAATGCAGATGCATGTTTCGTCCCATATAGCAATGTGGATGCAAAAATTCATGTTGGTAGCGGGTCAACCAGAAATGTTTATGATTATGAAAGCTCAGTTCCGAGTAACATATGGAATAATCGGCTAGTTTACATATCTGGTGCAGCTTCTGGAGTAAAAGATGGACATGTAAAAGGTGTCGGAACCCTTACAGAAGGTGGAGGGCCATATTATAACATGGTATATGCAGATTATAGTTCACTGCCAGGTGATAGTGGAGCTCCGGTCTTCTACATGCCATCTGGTAGCCGTACACTTTTAGGAATTCACAAAGGTACGTTTTCAGGTTATAAATGGTTTTCTCCAGTTTCTGGAATCACATCCGATCTAGGTGTTACACCGCTTACAGCTTGAAAAGGCTATTAATATAGCCTTTAATTTTTATAATGACATTATTGTATCCTGAAATAATTTCGTAGATCCAAAATCATTTGAAAGTTCAATACACGATACAACAGCAAACGGCGCAAAAAGTTAAACGTTAAGTAAGTTCCAATTTCATTTTGGTATTGTAACTTGACTATGTCACATTACAAGGTAAAACGTTATCATTAGACCTCATATCCCAAGTATATTGTTCGTAGTGAAATCAAAAACTGCAATTGGAATAACTGTCTAATCTGACATAGTCGAGGTAAAATAATCATGTAAAATAAAAGACAGTGTAACATAAGTTCTGTAAGTGCGACAAGAAGTTATGTCATAAATTGCCTTGTGCTACCCTTTCCATTTGGGGTAACCCTATTATGAGGTGCATCAGCAGTAATGCAGTTGTGCTAAGCTCGTAAGACAATGTGGAGAAGCCTGAAAGTCTAATTTGGGTCATCTGCTAGGGTAAAAATGCCATGAAGAAACATATGTTGAACCATTTCACGGGTCGTGACTTTTGACAAGCGAAATTAGACTGATACGCTTGAACCAAACGGTATGAAAGCAGGCTGCGATGGTGTTACAGACATCGCAGAAAATGGACAAACGCTTTCCGGTCTATAGATGGCTTCTAAAGCATTTACATTATTTGTGACATGGAACTTGGTAAACCCTATATGCTCCTTTTTAAAAAAAAGGTAGAGACCCTGTGAAGGGAATTAACGGCATAGAGGGTAGAGGATTCAGTAAAAAGCGAACGCCAATTCGTAATGGATTGGATAGGGGTTCAAACTTTGCCTCAATCTGAAAAGATGCAGACTTACTGATGGTGTTCTATTGTATGAAAGGAGGCAAACTTCTGAATGTAAGTATTTCAACGATATCTCATCAGGATAAGAAGCTTGCAGACACTCACCTCTTCCCGAAATGGAAAAGCATCAACTGGCACCAAGTAGAGAAGAGTGTTAATAAGTTGCAAACCCGGATTACAAAAGCAGTTATACAAAACAAATGGAATCTTGTCAAGAGATTACAATATTTACTGACTCACTCCTACTTTTCCAAACTTCTGGCAGTAAGAAGGGTCACCCAAAATAAAGGAAAAAGGACACCTGGAATCGATGGCGAGAAATGGTTAACATCCAACTCTAAGATAAAAGCTGTCCTTAGTCTCACTGGTAAAGGATACAAAGCCAAACCGCTTAAAAGAGTCTTCATCAATAAACCTGGTAAGAAGAAGAAACGTCCCTTAGGTATCCCCACAATGTATGATAGAGCTATGCAGTCTCTATACGCATTAGCTCTTGAACCCATAGCTGAAACTATATCTGATATGAGATCTTTTGGATTTCGAAAACATCGGAGCACTAAAGATGCCAGTGAGCAAATTTTCCTATGTCTAAGCAAGAAAAACTCAGCCCAATGGATCTTAGAAGGTGATATTAAAGGATGCTTCGATAATATTAATCATCAGTGGTTGCTGACTAACATTCCAATTGAAAAAACTATACTAATTCAATTTCTTAAAGCAGGTTTTATATATAAACGTCATCTGAATCCGACGAAAGCAGGCACGCCACAAGGTGGGATTATCTCTCCTATTCTGGCAAATATGACATTAGACGGTATCGAGAAGTTACTCTTGGCTGAATACCCAAAAAAAACTCAACCAAAGTCAATTTCATCAGGTATGCTGATGATTTCATAGTAACTGCTAATTCAGAAGAAACTGCCAGAGAAATCAAAGACAAGATTGCTGTTTTTCTCAAGGAAAGAGGTCTTGAACTGTCTGATGATAAAACCCTTATCACAAACATTAATGAAGGCTTCGACTTTCTAGGCTGGAATTTCCGCAAGTATAAAGACAAGCTTCTGACCAAGCCTTCCAAGAAGTCAATTAAAAGATTCACTGAAACAATCAGTCAAACCTTGAGGAAAGGAACAGCATGGTCTCAAGAAAATTTAATTTCCAAACTAAATCCCATAATTAGAGGTTGGACTAACTACCACAGTTCAGTGGTCTCTTCTGAAACATTCCAGACACTTGACCATCGAATATGGGAAATGCTATGGAGATGGACTAAGAGAAGACATCCAAATAAATCCAAAAATTGGATTGTCAACAAATATTGGAAGCGAAATACTACACGAAGATGGAACTTCAGAACAGAAAGAAACAGTTTGTTGCTTTTATCCAAAACCAGAATCCGTAGACATATTCCTTTAAAATTACAAATGAACCCGTTTCTTGACGAGAATTATTTCCGTGAACGTCGATACAAACTAAGTTCTCGGAAAGGTCACTCCATTTGAAAAAAAAACTGCTGCCTGATACATAAAAGGTTTTAGAACGCTTGAGCCGGATGCATTGAAAGGTGCACGTCCGGTTCTTAGAAGAGGGAGAGCGAGTAATCGCTCTTTCTTATTCGACATTCCACTTGACTCTATCTCCTTTTTCTTCACCACAAAAAAACAGGATGTAGAGTCAATGGTTAATTTATTCTCATTCATAAAAGATTATCTTGTCGATCAGGAAGATGGAATTCGTCAGCTAATTACCTGGTTTTTAAATCTTGTCATGGAGGAGGAAGCCCTCCTACAATCTTGTGCACAACGTTATGAGCGTACTGATTCACGGAAAGCCAGTAGAAACGGCTACAAACCTCGAACTCTCCTTACCAAGTATGGAGAACTTGAACTGTTAAAGCCTCAATTCCGTGAATTTCCGTTTGAAACTCAGATATTTGAAAAGTATTCCAGGGTTGAAAAATCCATATTAGCTGCTGTAGCGGAATCTTACCTTCAAGGTGTTTCCACCCGTCGGGTGGAAAAAGTCATGACTGCTTTAGGGGTAGAGAAAATCTCAGCCTCTTCTGTTTCCAGAATTACTAAAGAACTTGATGAGAAAGTTGAAGAATTTCTCTCAAAGCCAATAGAACATTAAATTCTTTACCTTTTTGTTGATGCTACATATCTCAAAGTAAGAGATGGACTTCATTATGAAAACAAAGCTCTTTTTGTAGTTGCTGGAGTAAGAGATGACGGTTTACGTGAGATTCTTGGAGTAAGATTGGCATACAGTGAAGACTCTCTTTTCTGGGAAGATCTATTCGAAGACCTTAAAGAAAGAGGGTTAAGAGGTGTAAAGTTAGTTGTTTTTGATGGTCATAAAGGAATACAAAAAGCAGTTAGAGAATCCTTTATTGGATCAAGCTGGCAGATGTGTCACGTTCATCTGATAAGACAAGTTCTAAAAAAGGTTCCAAAAAAGAAACAGAAAGAAGTATCAGAGAAAATAACAGAAGCGTTGGTAGATCGTCAGAAGTTGCAGGATTTGATAAGGGAACTGGATAATATGGGATATAAAAGTGCAGCTGATACTCTTGAACATTTTCAGTATGATGTAATGAACTACATGCAGTTTCCACAGAGTCATTGGAGAAGAATAATGAAGAATGGATCACAGGAAACAGGTATATAGTAATGGAGCAGTAATCAAAAAAGAAGAATAAGGAGTATAGAGTAAAATTTACAGAAGATTAGGCACACTGCCGCTAATCCTGGTGTATAAAAAAGTTTTAAACTATTCTTGAATATGAGATGTTTAAATGAAAAAGAGTGCTCAAAATCTCAGTACCGAAAAAACAGGGATGAAGCCAGTTATCAGGAAGATCTACGATCGGCTCCTTGGCTCCTACGGCCCTCAGGGCTGGTGGCCTTTAACCGAACTTCGTAAAGCCGGAGGGACAAATCCCACAAAAACCGGCTCTATCCAGGGATATCATCCTGCCGACTATACATATCCCCAAACCAGAAGCCAGCAGTTTGAGATTATATGTGGAGCCCTGCTTACGCAAAACACGAGCTGGACACAGGTTGAAAAGGCTCTTCTGAATCTTAAAGATCTCCTCAGCCTTAAGCAAATACACTCCTTTTCTCCTGAAGCAATTCTCTCTCTTGACCCGGAAATTCTGAAAGAAGCTATCAGGCCGGCTGGTTATTACAACCAGAAAGCAGTGCGCCTGAAAAACCTTGCTGGCTGGTTTTCGGAACTGGAAGATAGAATCCCTGCACGTAAAGAGCTTCTTTCTTTAAAAGGCGTGGGCCCTGAAACTGCGGATTCGATCCTGCTTTATGCCTTCAAACAGTCTTCTTTTGTTGTTGATGCCTATACTAAAAGAATAGTCACAAACCTGGGTCTTGCCGATGAAAAGGCAGGTTACAATGAAATCAAAGTTCTGTTTGAAGAAAATTTGCCTGAAGACACGGCTGTTTACCAGGAGTACCATGCTCTGCTCGTGGAGCATGCTAAAAGATATTATCAGAAAAAAAGCATTCGGGATAATGATATTCTGCTAGATGATATTATAACATGTAACATATTTCCAACAAGAACACTCAGAATCGAATCGCGTATTATTTAACTTTTTTAATAGTTCAATTGAATCTGAGAAGAATCAGAAAATAGTGTCGGGCTACATAACTAGCGTTAAGACAAAACGATACACAATAAGCTGATTCCAAAACTCAAAAACTTTTTCTCTGAACCCTGTCATGAATTACCGATCAAGTCTCCAATATTTCTATCTTTTTTCTTTAAGTGTACATATATTTATTCAGATTTTTTTGTTAATTATATCATTGAAAATTACTGATTTAAACTAGATATTGTTACTGAAATAAATTAAAGTATTAATTTTTAACATATTATTTAAGAATAATGTTAAGACTTAAATAGTAAATCGTCATTATAATCCCTATTAAAAAAGTTCAGCTTCCTTCTGAAACTTTAGGAAGTATTGATATTCTGCAAAGAAGGAATATGTTGTTAAGTTCTAAGGATGAAAATGCTGGAGATCGACACTCTGTAAATATAATCATCTTCGGAAAAGGAGTACAGAAAAGCTGCAGATGTCGCCAGGGAATTTTAGGAGACTAAACAAAAGTAAAGGGGAAATACAATGGAAACTGAAAATAAAGCTGAATACATTACCGAACTTCCTGTGGAAATTCAAAAGATGTTAAAAAATCTGGATTTTCCTATAGATAGAAACGGAATTATTGAACAAGCGAGAAAGAGTAAAGCAATTCCAGATATACTGCGGGAACTTGGTATGCTTCCTGACAAAAAATACAATAGTGCTGAAGATATCGCAGAGGAACTTCATAAAGTTTACATGGGGGTCCCAGCCTAAAAAAGTAAGTAATTTTTTCATCTGTTTTAATATTCTGCCGCATTTGCGGCAGATCTATTTTCAGCTATCCTGTTCCTGGTTTTATAGAGTGCTTTATAACTCCATTTTCCTGATAGCCATTATCCGTTTTCGCTTCAACGCTCTAAGAATTTGAGACTATTTTTGCTCCAAAATCGATACATAAAGGCAAGAAAACTCCTTGACCGATGCAACGATTCCTTTGGTGCAATGGATTTTATACTGTATACATAATGTCCTTACATAATGTCCTTAAGGGCTTCTGAGGCTGTATAAACGCTTCCAACTCCAAAAATATACTGAGTTATCCTTATCGCCTGCATTACTTCTTCTTTTGTCGCCCCTGCCTGCATCGCCTGAACTGCAAGGAACTTTACTCCGTTTACCGCACCATTAGCCGCATCCAGAGACATTGCAAGCAGTAATTTGTACTTGAGAGGTATTCCGTCCTCCACGAAAGCAAGTTCGCGTGTATTTTCAAGCAAGGAAAATAATTGAGGGTCCTGATCCACAATAACCTGTAATGGATTTTCTGTCAATGTATCATCTCCGTTTCTCTTAAAGAAATCTTGATTTTATTGCCTATTCCATTTATTTGATCTATTTTTTAATTATTATACCTGTCAATTAATTTAAAGTCCTTCCTTCGGACAAACAGTAAAGAAGATGAAAAAGAAATAGATCAAGGGAAAGGGAGGAGATAAAGGAGGAAAGAGAAATGGGTTAAAAGAAGAAGATCAGAAGTAAAGAAAAAAGGTATCCTCTTCAAATTGTATAGGTAAAAGCAGTAATGTATTTTCGATCACAGAAAAATATAATAGCTGTTCTATTTTCCTTTATCATATCTTGGAGTAAAAAATGGAGCTTGAAGCTTTAAAACACTCTCTGGCTTCGCTGAACATCAATCCTGATGAAATTAAAGTAAAAGACATTCCAATGCCTTTCACATTTTCTTTTATATCATTGAAAAACAGAATGAAAAGATTGAATTCCTCAAGAGAGATAACCAGAAACTTCGAGATGAAATCAATTTACTCAAAGGTGAACAAACCAAACCTAAGATTCGTGGCTCTAAAAAGAATGAAGACATTTCTTCTGAAAAAGAGAGGTTACTATTCATCCTAGAAAAAACAACATCAGTAACCTGATTAATAGTATTCAATTAGCACATTTCAGAAAATGTATTTTATTTGATTGTTGGCTAATGATTGCTTTTTTTCAATTATCCCTAGTTAGAATTCAGACATACCGATTTCATCAAAATCGATATCGATCAACAGATTTCGGCAGGCTGAATAGTTACAAAGAGAGAAGAAAAAGAAAGCTTCCATAGGATAAAGAGCCTAAATCTAAACTGGAGCTTATCCCAAAACCAATTTTACCATCAAATTAGTAAAGTTTCAAAAATATATTCATGATTTTACGTTTGATTTGCGATCAAAACTCACTTTTGGCATTTTATCCTGAGAACATCTACCTCTATCTCTAGACGATCCAAAATCACCTAATTAAAATAAATGATTCAGCTCGTTGCTTATATATCCAGATAGGTCTATATCTTGAACGGTGGTATATATAGATGAAAAAACTCAATCGGAATTGGGTACCATCTTCTGGGAGAATCGGGATAAAGCTAGGCTAAAGAAGAAAGAACTGCAAAGGAAGCTTATAGGACTCAAAAATGAGTATTCCAGAACAGAAGAGGAAATTAAAAAGTTAGAAAGCAATTTGGCATAGCCAGATCACTATAGAACACCCTTTTTGTCAGCGACTCATTTTTCGGGTAAGTGAGTCTTAATGGAGAGTGGATAGGCAGCTATGGTAAGAGTTACAGGCAATACTAAGGTCTTTTATTTTTTTTAAACTGTTATATATTATTTATGCCCTTGTGGGTTCGAATATACATAGGAGTTACGCAGTTGGCTTTTTGCATATCTTTTGTAACAACTCTAAAAGTCTTTGAATTAATTTAATATTTGTAGAGGATTATTTAAATATGCTGTCACTGCCACTCTTCTAATTTTCATAGTACTTTCAAACCAGGATATTCCAGTTTTGATTCTTTGTAATTCCAGTCTAAGAAAAGCTCTTAATGAGAACATTATATGTGCCCTTTGTGACTCTTCCTTTCTTGCCTGACATTTTTCCACACCACAAAACTGCTTGATCCCTCTTGATATTACCTCAATTTTTGTCAAAAGGCACACAAAGATACGAAAAGGAGTATTTTAACAGATGGTAAAGGTATACCACTTTCAGTAGCTGTTGATGGAGCAAATCATCACGATAAAAAGCTTGCAAAAGAGACTCTTGATATCATCATTATTAAAAGACCGTCTACAGAGAGGGAATTAAGAATATCTGCATGGATAAAGGATATGATTTTCCTGATATCAGATAATTGGTTAAAGAATATGGTTATACTGCCCATATCAAAAGCCGTGGAGAAGAAAATATAAGAATCGAGATACAAGGTTTTAGGGCAAGAAGATGGGTTGTAGAAAGGAAACATTCCTGGCTAAGCAGATTCAGAAGACTGCTTATAAGATGAGAAAAGAAAATCGAGAATTACCTTGCTATGCTTAATTTCGTATGTGCATGGATAACGTTCAGAGCAGCAGGACTTTTCGGATAGGTTCTTAGTCCAGTATTTTCGTATTGTTCCTTTCTATGTCCATTAAATATCCTTACAGACATTTTAAGAAACCAGGGACAACTTCAGACCTTACTGTTTTAAGTTCTCAGTTCCATTGGAACATAAGGTTTAACAGCAACATGAGTTAATGAACTATTTATGGGGGACAGAGAACAAAATGTGGGATTTGCTGCGGCTTTGAACATACTCTTCACATTCATAGAACTGATCGGAGGATTCTTAACAAACAGCCTGGCACTTATAGCTGATTCATTGCATGATTTTGCTGACAGCTTTGCGTTAATAATAGCCTGGTACGCAGAAAAGAAAGCAAAAAAACCTGCAACGAGTAAAATGACTTTTGGATATCGAAGGTTATCTCTCTTATCTGCAACATTTACTATTATTGTACTTGTAGCCGGGTCGTTGTTTGTACTTACTCAGGCAATCCCGCGTCTGATCAGTCCGGAACCTGTAAACGCTGAAGGAATGGTTTTAATTGCAATCATTGGAGTCACTATAAATGGCCTGGGATATTTTCGATTAAAGAAAGGGATAAGTCAGAGTGAGAAAGTATTATCCTGGCATCTTCTGGAAGACATTTTGGGATGGATCGTCCTGCTTACCGGGTCAATAATTATAAGGTTCTGGAATAAACCAGTTATTGATCCCATAATGACAATAGGATTCACTGTTTTTGTATTATGGGGAGTTTCTAAAAACGCAAAGGAAATATTTAATCTTCTTCTAGAGGGTGTCCCTGAGTATATCGACATTGATGAGATTAAGAAATCTATCTTATCGGTTGAAGGAGTGAAGATGGTTCATGATCTCCATATATGGTCTCTGGAAGGAGAAACCGTTCTTTTAACATCTCATGTAGTTGTTGAAGACAAATATCTACAAGCACCGGATAAAATGAGACAATCTATTAAAAGCAAGTTAGAGGAGCATCACATAGAGCATTCAACGCTTGAACTGGAAAGTGAAGGATTTTGTTCTGCAACAGAATGTATTTTTGAATTGAAGAAATAATGCACAAAGAAATACATAAAGAAATAATGCACAAAGAAATACATAAAGAAATAATGCACAAAGAAATTCATAAAGAAATTAATGCACAAAGAAATTCATACAAAAATAATGCACAAAGAAATATGGTAAAAACAAACTTTCAATAGTAAGATCTTGTGAAGTGGAAAGTTCTAGTCGGTAGCTTATAAAGTAACAAAGTGTTTGAAGAATATTCACTTTTAAGATTTATTTACCTTTATGGCCGCAAGGCATCAGTTATCTACCAGGATAAATTGAGTAAAGTCTGTTATCAAGACCTTATTTAATTTCTTATTTTATGACAACTAGGTGCTCCTATTATATTTAGTTGATTTTATATATTACATTTAATGTATTATTTTTATAATGGTATAGGAGTTACGCAGTTGGCGTTTCGCATATCTTTTTTAACAACTCATAAAGTATCCAAATTAATTTAACGTGTATTGAGGATTCCTTAAATATTCCGTCACTGCCACTCTTCTAATTTTCAT
>Ga0183101_1003029_pt1 | contig 10168 bp, 8 predicted proteins | sample Biomet3_FD_127790 | JGI IMG/M metagenome (GOLD analysis project Ga0183101, IMG submission 127790) | Microbial communities from bioreactor (seeded with sewage sludge) at LBNL, California, USA - Biofuel metagenome 3 | ecosystem: Engineered > Bioreactor > Anaerobic > Unclassified ... | reverse complement strand
ATGTCATTTTTTCAACTTGCCTTTCTGTCTGAGTTATGTCTTCTTTGAGTAATCTTTCTGCTCTCTGAGGGCTGATCACCATGGTAGCCTTCACATCTTTTGTGTGTCCGTAGCCAATAGTCCACACGCCAGAGGGGCATTTGTAGGCTTTTAGTCTTAAGCTCTCAAAGCTCTTAATCAATTCAATTCCTTTTTCGCTTGTAATCATTTTATTCTGTTTTATTTTCTTTTTCAGGGTATCCGTATTTTTCGTAATATTCGCTGATATCCACTTCTTCAAAGTCTTCAGGGTATTCAAATTTTGGTTTGTCTAATATTTTTCCGCCTATACAAAAAGTTAGTCCTAATGTACATATATTGCCATAGTATATTCCGTCTGCTTTTCTTTTAAGCGTTTTTCCTGCTTCTGCTGTTATTGTTCTGCCTTGTATTATCATAATGTTATTTATATATCTTCACAAGTTTTTGCCACACTCACATGGCTTGTTGTCCCGTCTGTTAAGTTTGTTACAACAAGATATCCATTTGTTTTAGCTGTTTCCCATTCTGCTTCTGTTATTACTAACATTGCAGGAGAACACGTTTCACTTGTTTTGCCTAAGGCGTTGTACATTGTTGAATTGGTAAAGTTGTTACCTACTGTTTGCCAAGTACTTGCATTCTTGTAATTTGTTTTTGCAGTTTCATCTGATACCACTATTGCTTTTATATTATTCATATAAGATATTAAATTTACAGTTCCTTCACATACTAATAGCGGTGGTGTTTGACTTGTGAAGTGTATAGCATTTAATTGGTTATTATTTACAAAAGGATTGTTTTTAATATTACCATTTGCATTCATATCTATTTGCACAAATTTGCTTCCATATAAATCTCCATTTGGTTTAAAAGCATTACCCGAAATACTTGTAATGTGTTCGTGTAAAACAATTCCTTTCATATTGTTAGACATAAGAAAAGCAATCATTATTGTATCTACGTTTGGAGGGAAAGCAGAGCAAAGTACTTTTGTTCCGTCAGAATTTATATGATAGTTGTTATTTCCATTATATGTAACTAATGTTATTGAAGATTTGCCGCTTTTATTATTCTTAAATCCCGACCTAATCATTGTAAAGTTATTGCTAACAGGTAATGTTATTTTTTCTAAAGAGCAGGAATTAAATTGGTCATCTCTAATATTATGAATTTTTGTTAGTGTTGATAAATCTAATTCTTTCAGTGCAATACAATAACTAAATATTTGAAGTGTTTTCCATTGGTCACTCATACTATTAGATGTTCCCCACCATTCTAATTGTGGTTCCACTGTCTCTTGTGTCTCTGAAAGCCAATTATTTTGTGTTGCAAATGATATTTTTTCTAATGCTTGACAATAATAAAAGGCTTTTTCATTGCAGAATTGAAGATTTGCAGGTAATGTTATTTCTTTTAGTGATGGGTTTCCTGCAAAAAGATTATCTACTAAATGTGTTATACCTGTGAAATATTGAAATTCGTTAAAATAATCTATTTTAGAGTTTTCCGAAAAATATTTGTTTACATAAGTTGCAAATTTTGCTTGCAGTATATCGTCAGTTACTGCGCTTGCTTGTTGATATGACAATTTTCCGTCATTATTTCCAAACATTTCGCTCATTGCATTAGCCACATATTCTTTTGCAAATGATATAAATGCAATTATTTGACCAACAGTATAAACAAATTGGCTTCCGAAATAGTCTTTTATTTTTGTCTTGTCTTCCATACTTCCATAAGCAACATAATATGTACCTATTAGTTGAGCTTTTTGTACTTCTGCACTGTTTTGGTCTATTCCTGCCAAAGAATTGTTTACAATATTGAGTAAATCACTTACATCGCTATCATTATTTACTACATTTATTCCCTCCAGCCTTAAATGTGTCAATTTTATTGTTTGTCTTACCAAAGTAAAAGGGTTAGCCACTCCGAGCCAAAGGTGTGTTAGTGTTGGCAATATTGCTACAAATGCACTATAATAAGCCTGCGTTGCTGAATTAAGCAATGTACTTCCTTTGCTTATCAGTGTGGTAATTGTATTAGGGAGTGTTATTTTTGTGCTATCTGTTATTTGCCAATCGTTATATGGCAATGTCAATGTTTCAATTTTGCTTTCCTGAGCAAGGAATTCACTCAAGGAATTAGCATTACTCAAATCTAATACAGTAATGGCTGTTGCTGTTATATCTAATGATTTCAATCCACTGTCTATATTAGTTATCTGTTTTATTGCGGAGTTTTGAGCTATAAGTTTTTCCAACCCTGCGCAACTAATATTTACAATGTTTTGGTTATTGCTTATGTTTAGTTCTTTTATTGCTGTATTGCTAAAATCTATTGTCTTTAACGCTGTTAGTTTAGATATATCAAGTGTTTTTATTTGTGTGCAATTTGTTATTATTAGTTCTTGCAAGGCAGTTAGTGCGTTAAAATCAAAATCTTCAAGTTGTGTGCAATCAGATATATTTAAACTTGTAATTGTTGTGTTTTTGCCCTCTGCGTTTAAATAGACAATTAAGTTCTTAATTGATTTTGTGCCACTAAGGTTTATTGTAGTTATATTTGCATTGTCCGAGCAATCAAAAGTTTCCAATCCCGCACAATTAAGCAATGATATTGTCTTAACCCCGCTTCCCTTTGTTTGTATACTTGTTATGTATTGACTTCCTCTTATTGTAATGTCTGTAATATTTGGGCAATTTTTCACATTCATTACACTAATATTGCTATTACCCAATGGCAGAGCCAAAGAGGTTATACCGCTACCCTCCACAATCAATGATGACAGAGTAGAGCAATTACTTAAATCTAAAGCCTGAATAAAAGAAGAGCAATTTTTTATGTCAATATTTTTAATGTTGTTAGCTTTTGGCAAAGCCAATGCACCAATTTTTGTATTTGGAGCAATTATCGTCTCAATCAATGGGCATTCAGCCAAGTTTAGCACGCCAGCCAGAGCAGTCAAGTTAGCAACATTTAAGCTCCTTAAATAAGGCTTTGCACCAATATTTATGTATGTCAGTCTTGTGTTCTGATACCCTTGCGTTGTATTTCCAACTGTTAAGTCTTCAATATCTGTTGCTTTGCTCAGGTCAAATACAGTGTGAGGGTACTTTGGTGAGAGGTCTCCCATTGATGATAGCTTGCTTACTCCGTACAGAGCCACCACAGGCTGACCGCCACCCACTACGCTGTTAGGGTATGGCAGTGATAACGCCTCACCTTTCTTGCCAATCTTTCTAACCACAATATCGTCCCATTTTGCAGTGAAGTATCCATCCCATTTTGGCATTATTTTCCAGTCGTAAGATGCCTCAACAACCACGTTCTGCGTTGGTGAGTAAAATCTTGCATAGAAGTAATCTGAGTTGTAGGCTCCAGCCAAGTATTTAGAGTCCATGTAATTGAAACGGTTGCTTAGCCACCATTTCCTCTGTTCTGCTCGTGAGCCTTGGGCTTCGTACAAGTATTCTGAAGTGTATTTCTTGCTCTCCGTACCGTCTTCGTAAGTGGTGTAGCCGTATATTGCTGGACTTATGTATTTGAAGTTTGCGTCTTTGTTGTATACAATTTCAGCCCATTTGTCGCTCTGCTGAGTGTTGTATATGTCTTCCACCACAGCATAAGAGAGCAAGTTCTTTTGCCTTGCATTCTTGTAAAGAGCCTCAATCTCGTTCTGGAAGCATTGCTCTACGTTGTTCCATAGCACGCTTTCTTCTCCAGCAAACACAGGGGCGTTGTCTTTGGTTGAGTGATATTCCACATTGTAGCCAAACATAATCCTGCCCACATTATCCAAGCCGCAAATCGTATCGTTGTCATAGAATATTGGATACCACTTCCAGTCTCCTTCTCCTTCATTACCCCAAGAGGCTAAGAATAGGTTCTTAGCTCTTTGATCCACCATAGCCAATAGCTCAGTCATCACATAATAGAAGACAAGAAAGTCAATGTTAAAGTGTTCTTTTGCCTCTGCCTTAAATTTTGCAAGTCTGTATTCTGCAGTGTCTTGAGTGTAAACCACATCATTATATGTTACGCTTTGTGCCAGAGCATTGCCTGTTGCAGTCTTTGGGTTAGTTGACACCACCCAATCCCATAGCACTTTTATATTGCTTGTGTTTCTGTATGGGCTGTCAAGGTCTGGGTAACGAGCTTCCAAAGCGTTTGTCCATTTGGGGTATTTATTACCTTTGTCGTCTGTAAGTATCGTTGAAAAGTCATTGCTCAGAAATGAACAAATATCTTCCTGATTGCTTAGGAACTCCCAGCATTCGCAAGGACTAATTCCACTTGTTGCATCAGGCTCGCCGCTAAAACCGAAAGTGTTTGCAGTGCTCTTGTCGTTGTTGAAGTTGTATTTCCCCAAGAATGTAGGAGTGTCAGCCTCACTCTTTGCCCAATATACAATGATAGGGTAACCATCAATGGTTGTCCTTATCAAGTCTTTGTCTGCATTTGCCTCATCCTTCTGTGGTGGGGTCAGATAGTTCATTCCTCTTAGCACTCTATCCACTAACTTCGCAGTGCCCGTGTTGTGTACTCCTGAGCTCTCTGCAAAGTCAGCTTTTAGGCAGAAAGTATTTACCGCAAGGCTTTTGCCTTTTCTCAATTCGTATTTTGTGCTGTTAGTAGGGGCATTATCATTCGGATTGATAGTAAAGCCTTTTTTGCATTTGATTTTGTAGTTTTTTCTCGGGTAGTACTGCGAAGAAGTACCTTGCACGTCTATCTGAACACCAGATGCCACAAAAGGCTGATACTCTTCGTTTGTTGTATCATCGCTGTTTAGTTCGTATTTCAGGCTTACTGTTTTTTTGTCGCCTTTGTATTGGGGCAAGTCTCCTGTTATTGTCAGTATGGGTATCTTTTTTAGCAACTTTTGGTAGTCCAATTCTCCGTATTGGTCTGTTATTGCATTTTGTCTGAAGCATGCCAATTTCATGTTTATATCGTCAAGGTCTGCGATGTAGTTATCTAAAACTTGGCTATCCGTCAAGTATGTTGAATATACTCTTATGTTATAAAGGTCTATCGTGCACTCATCGCTTCCTATTGACACAGCCACAGGCTCACTTTGTCGGAAGCTGTCAATGCTTGATGTGTATTGCTGACAGCCGCTTATTATGCCATTTATATAAGTCATAATTAGAGCTGTCTCCTTAATTCCGTTGCCCTCGTCTGCAGGAAGGTATTTCACCACAAAAGAAATCCTTATTCTTTCTTCTTCCTTGAAGTTTGTCCTTACCTCTGTTATGGTTGAGCGAAATAGGGTTTCTCTTGGCATTATCTTAAGCCCTACATTGCCAGCAAAGCAGCTTATAAGCTCTGCACTGTCTGTTTTAACATCTCTTGTAACGAAGTCAAATTCTACGCATAAACCACCCTTTGCACTTTCTTTCTCAAATATCTTCAGAGGCACACTCACTCTGGCTGGTGAGCTAATTCTAAGGGTTGAGTTGTTGTTTTTGTCCGCAACCCAACCGTTGGTTGACCAGTTAAAGCCACTCATCTCAGCCTTAATACTCTCACCACTCTCTGAAGTGTACGACCACTCATCTTTGTTTGTCTCTGAATTGCTCCTCTGAGCCGAACTAAGCCATAAGCTCAGGTTTTCGCTCACCGCCTCAGAGGTAATCTCACTTTGCGTTACTTGAATGGTAAATTCTTTGCTTGCCACGCCTGATACTATTTTCAGCTTTAGCTCTCCTTTGCTTGCTGCAACTCTGTTCCAGTACTGAAGGCTGCTGTCAACACTCAGCGTGCTTACTTGAGAGCCATTGACCCAAAGCTCCAGGCGAGATGTATCAGCTCCAGGAGTGTAAACCATATATGGAAGCACAATTGTTGAGTATTGACCCACGCTCAGAGCATCATAAGCTGATGCAATGATAGGAGTTGTGTCACCTTCTTGTGTGCAGATTAAAGCATATCGCAGCACATTACTTTGCACACTCACACCGTCAATGGTGGCTATCATGTACACTTGCAATATGTGTTCTCCGTGTGTCTGTCGGCTTATCGTCTGGGTCAGAAGCACATCGTTTTGGCTCGTTGTTATACTTGCCACTTTTTGCCCGTCCACTTCAAAAACGACACTCTTTTCAAACTGCCCATAAGGACGAAAGCCAAAGGCAATATCAGAGGTGAATATTTTAGTGGCATCAAAGGCAGAGGTAATTGACATCTGCACCGCCGTGATTGTGAAAGTGATTGATCTGCTCAAAGAGTAAGTATCTGTTACACTCAAAATACAAGTATTATCTCCCAGACGTAAGTAATCCGTTACTTGAATTTGCTGGTCTGTTTGGGGTATTTTTATTCCTTTTTGTACAACTTTTCCGTTTACCGTCAGTGTTCCTACGCCATCTCCTGTCGCCACGCCGTCATTACTGTCGCAACTGCTAAAAGTGAAAGATATAAAAGATTGCTTTCCATAAGCAGTAGAAAAAGCAAGTTTATTGCTTCGCAATACCATTTTTGATCCCTGAGCCATTAAAACTTCCTTGACCATCACTCCATCTGCGTACAGTCTTAGATAGTTTCCTTCATATACTGCATTGTCTATCTTAATGCCTAAAGAGTCAATTATAGCATTGAGCTTTGCTCTCACAGAAGAACCTTTTTCTCCGTTGTCTATATGTTCTATTACCATTAGTCTTTTAATCTTTCCAATTTTCAGTGTCTATCCATTTTCCTGCATCTTGCCATGCTCTTTGAGCTAATATCCATAAGCTGTTTATTGCATCAAGAATACCTGTAGCCAACCAGCTCTCTTTTATTTTTAAATCATCATCAATGATTATAATAGTGTCTTTCTCAAAGGTGAAAGTGATTTCCATGTCGTTAACTCGTGCTATCGTCCAAGCCATTGAAGCCTTTTTGTACTGTTCCACAGCCACATCAAACAAGCTCTGACGAGCCAACGCCTTAATCACTCTCATAACTTATGCACTTTTAGTGTTTTCCAATGCTGTGACTCTTGTTGTCAATGCTTCAATTGTTGCCTTTGTTTGTGTTAAAGCAGTGTCTAATGTAGCATTGGAAGTCTCTAATGTTGTCACTCTATTACTCAAGACAGTGATGATTGAATTGAGTTGGTTTACTTTTATTCCATACTGTGTGAACTTGGTTGCTAAGTCTGTGAATTTGACTTGAGTAACAAGATTGTCTAATCTTATCAAGTCATCCACGGCAAAGCAGTCTCCTTCTCGTGTGCTTGTTGCAGTGTCCTGATAGACCTCTGCATAGTATCTGTAATGGCAATTTATGTTTTGAACAAGTGTTCCGTCATACACAGGTGAAGGACTGCATACGCTCTTAAGCATCTGCACCTTGAAAGGATAAGTAATATCTGTTACTCCACTCTTTGTATCTACTGAGTATAGTAAGCCATTGTAAAACAATACGCCTCCCAACACTCCATATTGTTTAATTTGTCCCTCTTTGCCCATTACAGTCTTTTCCACTCCGCTCACAACTATTGGAGTGTTGCGATCTGCCTCCCATGCTTTCATCATTAATTCATACATAGCCAAACAAATCTCCTTGTCTGTCTGACTTAGCAGAGCAAAGTCTGCAGGTTGTATCTGCCGTGTTTTTAACGGGTCTATTATTTCTTTCATATTATTTTATTGTAATGTTTCCACATCAAAGCCAATTCCACAGAAAACATATCTCTGTGCAAAGGCTCTCACTGCTTCTTTGTCTACCTCTGGTGGAACTTGTATAACGAAGTCCGTTCCTGCCACGCTCATACTCTCAGGCACAGAGAGCAAGACGTGTTTGTTCGTTCCATCATCATCACTTCCTTTGCACTCTAAAGCCAAAGTTATATCTTCTTCCGACTTAACTGCATAGAGAGGCACTTTAACCCAGCTAATATTGCTGTTGTTTTTGTCTATTATATCTATCTCAGATGAGAATTTTTCTCTCAATAATTTTCTAAAGACAAACAGTTGAGATGTATATTTCAACTCTTCCAATAGTGTGTCCTTCCATATTTCTTGCTCGTCGTATCTATCTCTGAGCCATTTTGTCAAACACCAAATCAAAGCATATAACAGCTTGCTTTCTCTTAGCTTTATTGGCAATAGGTTATTGATTAATTTGCTCCAATCCATATTAATTCAGGTTAACCTCTGCCTCCATATTTATGTCCCAAGTATTCACTGCATAATAACCACTCTGTCCTCTGTACTTTCTTCCAAGCTCTGTGCTTGAGTCTGCTCCCAAGAGCTTAACTGCACAGCAGTCCTTTACTCCAGCTGTTGCCATTATGCAATCCACTATCTTCTGCGTAAATATAACGCCTCCAAATTCAATGGTGTTTAAATAGTTTTTAATCGCTGTTTTAACAGTCTCTGCAATTTCTGTTTTGGATTTTTGGGCATCATAATATATCTTGGCACTTATTCCAATGTTGTCAGCTGTCATACTTTGAGCTATCACTGTCATTCCAACAGGCTTGATGAGAGAACAGTATTGGCTAAATTGAGCCAGTTCGTCATCCTCTGTTGTCTGATTCAAAGGTTTAAGTGTTCCAATAGAACCTTTGGCTACTCTCAGATAAATACTTCTTCCATCTTCCACCACAGCACAATACTTCACAATTTGTTTTGTGCTATCTTGCGTCGTGTAGCTTATCTCTCCAGTATCTTTTACAATGAGTTCATCTCCTTTTTGCCACTCCAAAGCCTTAGCATGCCACCATTGTTTTGTTCCGTAGCGTGTGGTAAGGGCTGTTTGCTGCACATCCTCGCTCCAGGAAGCCAGGGCTGTTTCTCTCAGCCAAATAACATAAGCCACAATGTAAAATATTATGTTTTCAATGCTTACTCCTGCAAATTTATCCTCCCAGCTTGTTCCAGAGGCAAATCCATAAAGAGCCTGCACATTGCTATCTGCCATAAAGGCATCTGTCATCTGTTTTTTTATACTCTCTAAACTGTCCATTTCTCGTCTATTCCTCGCTTAGTACAATATCTATTGTCCCATCAATCATCGTCATGCTCTTCCAAGCAATTAAATTTCTTTTCATATTTTCTGCCAAATCCATTTTTATCGTCTGGCTCATCTCTTGTGGAGCTGCATTCATTCGTTGCAATCCCACTCCGCTCTGTGGGCTCATCTTAAATTCACCTTTGTTTGCTTCTAATAATCTCTGCACAATATCTTCTCTCACATCTCCAATAAGCATTGTCCCTCTGCCAAGCAGTATTTCTCCATTTTCAAGTCTTATTCCATTCATTTTTAGTGTGTTATTATCTTATCTTCAATATCTGAGAAGTCTTCATTTTCCAGAGTCTGCAAAGCTGCAGTAATTTGTGTTTTGTATGTTGCTCCTCCATCCTGAGAGGTAACAGAGGAATTTTCAAGAGCATCTATTATTTTGTCAATTCTTTTTGTCATTTTACTTAGCTGTTTTTTCATCTCTTCAATTTTAATGAGACCTCCCAGCTCGCCACCATTGATTATTATCTTCTGCACTTGCTCTGTCATCACCACAAAACCCAAGCTCTTGCTTAACATCACGCACAATACCATAGCCCCCACTTTTGGCACTTGCACTATTCCTTTTCCTTTTTCTCCAATGGCAAAAGAGGCACTTATGCAATCCTCTTGCTGAGAGCTTAGAGCAACTTGTGCCCTCATCTGTTCTTCATCCACACTTCTAACCACGCCACTAACAATTACTGCACAACTTTGGCTGCCCATTATTGCTTGTATACTTCTTCTTATGTCGTCTCCGTCTGCCATTACTCACTTATTTTTCTTTGTGTCTCTATCCTCTGGCGATAGCCGCCTTGTCCAAATGTTATCTCTACACCCTTAACAATGTATCTGGCTTTTTTCTCTCCTTGCAACATAAGGTCTACTTTATCTGCTTTCCTAACTATTGGAGAGCCAAATGTCTCAAAGCTGCCTTTCAATCCTTCCCATTTTTGTCTCTTCAGTTCAGCCTTAACCACTGCTTTCAGTTCTTCTTCACTCAGGTTGTAATAGTTTTTTACACTTTCTTGTCCGTCTCCTTCCACGTATTCTATCTTCTTTCCATTAGGTAGTGTACTTATTCCTCTTATTCTCACTTTCACATCATCGCTTTTTCTGTATTCAAGACTGTGACTTATTATGTTTTTTCCTT
>Ga0183101_1003026_pt1 | contig 10178 bp, 10 predicted proteins | sample Biomet3_FD_127790 | JGI IMG/M metagenome (GOLD analysis project Ga0183101, IMG submission 127790) | Microbial communities from bioreactor (seeded with sewage sludge) at LBNL, California, USA - Biofuel metagenome 3 | ecosystem: Engineered > Bioreactor > Anaerobic > Unclassified ... | reverse complement strand
AAATTTGAGTCTATTTTTCTATATTTTTTCACTTAATAAGTGAAGTTTTGAATTTGTTAAGAACAGCTTAACGAGCCATGCAAAGCATGTTTCATATAATTTTATGAATAATTCAGGTTTAATTAAATTTATTATATATTGAAATTAAGTAGCGGTTCAATTTCATACATTTTTAAAAAGGAATATATATTTAAATGTAGTGTTTAAAAAGTTAAAAAGTAATAAGTGCAAAGATAGAACAATTTTTAGTTGATTGACGATTAATTAACGATTATGATATTATATGCATATACATATAATATCTGTTTTAATAAATTTATTTTTATTGAATAAAAAATTTTAACAAAATATATGTATATGCATATAATTAGAATGGAGTTGGTTAATTATGAAATCATTATTCGATCAAACGCAAGTTGGTCCACTTAAATTAAAGAACAGATTTATAAGATCTGCAACATATGAAGGAATGGCAGATGAAAAAGGAAATATAAATGATGAACTATTTAAAGTTTACGAAGATTTAGCTAAAGGAGGTGTAGGAACTATAATTACTGGAATAACATCTGTGACTGATTTAGAGGAATTTATTCCAGGCCAAATGGGAATTTATAATGATTCATTTATTGATAATCATAAAAAAATTATTGAAGTAACTCATAAACACAATACCAATATAATATTGCAACTTGGAGCAGCAGGCACACAAACTATTAGAAATGAAGAAAAGGCAATTTTAGGCCCAAGTAATATAACAGATTTGGGATATAAAAATACTCCTAAAGAAATGACTTTGGAAGAAATTGTTTCAATTCAGATAGATTTTGCAAATGCAGCGCTTAGAGCAAAAAAAGCAGGGTATGATGGCATTCAGATACATGCAGCTCATGGATATTTACTTAGTAAGTTCTTAACACCTTATTATAATAGAAGAATAGATGAGTATGGTGGTAGTATTGATAATAGATCTAGAATGCTTATAGAAACGTATAAAAAAATACGTGATAAAGTAGGAAAAGATTATCCAGTTTTAGTTAAAATAAATTGCGAAGATTTTATGGATCAAGGCATGACTTTTGAAGAATGTAAATATGTATGCAAAAAACTTGAAGAGCTTGGCGTAGATGCTGTTGAAATTAGTGGGGGGAGTTTATCTTCACGCCCAAATGAGAGTTATTCAAGAAAAATAGTGAAAGGACAAGCTCCTTACTATACATTTTATGCTGAAAGTATAAAGGAAGAAGTTGATATTCCAGTTATTTCTGTAGGCGGAATACGTGACATTTCAGCCCTAACAAAAATTCTTAATGAAAGCTCCATTGATTATTTTGCATTGTCCAGACCATTAGTATGTGAAAGTAATCTTATTAATCGTTGGAGCGAAGGTAATACTGAGCCATCAAAATGTATATCATGCGGTAAGTGTTCAGGATTTGGCAAAACAATCTGTGTTTTTAACAGGAAATAATATCTTAAACTTAAAAATTAATGATATTATGAGATAAAAATAATATATTCTTCAATAAAGCTAGTTTTTTGAAATCTGCTTGTGAGTATATTGACAATAAGAATTGCTATAGATTACTATATGTATATTCAGAGGTTTTGACGGAGGTAATTTATTTATGTCTAATTTAGATGATTTAAAGAAAATTGGAAGTTGTGTTTGTAGAAATTTGCGTATGACAACAAGGGTCACTACTCAGTATTTTGATCAAGTTTTTCAAGCGGTTGGATTAACAGCACCACAGTTTTCATTATTAGCAGACATAGCATCTCGTGAAAATGTTGCTGTAAGTGAGTTGGCAGAGGCTTTGCTAATGGATCAGACAACAGTAACTCGCAATATTGAAATTTTAAGAAAAAAGGGATATGTAGATGTGCGAACAGATGATAATGATTCAAGAAGAAAGTGCATTTCAATAAGTGATGTCGGAATTAAGAAGCTCGATGAGGCAATTCCTGTATGGAATGAAGTACAATCACCAATAGAGAAGGAGATAGGCGCTGAGAAATTTGAAGAATTCTTAAAAACGTTAGCGCAAATACAAAATTTTATTAATAACTCTTCCAAATAAAGTACATAAGTAATGATTTAATTCATATTTATGACTTAGTTGTAGCCCATATATTATTTTACGTCTTATCATTTATAGAAATAGTTTGTTTAATGATAAAAAAGTCCCTAATTTAAATTCATATGCATGTCAATTAATTCGAAATTAATAGCTTTATAGATATAGTTGAAAACAAGTAATAGTAACCTAGATCTATTATTGATAAACTATATTATTTTAAATATATGTATATACATGTTAAAGTTGAAATTTAGGTTGAGGATAGTATTTTGTATGTATATTAATGAAGAAAATGAGAAGGTAAGAGAAATGGCGGAGTTGGCAGTTAAAAAACTTAATATTAAAAAAAATAAAGAGTAAAAGTAAGAGAATAAATCAATGTGATTTTATTAAGGTGGATTATTCCTATAAATAATATCTATTTTATAACTTCTGTATAATATATAAATATAACATATCCAAAAGAATATACTTATGTATATCATTTAGTATATTAGAAACTCTCAAAATTATAATAAAGTATATTTATAACAGAATTAATGAAAAGGGATGATTTTAATAATGGAAATATACAATAAAAATGTATATAAGAATAGATGGATAATATTGGCCGTTGTGGTTTTGCTTCCATTTATGGGGACCCTTGATAGTACAATAGTTAATGTAGCACTTCCTGTTATGGTGAATATATTTTCAGTAACTATGTCTTCTATTCAGTTAATCGTAATCTGCTATCTTATAACAATAGTTAGTACAATATTACTGTTTGGAAGGCTCGGTGACATAAAAGGAAAGTCTATAGTATTTAATTTAGGGTTATTGGTGTTTACCATAGGTTCTTTATTTTGTGCGTTATCAAAAAATTTTACGTACCTATTATTTTTTAGAATAGTTCAGGCGATAGGAGCATCTGCGGCTATGGCAAACAACCAAGGGATAATAACGCAAGTATTTCCAGCTAATGAAAGGGGGAGAGCTCTTGGAATATCGGGAACATTTCTAGCTCTTGGCACAATGATTGGACCACCATTAGGAGGTATTTTAATTTCTTACTTAAGTTGGCATTATATATTTCTAATAAATATTCCAGTAGGAATAATTGGAACAGCAATTGGTTTTAAAGTATTGCCTCGTAAGTCAAATGAAAAGAAAGAAGACATTGATTTTATTGGTGCAATAATTTTTGGTATAAGTGTCGTATTATTATTTTATTCTCTTATAAATGGACAAACTGTTGGTTACGATAATAACATGATTAGAATTAGTTTTAGTGCAGCTATAATTCTATTTATAATATTCATACGAATAGAAGGAAAGTTAAAATATCCACTTCTAGATTTATCATTATTTAAAAATTCACTTTTTACGGTTGGAATATTATGCACATTCATATGTTATGCATCAATTAACAGTAATAATATTGTACAGCCTTTTTACCTCGAAAATGTTTTGAAAATGACTCCAAGCTTTGCGGGAATGATAATGATGATCTCGCCTGTATTAATAACAGTTATTTCTCCTTTTAGTGGTTATCTATCAGATAAAATAGGGTCAGAATTTCTGACATTTTTAGGATTGATACTCATAGGAATTGGAATGGGTTTAATGGCGACTTTAAATGAAAACTCCAATATGTACCAATTAATTGTATATATAGTCTTTATTGCAATTGGAAATGGATTGTTTTTACCTCCTAATAATTCTCTAGTTATGTCTTCAGCATCTAGTGATAAGTTGGGGATTGCAGGAAGTATAAACGCTTTTGTAAGGAATTTGGGACAATCATCCGGTGTTGCTATGGCGACAATGCTTTTATATTCATTTATGAGTATGAAAATGGGAGAGAAAGTACTTGGATATATAGAGGGTAGAGATGATGTCTTTATGTATGGAATGAGGTATGTATATGTTTGTTCGGCCATTATCTGTTTTGTTGGAGTAATAGTGACTTATATAAGATTAAGAAAGAAAAAGTTAAACAGAAAAATATGATTTCTTAAGTGCTGATTGGTATGCTCGATAAAGATAAGTTTTTTAAATCTGATTATTACGACAAAAGTCAAAAACAAAACTTTATATTTATGAATTGTATTGGTATAGATAACCCAACAAAGACCTGAACTTATGCATACAACTCGCCGAAATGAATAACATACTTTTGTTCCAGTTTCCAGGTAATTCTGATGGGTGATTCTAAGGCTATAAAGTTGCACCCAAAGTGCTAGCCTCAAAGAACAAGCTTTGAACTAGCACATTTGGAACAACTTATAGCTAAAGAATCACATCTATCAAAATTACCAATGAAACATTCCACAAAAGTATATTATCCATTTCTAGTTGGGATATATTTGATAGTGTAAATCTAACTTATAATTGGCTTATCTGTATGGATAGCCAATTTAAGAATTCAACTTATTACATGAACATATTTACAAAATTGCTAGAACTTTAAGCTAATGTATTAACTAGAAATCATAAATATATTTGTGAAGAAAACATTTGAAAATGAGCTGTTAAAGGTTCTTAGCTGTAGGTTGTTCCAATTTAGCTTGTCAAACTGAAAGCTGGAGCATGCTAAATTGGATACAATCTGCTGCTTAGAACCTTCAGCGATATTTTCATAGCTTTTCGGAATCAAAATATTTATGATTTCGGTGAGGCATACGCATAAGCCTAAGTTGTATATTGTTTATCTATACATTACTAGGATTTAAATGGTGTAATTACCAATGTAATTTATTTAACTATATAACCTCGAACTCTTTGTACTCCGTAGCTATTCACCCTTCGAAAGTAGTCATGATCGTTTTCACCAGGTTCTCGTTGTACAAATACATCTAATCTATTATCTACTCCAAAATACTTATCTGAACCTTTATCATTAACAGTAACTTGTCCATAACCATCCAAATATATTTGGGTATTCAGAGGTATTACGTTATTTGCAACGCCACCTGGAGTTAATGGCTTATTTTGACAGGTCACTGGACCAGCACTACTATTTTCCGAATCAAGAGATGTATAAAAAGTTAATATAAAGTCTTTCCATTCAGGTGTAACACTCTTTTCTTGTTCTTTTTCTTCGGCTTCCTTCTTTTTGGTCAATTCTCTTTGCTCAATTTTTTCATTATTTATTTCATCTATAGGATTTTCCTTAAATTCTGTTTTTTCTTTATGTGTTATTTCTATATTATTATCTTCTACAACATCTGTTGCTAAAGCGTTAAATGGTGTTATTGTGCTTACATCATATGTATCAAGTATTAAAATGATGCTTAATAAGCACACTAGCCTCTTTACTCTTAGCATTTGTCCACTCCCCTTTGTTGGTGCTTTTTAATGAGACATAATAGGCTCTAATAAATTATAACATAAATGTAAAATATTTACAAAATGGAAGGGCGTTTATAGATATGTACATGTGAGATAACTTATTGAGAGTAAAAGAAAAACAATCAAAATATTAATTGTGGTTTTTAGAAGAAATGACAAAAATGCAATATTCCAGCCAGCAATATATGAATTTTAAGAGAAAGTAAGCAATTATATAATAAGGAATCTAATAAATAACAGTAAAGAAAAATTGTGAATTAATAATTTATAGATAAATTAATTGATGTGTTTGTAATATTTAACAAATATATGCAATGATGTTTAATATGGCATTAAAATATGGTAATATAGATATGTAATTATGTATAAACCTTTATAGCAATAATATGGAACTAAAAAATGCAGTCATTAGTTTGGCTGTATTTTTTATGTAAATTAATAGTGGTATAATAATTATGGTTAGTCGTTTTAATATAAAAAGGTATTAATCAGAATAAACTTAAGAAAAGCTAGGAGTTTTTATTTATGCATGACAATTTATTATTAATAGACGGTTCATCTCTTTTATCTTGCTGTTTTTTTGGTAATCTTCCAAGAGAATATAGATTTGCTAAAACTGATGAAGAGAAGGATAAATATATTGAAAAATTACGTCAATCACCTAAAGGCGAGTTTACTAATGGGGTCTTTACAATGATGGCATCAATGCTTAAAATGATTAAGAATCAAAATCCCACTCATATTGCTGTGGCTTGGGATTTAACTAAAGAATTTACCTTTAGAAAAAAATTATATTCAGAGTATAAAGGTACTAGAAAGGATATGAGAAGTGAGCTGGGTAGCCAGTTTGCATTAGCTCAAAAAGTTCTAAAAGAAATGAATGTTCCAGAGTTTGTGTTTAAAGAGTATGAAGCGGATGATATAATAGGTACCTTGGCAAAGAAATTTGGAAGATCTATGAGAGTTAGCATTTGGACTAAAGATCAAGATTGTCTTCAACTTGTTGATGATAATGTAAGGGTATGGCTTATAACTTCAAAGTGTACCGATATGTACGAAAGTCTTGGAATAAATATTAAAGAACTTAATATACCTAGCGGAGTTTTTGAATTTACTACACAGTATGTAAATCATTTTTATGGTGTAGATCCTATCCAAATTATTGATAGAAAAGCTATAGAAGGTGATGCTTCTGACAACATTCCGGGAATAAATGGAGTTGGAGAAAAGTCTGTTATACCATTACTTCAAGAATTTGAAACAGTGGAAGGTGTATATGATTTTATAGAAAATTCACCTGAAAAAGAAGTAAAAAAAATGTTCAAAGATCTTGGCATATTACGTTCCCCGTTATCAAAGTTAGTTGAGGAATCAAATGAAAAAATAGTCGGGAAAAAAGCAGCTTTGCTTTGCAAACAATTGGCCACTATAAAGTGTGATATAGAAGAACTTAATAATATAACAATAGATCAATTGAAACTTCAAATAGATGAAGAGGGAATGAAAAACATATTTACTGAACTTGGATTTACAAATTTGCTAAATTAATTGGTAATATGTTTCTAGTGATTAAATATAGGAGCGACATACTTTAATACATATGCAATTCAAAAGCTAGCAATAGACAGGTTAATAAATATTAAAATAAATGCAAAATATAACATTTATACATAAGTGATATATATTAGGAGGAATAAGTTATGAAATTTTGTTGGAGTACTTTAAAAGTTAAAAATCTAGAAGAATCATTGAAGTTTTATCATGAGATTGTTGGTCTTAAGACTAATAAAAGATTTAATGCAGGACCAGGAAGGGAAATTGTATTTTTAGGAGATGGAGAGACTAAAATAGAACTAATATGTGATGAGGAAGTAAAAGCAGTAAGTTATGGAGAGCATATTTCTCTTGGATTTGAAGTTGACTGCATAGATGAGAAAATAAACTTTATTAAGGAAAAAGGAATAGAAATTCATAGTGGACCATTTCAGCCAAATCCTAATACTAAGTTTTTTTATGTTTTAGATCCTAATGGATTGAAGATTCAATTTGTAGAAAATAAATAATCACAAAGCTGTTGGAATTTCTAGATAGATATTTAATAAAGCTGAAAATCCTTCAAATATGAGGATTTTCAGCTTTTTAAACAATAGTTTAATTAACAGAAAATTTTCGTTTTAATATTTTACCATTTTCCTTTGCTCATATGCGCTGCTAATTCTGCCTTTGATATTTGCTTAATAGTCCAAGCACTATTTTTAGCTTTTTCAAAAGCTGTTACACATGTAGGATCTAAATTTAAGTCTATTCCTTCTCTAGAAAGTTTGAAAATTTTATCAGCTAAGTTAATGATCTCTAAATGAATATCATTAGTTCTATCAGAGTGATAGATTTTATCAGCCTCTTCACTAGTTAATTCGACAAATTTTTCTTTAGGAACTCCACACTTTGGACACTTTTCTGGAGCTTCTACTCCTTCACATATAAATCCGCACACACTACATTTAAATAATTTCTTCATAATTATTCCTCCCTTTAATCCTACCATTAGATTATTAAAACATATACTAAGTAAATGTTCTCAATATTATTAATTTGACATAATTGGTTAAAATCCTCCTAAAATTGAAAAAAAACTTAAAAATATTTTTCTTTAAAATATAGATTGACGTACATAATTTGAGTATGTAAAATTAGGATAAATAAAGAATGTAATCCATAATAGTAAGGAAATGAGGTGTTTGAATGAAGGAGGATTTATTATATTCTGAAAATAAAAAAGATAATAGAATATCATTATTAGATATATTTACAAAAAACACTATTAAATTTAAAAATTTAATTAAATATAAATTTAAAAAATCTAAAAAAGCAGAGAAGCTAACATTAGAATCTGCAAAAAAACAGTTTGAAGAGCTTAAAGCTAAGAAAGAAGAATTGGAAAAGTATGAAAATGAATTTCTTAAGTATGATGATCAATTAAAAGAAATGGATTATTGTCTAATAAAATCTAATGATTTAAACTCTGTAATCAGCTGTAAAAAAGAAAGTTTATCTCGAAGATTTTTTAAATATGAGAATGTGAATATTGATGGTAAAGCAATAAATGCATTAATGTTTTTTGGGAAAGAAAGTATTATTCAGATAGAAGAAACTATAGGTCTGTTAAATAAGGATGAAATCTCAATAGAAAAAACATATAAGTTAAGTAAATTTAGGATTAAGAATATATGTGATTTATATATAAGTTATGAAGAAAATAAATATGTAATAAAAAATATAGAACCTTTAGATAAAGAAATATATGGAACATTGAATGAAATCACAAACAAATATGAAGAGTATCACTTACAAAATAAAGAGATAAGAGATAAATTTATTAAAGCTTTTTCTGATGCCAAGTATGAACTTAATATTGCGAGCCCATGGATGAATAATTATGTGGTTAACAATAATTTGATAAATATGATGGAAAATTTACTTTCAAGAGGAGGATCTATCAAAATCATATATGGTATAGAAGAAAATAGCTCTATTTATCACATTAAAAAGGATAGCAATAATAGAAGTAAGAATAGAAATAGTGATATAATAGCAGAAAGGCTAAAAGATAAATTTAAATATTATGGAGGGAATTTTAAAATAAAGAAGGTGAACTCTCATAATAAGCTTTTAATCTGCGATGAGCAATATTATATGGAGACAAGTTTTAATTTATTATCTTTTTCAGGAGAATATGACGAGAATTCTAAGGACATTAGAGATGAGGGGGCAACTTATAGCACTAACATAGAGGTTATAAAAGATTTGAGAAATAGATACTTCGATTTTTAATAGACAATATGCGAACGACTAAATACCAATCTGTGCTTAGATTAAATGTAAATCATTGAAGATTGAAACGAGATGTGTTGAAATTAGAAAATAAACATATCTCGTTTTGTTTTTTTTTATAAAGCACTTGTTGATACTTAGAATTCAATGCTATCTATTTCGCCAAAAAAATACATAAGCTTTTAAGAATGTTTATTTGAAGAATGGAAATAAATTAATGAGATAAACTTTTACAATAAAAAATAATGAAATGTTAAAAATATTGTATAAATATTAGTGCGATGATATAATAAGATTCAAAGAATAATTTATATAAGTTTACATTTATTTCTATTAAAATTCTACATATTTATATAAGAAATTGGGGTGGTGATATTTATAATTAACAGAATTGGAAATACAGTGATAGGAAGAAAAGGTTCATTAAGGCTTTTAATAAGTGTATTATTTATTACACTTATGGCTACAACTGTTGGTATTATAACCTATATTATATTTAATAATTGGAAAAGTTCGGTGAACAATACTATCATGAAAATTGAAGACGATTCCAATCAGGATGTTTTTAATGAAATACAATCTCTATTTAGCATACCTCTATATAACAATGAGGTTAATCACACTTTTATTGAAAACAAAGTTATAGACATGCATAACAAAGATCAGAGAGATGCTTTTTTTGCAGGAATAGTTAAATATAGTAGTGATGAGATTTACAGTTTTAGTTTTGGCACAGAAGATGGTGAATACTATGGTGCTAGAAAAAATGGAAATGACGAGATAGAAATATATAGAAGTACACCTGAAACCTAAAATGTACCCTATAGAGTAGACACTATAAAAAAAGTCTACCCTATAGGTTTTTTCTATTTATAATAAGATTATATAGTTAGGAGTGAATACAAATGAGTAAGAAATTTTTTTCAAATGAAGAGA
>Ga0183101_1002619_pt1 | contig 10182 bp, 10 predicted proteins | sample Biomet3_FD_127790 | JGI IMG/M metagenome (GOLD analysis project Ga0183101, IMG submission 127790) | Microbial communities from bioreactor (seeded with sewage sludge) at LBNL, California, USA - Biofuel metagenome 3 | ecosystem: Engineered > Bioreactor > Anaerobic > Unclassified ... | reverse complement strand
TGCTAACATGAAATTAAAAAAATATTATAATGGTTAGTGCGCTTAAAATGCGATTTGATCCTTTTCATTTTTCGAGTTGCTTTTAAAATATATATGAAAGCATATATAGAAGATTGGTTTTAATGGCAAGAATGTTTATAAAAAGGTATATAGGAGGTAATGTTGTGAAAAAAATATTAATTTTTGCATTTGCTTTATCAATTTGTGTTTCGCTAGTTGGATGTTCAAGCGGTGGGAGTGTGGCGCAGCAAAAAAACGCAGACCAGTATTCCGAGAAGCAGGATAAAAAAAGTGATGAAAAAGCAGTGAGAAATTTAGTTGGGGGCTTTGGAGAAAAACTCAAGATAGGCTCTTTAATGGCTCCAAAAGATACAGTTAAGAAAAACATGCAGGAGAATTATGGCGATCTTGTATCTCCCACGCTTCTTAAAAAATGGCAAAACGATCCTCTAAATGCTCCCGGTCGGTTGGTTTCAAGTCCGTGGCCCGATCGCATCGAGATTTTGACCATTGATCGGCTATCGAAAAATGCATTTGTGGTTAAAGGTGAAATCATCGAAATAACGAGTGCGGAGGAGAAAAATGGTGGTGTTTTCGCGAAGCGCCCGATTATGCTTATCGTGAAAAAAACAAATGATCGTTGGCTCATTGATGATGTTACGCTCGGTGCCTATGATACTGCCAATTCTGCAGTTAAAGAGAATGTCTATAGGAATGAACAATATGGCTTTGACTTCTCGCTGCCAGCGAGTTGGGAGGGTTATACCATTGTAGTTGATAAATGGGAAGGTTTAGCTATAGAAGGTTCACAAAGTGGTAAGGCTATTGCAGTAGGACCGATGGTTTCCATTAGACATCCTAAGTGGACTTCGGAAAATAAGAGGCAAGATATACCGATTATGATATTTACGATTAGCCAATGGAACTCACTTCAGAAAGAAAAGTTCCATATTGGTGCGGCACCTATTGGGCCAAGTGAACTTGGCCGCAATGCCAAATATGTTTTCGCACTTCCAGCTCGTTATAACTTTGCTTTCCCAACAGGGTATGAGGAAGTGGAAAATATTTTAACTAGTAAACCTTTAAAGCCTACCAACAATTACAAGTAAGTGAAGCATATTCTATCATCAATTTTATCATTATTAAAAATAAAATGCTAAAACCATTCATTGGTTTTAGCATTTTTTATCCCTTATGGTAAGTTTTTTGGAAAAGAGTTCATTTTATTTATTGACAAACAATATTATATAACGTATAATATTGTTGACTTATAAGTAAGTGACTTATATTGAGTAGGGGTGATGAATTTATGGTTTTTCAATTAGGCTCTGCATTATTAGATGCCTGTGTACTGGCTGTTTTGTCTGACGAAGATACGTACGGCTATGTATTGACACAAAAAATACAAGAAATTATAGAAGTGTCAGAATCTTCTTTATACCCTGTATTAAGAAGGTTGCAAAAGGACAATTTTCTAACAACATATGACCAGCCCTTTCAGGGGCGAAACAGGCGGTACTACTCCATTACTGAGGGTGCTAGAACAAAGCTTGGTGAATATGAGAGTGAGTGGCATAGGTATAAGCAGAAAGTAGACCAAATTTTGTTGAGGGGTGAGGGTAATGAGTAGAGAAGAGTTTTTATTAAAACTTAGGAAATATTTGAAAAGACTTCCGCAGGAAGAAATTTATGAGGCAGTTCGCTACTATGAAGAGTATCTAGACGATGTAGGTGTGGAAAATGAGGAAAGCACGATTGCTACTTTGGGCAATCCATACAAAATCGCATCACAAATTACTGCTGAATACGCAGTAAAAGATATGGAAGCGGCGCCATCCGCAAAAAAAGTATTTTCTACCATATGGGTAGTTCTACTGGCTGTTTTTGCATCACCTGTTGCCATTCCACTCGTACTGGCCATTTTTTGTGTGGCATTGGCATTAGTGCTTGTGGTGTTTTCCTTGCTATTGTCTTTGGCAGTTGTTGCTTTTAGTTTTGCACTATCTGGCATTGTGTGTGTTTTAGTTGGCGTTTGCTTGATTGCACAAAGTATAGCGGCTACGCTTTTTTATCTTGGTTCAGGGCTATTTCTACTTGGTGCAGGTATACTGCTTGGTCTGATAATGATTGATTTAAGTAAAAAGGGTTTTAGCGGAATGACAAAAATGATTAGCAAATGGCTACCAAGGAGGGTGCAAAATGCAGAACAATAAGAAACTTATATTGCAGATAGCTGCATGCGCCATGGCGCTTGGACTGATTATAGGCGGGATTGGATTTCTAAGTGGCGGCGCAAAATCGCTTGCTGTTGGTGAAAATGGTATTCATCTATTAAATGAGAAACCGTATACGATTAAAAATCCCAATCTTGCGTCTTTTCAATCGCTTGACTTTGATATCCAAAGTGCCGATGTCGATTTTATTAAGTCTGATCATTATGGAATAGAGATTTGTTATTCAGGGGATACGCGTAAACCATCCTATACGGTGAAAAATGGTACTTTAAAAGTTAATAATTCAAAGAAACATGAGTTTGTTTTATTTAATATGGATTTTGGAATTTTTAGTCATGCCAATACGATTAAAGTATATTTTCCAGCCAATGTATCATTGAAAGATATCATAATTAAAAATGCAAGTGGTGACTTGAATCTAGGCGGTTATACAGCGCAAACAACCGATATTAATGCGCCATTTGGCAATGTGACTATGCACGACGTCATCAGTGATACACTTTCGATGACTATTAGCAGTGGTGATGGTATCCTGCGAAATGTCAATAGCAAAAAGGTGAAAGTTAATGACTATTTCGGCGATATCACGATTGATAACATGACCGCATCCCAGTTAACGAGTGTTATGAAAAGCGGGGATTATACAATTCGTAATAGTAAGGTTGGAAGTGCCAATATAACGAATAAGTTTGGCTCAATTGATGCTTCCAATATGACGACTAATCAATTAATTGCTGAGTGTGATAGTGGTGACATGACATTTAGTGGAAGTATGAGCGGAAAGACAAATATTGTATCCAAATTTGGTGATGTTAAGTTTTTAACCTCGTTGGCAGAAAAACAATATAGCTATGGTTTATCCGTCAAATTTGGAGATATTAAAGTCAATGGAAACGAAGACGCACCGAAGGTGAAAGAAAATAGTGGTGCAGCAAATAACCTGACCATATTAAATAATAGCGGCGATATTAGTGTTGATTTTATGAAATAACTACGCTACCATATTAGTAAAATTACTAGCGGCGTTATCGACACAAAAGTAGAAAGACTAAAACCAATGAAACGGTTTTAGTCTTCTATAATTTATAGGGTAGTAATTGAAACCTAGTATTTATAATGTAGACTTTATAATAACATAAAGTCCAAACATGTAGTATAATATAGAAATTTCATACATAATTGCCACGTTGTTACTTTATTTTGTGAAAAACCATTGACATAACGATTATTTAATATTACTATAATGTAGCATTACAATAAAGTGGCATTACGATAAGTAGTTGAAGGGGTGATTGGAATGTGGTATGAGAAAATGTTTGAAGAGGTAGCGTGTCATAAAAATGATGCATTAGCTGCCAAAATGACAGATTATATGATGAACCAAATTCCATTTTTGGGTGTCCCCAAATCTATTTTAAAAGCAATTATAAGGCCATATTTAAATGAAGCAAAAAAAAACAGTGAAGTTGATTGGGATTTTGTGAATTTATGTTGGGAGAAAAAGCATCGAGAATACCAATACATTGGTATAGTATACCTTTTTGCTTTAAAGCATCAATTGACTGATCAAGACATCGACAAGATAAAATATTTAATTACCAATAAATCATGGTGGGATGTTACCGATGAACTTGATAAAGTCATCGGAATGCTTGCTGATAAATATCCTGGGGTTGATGATCTGATGATAAATTGGAGTAAATCAGATAATAAGTGGCTGAGGCGTGTTTCTATCAGTTATGAGCACCATAAAAAAAGTGGAACAAATGCGCGGGTATTAAAGCAGATTTTATGTAATAATTTAGAAGTGAAAGATTTTTTTATTACTAGATCAGTGGGCTGGGCATTGAGGGATTACAGTAAAATAAATCCAAAATGGGTTGAGAAATTTCTGCAACAATATCATAGTCAAATGGAACTCATTAGTTTCAAGGAAGCTAGCAAATCGCTGAGTAAATGTGCAAAAAAGTGAGTGTAATCATTATGAATATATCGCATCATCTTAAAAAACTCTTACCCAACTTATGGGTAAGAGTTTTTTATTTGCGCCAATGTTAGTTCGAAAGTTCCACTATGAGGCGATTTTATTGTGCAAAAAATAATGTAGCAAGCGGTTAAAACCAAGCATATGGTTTCAGCTTTTTTTCGTAAAAACATTGCTCGACAAATGCGAATTGATTAATTTTGACTGAATTTCGCTGTATTATGATAAATATTAACCAAAACAATGAATTATTTTGAATTATTTTGGTTGACAATAACTGAAAATGGTGATATTATGATGATACAAGGAGTGAGACTTATGTTGATTAAAGAAAGATATGATGCAATATTGCATATTGTTAATGAAAAAAAAGCAGTTTCTGTAACTGAATTGACAGAACTGTTAAACTCCTCAGAATCAACAATACGTCGGGATTTAAACGCTCTTCATAATATGCGAAAATTAGATAAGGTGCATGGCGGAGCGACTGCTATAGAAGATGAAAACTTATTAGGAGAAAATGAAATAGCCATCAAGTATCAAATGAATATGAATGAAAAAATTGCAATTGCCCAGTATGCGGCTTCTTTGATTGAAAAAGATGATTTTGTGTATTTAGATGCTGGTACAACAACAGAAATGATGGTTGATTTTATTACACAAAAAGACGTTATTTATGTGACGAACGGATTGTCTATTGCTAAAAAGTTATCTTACATGCAATTTCACACATTGGTAATTGCTGGGAAGGTAAGAGGAATTACGGAAGCTATTGTAGGAAGTGAAGCGGAACGCAGTTTGAAACAATATAATTTTACGAAAGGATTTTTTGGGACAAACGGTATTACAAAAGACGGATATACAACACCTAATACAGATGAAGCTTTGACCAAAGCGTTTGCTATGAAAAAATGTAAAAATTGTTTTGTTTTGGCAGATGATTCTAAATTTGAAAAAATATCTTCTGTTTGTTTTGGAAAACTTTCTGAAGCAACGATTATTACAACCATTTTGGAGAATCATAAATATGATCAGTATACTAACATCTTGGAGGTAGAAAGTGATGATTTACACAGTAACATTTAATCCTTGCTTGGATTACGCAGTTCACGTGGAAAACTTTACAGTGGGAACGATTAATCGAACGCAAACGGAAGATATTTATCCTGGTGGAAAAGGTATTAATGTATCAATTGTTCTACAAAATTTGGGTATTGAAAATACGGCATTAGGTTTTATTGGCAGTTTCACTGGTACACAAATAGAAAAAATCATGAAAAATCGTGGATGTCATACCGATTTTATCGAAGTAGAAAAAGGTTTTTCCCGTATTAATGTTCAAATTATGTCCAAAGAAGAAACAGCTATAAATGGACAAGGATGTAATATTAGTGAACAGAATATTACAGCGCTATTTAAAAAGTTAGATGCGTTAAAAGATGGGGATATGCTCGTTTTAGCAGGTAGTATTCCTAATACACTTCCATCGGACATATATGAAAACATTATGGAAAGATTGCAAGAAAAGCAAATTAGAATCATTGTAGATGCAACGCAAGATTTGCTTTTGAATGTATTAAAATTTCATCCTTTTCTTATTAAACCTAACCATCATGAATTGGGAGATATGTTCCACAGAACTTTAAATAATGATGACGAGATTACAGAATATGCGTTGAAACTAAAGGAAATGGGTGCTCAAAATGTACTAGTTTCAATGGCAGCAAAAGGTGCTATTTTAGTGTGTGAAGATGGACAAGTTTATAAAATGTTACCTCCTAATGGTAAGGTTGTTAACTCAGTTGGCGCAGGGGATTCGATGGTGGCAGGATTTATTACAGGGTATCAAAAAACAAAAGACTATAAAGAAGCATTAAAAATGGGTATTGCAACCGGTAGTGCATCAGCATTTTTGCCTTGGTTAGCTGAGATGAAAGATGTAGAAAAACTACTGGCTGTTATGTAAATATAATTAAATAAGGAGGAATAGAGTATGCGTATTACAGATTTACTAAATCCCAAGGGGATGGACTTAAACGGCGCGGCATCATCTAAATCAGAGGCGATTGAGAAACTAATTGCACTCATGGATAAAATGGGTAAGATTAAGGATTTAGGTGAGTACAAAAAGCAAGTCTTAGCACGCGAAAAAGAGGGAACAACGGGTATTGGTGAAGGCGTTGCTATTCCCCACGCAAAAACAGATGCAGTAGCCGAAGCAGGTTTAAGTGTCATGGTAGTAAAAGATGGCGTCGATTTTGAATCGCTAGATGATCAGCCAGCGCACTTGCTCTTCTTGATCGCAGCGCCAGATACAGATGATAATGTTCATCTAGACGTTTTAGGAAGACTTTCTATTCTATTAATGGATGAAGATTTTAGACAAAAGTTAATTCATGCAAAAGATACATCAGAATTTTGTAAACTAATTGATGTAGCAGAGGCTGAGAAATTTGAAAAAGAAGATAAGAAAGAAGTTTCTTCAAAAGATGGATTCCGTATTTTAGCTGTAACGGCATGCCCCACTGGCATTGCACATACGTATATGGCGGCTGAAAGTTTGGAGAACAAAGCAAAACAAATGGGCGTTTCCATCAAAGTAGAAACAGATGGTTCGGGCGGCGTTAAGAATACGCTGACAAAAAGAGAAATTGAAGCAGCAGATGCAATCATCATAGCAGCTGATAAAAATATCGACATGGCACGTTTTAACGGCAAACACGTTCTCATTACAAAAGTTTCAAAAGGCATTAACAAACCACAGGAATTAATTGAACAAGCTTTATCGGGTAATGTACCTGTATATCATGCGAATCAGAATGAGTTATCTTCCGAAGCAAAAGGGGAAAACGAAAGCGTCGGACGTCAGATTTATAAACACTTAATGAATGGCGTATCTCATATGCTTCCATTTGTTATCGGTGGTGGTATACTAATTGCTCTGGCATTCCTTTTTGATCCAGGGGCTGCTGGTAAGGCTACTTTCGGCAGCAGTACACCATTTTCTGCTTTTCTCATGATGGTGGGTAAACAAGCTTTTTCCATGATGATGCCAATTTTAGCGGGTTACATTGCGTACAGTATTGCTGATAGACCTGGCTTGGCTGTCGGTATTGTTGGTGGTTTGCTAGCCGCTGCATCAGGTTCAGGATTCTTTGGTGCTCTAGCTGCTGGTTTTGCTGGAGGATATTTAATTGTATTCATAAAATTCATTACGTCGAGAATGCCAAAGTCACTTGAGGGCATAAAACCTGTTTTAATTTATCCGTTATTTGGTATTTTAGGCATTGGTGCTATTATGGTATTCATCATAAATCAGCCATTTGCCGTGTTTAATGGATGGCTCAATGCTTCACTAACTGGTATGGGTCAAGGTAGTAAAATTCTTTTGGGTCTTGTTCTCGGTGGTATGATGTCTATCGACTTTGGTGGTCCTTTTAATAAGGCTGCTTATGTATTTGGTGTAGCATCCATCGCTACTAAAAATTATGACATTATGGCGGCTGTCATGATTGGTGGTATGGTTCCGCCTCTTGCCATTGCGTTATGTACAGTATTCTTTAAGAATAGATTTACTGCAAAAGAAAGACAATCTGGTCTTACGAACTTCATCATGGGTCTTTCCTTTATCACAGAAGGTGCGATTCCTTTCGCAGCGGCTGATCCGCTCCGCGTTATTCCTTCTTGCATTATTGGATCTGCTATTGCTGGTGCATTATCAATGTTCTTTAATTGTACGTTAATGGCTCCTCACGGTGGAATATTTGTAATAGGCATCGTTGGTCATCCCCTATTATATATATTAGCACTTGCAATAGGATCAGTTGTAGCAATGCTTTTGATGGCAATTTTGAAAAAACCTATTAGATCAGAAAATGAATAATTAATTATCTTAGCAGAATACGGAAAGGATGAACGATATGAGAGAATTTACTTATGTGATTACGGATAGAGAGGGTATTCATGCAAGGCCGGCAGGGCTTTTGGTTAAGGAGGCTAGTAAATTCTCTTCTACTATTACGTTAAAAAAAGGTGATAAAAGCGGCGATGCAAAACGTATTTTTGCTGTCATGGGTTTAGCAGCTAAAAAGGATGAGGAAATCATGGTAATAGCAGAAGGTTCGGATGAGAATGAGGCTGTTTTGGCTATGGAAACTTTTTTAAAAGCTAATTTATAAGCTACTTTGACAGTAAAAGGAGATACATTATGATTACATTACAAGGTAAAAGCGTATTTGGCGGAATCGCAATTGGTAAAATTTCTATTTATAAACGTCAACAGAATATCATTAAACGGTATCATGTGGACAATATTGACGCTGAAATTGAACGATTTGAAGCGGCAAAACAAAAGGCACTGGAAGAACTTAAAGACCTTTTTGATAAAGCCGTTTTGGAAGTAGGCGAGGCCAATGCCATGATTTTTGACATACATCAGATGATGTTAAATGATTTGGACTACTGTGAATCTATTACCAATATGATTTCCACTGAAAACGTGAATGCAGAATATGCTGTTGGAAAAACATCGGATAATTTTTCGCAAATGTTTGCTTCGATGGACGATGCCTATATGAAAGCACGTGCTGTTGATGTGAAAGATATTTCGGAGAGAGTATTGGGGCTGCTAACAAACAATGCAGAGCAAAAAATTGTATCCGATGGTCCTGTCATAATTGTAGCAGACGATTTGGCTCCCAGTGAAACAGTGCAACTTGATAAAAGCAAAGTGCTTGGATTTGTGACGGAGCATGGTTCTTCTAATTCACATACTGCCATTTTAGCACGTACGATGAACATCCCGGCTGTAATAGGAGTTAAAGACGTTGCACTCCAAAAATATGATGGTGTAGAAGCGATTATAGATGGATTTACGGGTACTATCTACATGAATCCCGATAAAGTCATTCTTAGTATCATGAAACAAAAACAAAAAGATGATTTGGCCAAACGAGCTCTTTTAGATGAATTAAAAGGACAAAAAAATATAACGCTTGATGGTCAAACGATTGATATTTACGCTAATATTGGAAATTTTAGTGATGTTGGTGCTGTTTTAAAAAATGATGCCGGCGGTATTGGACTATTTCGAAGCGAATTTTTATATCTAGAAAGTGAAGATTATCCAACAGAAGAAGAACAGTTTTCCGTTTACAAAATGGTGGCACAAAACATGGCAGGCAAAAAAGTCGTTATCCGAACACTAGATATTGGAGCGGACAAGAAGATCGATTATTTCAATCTACCTCATGAGGAAAACCCAGCTTTGGGATATCGAGCTATCCGAATTTGCTTAGAAGAAACAGATGTTTTTAAAACACAGCTCCGCGCGCTATATCGTGCTTCGGCATTTGGCAATATAGCCATCATGTTTCCTATGATAATATCAGTATCGGAAATCAAGAGAATTAAGGAAATTTTAGAAGAAGTAAAAACAGAATTAAGATCTAATATGATTCCATTTCGTGAAGATTTGGAAATTGGTATTATGATTGAAACGCCAGCAGCGGTCATGATTAGTGATTTGCTTGCAAAGGAAGTAGATTTTTTTAGTGTGGGAACCAATGATCTAACACAATATACATTGGCGATTGATCGTCAGAATCAAAAACTGGAACGTTTTTATGACCCGCATCATTTAGGACTTCTACGCATGATAAAAATAGCAGCAGATAATGCGCATAAGAACAAGGCTTGGATCGGAATTTGCGGAGAATTGGGAGCGGATATGGAACTTACGGAAACCTTCCTAGCAATGGGTATTGATGAGATTTCTGTTTCACCTTCTTTTGTCTTACCTCTTCGCAAAAAAGTACGTGCTATTGATGTTAGCAAAATTAAAGAAGAAGTGTTAAGCACTCTATAAAGAAAAAACCTGTCTTATGAAATGCACCCCTAAAAGTTGGACGCTTAGAGTAGAGAAAAAGTGTACCATGATAAAAAAGGGGTGCGTTTTTTTTGTAT
>Ga0183101_1000186_pt11 | contig 10184 bp, 8 predicted proteins | sample Biomet3_FD_127790 | JGI IMG/M metagenome (GOLD analysis project Ga0183101, IMG submission 127790) | Microbial communities from bioreactor (seeded with sewage sludge) at LBNL, California, USA - Biofuel metagenome 3 | ecosystem: Engineered > Bioreactor > Anaerobic > Unclassified ... | reverse complement strand
CGCCACCACCGTATTCAGGGCGCTGAATCATTACCAGATCCCAATGTACTGCGGATTTGTTCCCGTTAGGAGCATCTTCATAGCACATGCCCGGTGTCAGGTGGAAGGAGCCTGCTATCTTTTCATCGAACAGGGTATCCTTCATTGGGTGTAGTATGTATGGATTCATTCCGAACGAAAATTCACCGAAATACCTTGAACCTTCATCTGTGTCGAGCAGTTTATTGATACGGTCTGTGTCATTGGCAGTAGCTTTGACTATCTTGCCGTTTTCGATTTCAAATCTGATGTTTTCGAAAGTAAATCCCTGCTCTACAGAAACTGTGTTATATGATACGACACCGTTCATGGATTCTCTGACAGGAGCTGAATATACTTCGCCATCAGGAATGTTCATCTTGCCATCGCATTTGACTGCGCCAACTCCTTTAATGGAGAATGTCAGGTCAGTGCCAGGTCCGGCGATGTGTACTTTGTCAGTCTTATCCATAAGCTCTTTTAACGGGTCCATAGCTTTGCTCATCTTTGCATAGTCAAGAGTGCATACGTCATAGAAAAAGTCGGCAAAGGTTTCCTGACTGGTGTTGGCAAGTTGCGCCATAGATGGATTAGGATATCTTAGAATACACCATTTTGTGTTGTTGACGCGCTCATCCAATGTCGGCCGTGTAAGCTTGCTCCACATATTCAATTTGTCTGCGGGGACATCTGCAAGCTCTGCAGTATTTGAACCTGCGCGGACAGCGATGTATGCATCCATACCTTTCATCTGATAAAGCTGATAATCATTCATATAATTCAGCTGATCTTCATCACAGTGAAGCATTACTTCACGATTGATCTCGCTGTTTCTTATGTTAATAAAAGGCTTGCCTCCGACTGCGTAAACATCCTTTACCAGTTGTCTGATAAGAGGTACGCACTCCTCACCTTCATAATCAATTAATATTCTTTCATTCTTCTGCAAACTACAAGAATAATTTACAAGTAAATTTGATAGTTTTTTATCTCTTGGATCCATTTCTTATACCTCTCTTTCTTGTTTAGCCGATAGTTATTATATACCAATTTTCTTGTGTTTTAAAGATTAAAGCAGTAAAATAAACTTAACAATATTTGTTAGTTGGGAGAAAACGATGGATAATGTGTTTATCATCAATCCTGCAGCTGGACAGGGCGACAAGGTCAAATGGCTGTCAGGTGAGATCGACCGTGTATCTTCTATGACCGGACAAAGCTGTAGAGTAGAATATACAAGGGCTGTGGGAACTGGAGAAATCCAGGCACGGCAGCTTGCAGAGAAACTCAATGGTGTAGAAGCCCGGTTCTTTGCATGCGGTGGGGACGGAACGTTGAATGAGGTCGCCAACGGAATATATGGGTTTGTAAATATTGAGCTGGGATGTGTGCCTATAGGAACTGGCAACGATTATATCAGGAACTTTGGCAGCAGAGATATCTTCATGGATATAGCTGCTCAGATCAATGGAACATCAAAGACGGTGGATTTGATAAGATACAGAGGGAAAATAAACGACGTGGAAAAAGACCGATACTGCATCAACATGGTAAACATTGGATTCGACAGCAACATAGTAGAATGTGCAGGTCGTATGAAAAAAAAGCCTTTAGTTGCAGGTACTGGTGCGTATCTTCTGGCAGTAGTAGACATATTGGCAAAGAAAAAAGGTGTCATGCTGAAAATAGAGAATGGAGACGGCGAGGTACTGGCGGATGGGCAGCTGCTGCTTTGTGCTATAGCAAAGGGAATGTACTGTGGCGGCGGATTCAAAGGGGTGCCCCATGCCTTTGTTGATGATGGACTTATGGCGATAAATGTAGTACGCGATATGAACAGACGCAAGATAATGGGTTTTTTGCCTAAGTACAGAAACGGTACCCATGTCAATGCGCGGGGCGCCGATGAAATTATAATCATGAAAAAAACCGACAAGCTTACGGTGACTCCGCTGGAGGATGATTGCATAATAAGCTTTGACGGTGAAATAGAATTTGGAAACGGACCGATAGTATTTACATCTGAGCCGAAAGCGGTACGCTTTATAATACCTGAGAAGGAGGTAGAAGCAAAATGAGGATGTATTCGTATTCCGTAAAATCGTCAATGGAGCTGGAAAAAGTAATTCCCAGACTTGCAAAGGAACCTGAAGTTAGGGTAAAAAATGAAACCGGCCATACGGCCGGTTTTCTCAATAGTCGACTTCAACTTCGATTTCTTCGGTGAGTTTCACAGGACCTTCTATATAGACCGCTATAAGCTGATTATTTGCTCTCTCGACGGTAGATGATATTTCACCAGCAGGCTGCTTTAGCAGGTAACAGAACTCACCGTCGCTTTTCTCTGCTGATAGAGCTATAGCCGTTGCAGTTGTGCCTGAGCCGCAACTCCCCTCGTTATATGTAGTGTTTACATCCTTAACATACACGATGGGCGTTAGTGTATCATTAGACGAATCGTAGAACATAACGCCTAAGGCAGGCGGATCATAATTATCGTAGATATAACTTTTAATAGCATTAAAGCATTCGCGCCCGGGCTTAATGTCTTTAAGAACAACATGCACGATACCACCAAGATCTATCAGGTAATTGCCATTTAAATAATCGAGTGGTGAATCTGATATCATCAACACGGATTTTGGCATAGGCATCTTTATCTTTGTGTAGTTAGTATTAGTATTAACTTCTACAGTAAGCTTTTCATTGCAGCCACTCATGTTAATAATTTCAGTGGCATCACCATTAATGTGATGCTCCTTGGCTATCATTAAAGCAAAGGATCTCGATGCATTGCCGCAAAATTCAAGACCTGACATTTCCATCTGTGTTGGTCCGCACCTAAAACCTACCTGCTCTGCCTTGAATTCTTTCATTTCGAAAAGCTGAGATGCCACTTCCTGATATTTACTTTGTGGTACGTGGTCAAGTACAATTATTGTGATATTACCAGCGGGATCAGCAATTCTTATTTTGATTTTTCTTTTCATTTTGTGTGCCTCAAATATTATGATTTCTAACGTTATTACAATTATATTCCGGTTGAAAGTAATTGGCAACCGTGTTATAATCATTCAAGTCAGTTTGATTAAAAGATAATGCTTGGAGAGTTGTCAGAGTGGTCGATCGTGCGGCACTCGAAATGCCGTGTCCTTAACCGGACCCCGGGTTCGAATCCCGGACTCTCCGCCAAAATAAAACAGATGGGCTTTTGCCCATCTGTTTTATTTTAGTTAAGATCAAGGGGATTCGAACCCGAAAGGGCATGAACGTGAAATTAATCTGATTATTGTAATAAATATCAGCGCTTGCGCCGATCCGGCAGTTCCTTGCTCTTGGCACGTTTATCATCGTACATGGAGATATCCATTTCCTTAAGAAAATCATCGATGGTATCTTCATCGGGATCAAAGCAGGCCATTCCATATGAAAAAGACAGGTCGAAAGGGTACTTGCCAGACTCGTTGAGCTTGCTTAAGCCATTTTCGATTTTTTTGATGGTATCTGACATATCGCACTTTGGCTCTAACTGTCTGATAACGATGAATTCATCGCCGCCGTAGCGTGCAATGGTGTCGTTCAAACCACATGTTGAGTGAAGCAGCTTGCCTGAAGCCTCTATTGCATCATCACCTAAAAGATGACCATACGTGTCATTTATGTCTTTAAAGCGGTCTATATCAATCATCAAACCAGATAATCTGTGATGCTTGGATTCGTGTTGCTGAAGGAAACCATCCAGATACTTTCTGGTGTAAACTCCAGAAAGTGAATCGACTGCTGAACTCTCACTTTGTACATTAATATAAATACTGATCATTGAAATTGACAGTGATGCCCAGGTAAGTGACAATCCGTAAAACAGCATCTGCAATATGCTGCCGATAAGTATAGGCAGCAAGAAAATTATCGATGGAAGGAATAAATATCGGTTGCTTTTTTTTCGATTTCGGTAAATCAAAAATTCTGCATAGAACAGATAAAAGAAGCTTACTGCGAATGAAACGTAAATAAGTGGCGTACGTGAGTAAACATTATCGTCAGAAATCCTGAATAATACCGGTATGAAGAGATTTAGTATGGCCATTACAAAGACAATAGCCGCAGGAATAGCTAGAATAAACTCACGCTTAACCCGTTCAAGGTCTTCAAATAATTTGTAATCAACATACAATATCCACAAGTATACAAAGGTAGTGGTGGTTGCAAATAACATGACATTAAGTATCGTATTGAGTTGATATGCACCTGCAAACGTTCTACCATCAATGCAGAAGGTACTCGTTTCAACGGTACAGAGCATAATTGTTGCCCAGATCATGGCATAGAATATTCTATCTGCAAGATTGTTTATGTGTATGTTTTTACCAGCACAAACAAGCAGCATTACCATTAATGATACACCAAATCCGTTTGCGATTATGATTGCCTCCAGGTTCATAAATACATCCGTCCTTCCTAACAAATACAGTTTATTAATTATATCACCTGAAAACCAGTAATACAATACAAATTTGGCCATAAAGTAATCGATAAGTAACCTATTCGATTCAATCTGCTCGACTAAACATTCCGAAGGTGGTATACTTGACTCAATATTGATACAGAAAGCTAAGGTGACAGAATTGACAAGAATCAATAAAGGCAGCTGGATGTTGAACCGTCCCATTGCACATAGGGGCCTGCACGATATGGATATTGGTATACCAGAGAATTCACTGGCTGCATTTGCCCGTGCTGTAGATAATGGGTATCCGATAGAACTGGATGTACAGAAAACTCTGGATAGCCAGTTGTTCGTGCTGCACGATTACAATACTGAAAGAGTGTGCGGAGTCGACTTTGATACAAAGAATATGCAGTCAGAAATGCTGAGAAAGTTTAAACTTTGTGGAACGGATCAATGCATACCATTGTTTTCCGATGTGCTTGAACTTGTCAATGGAAAAGTGCCTATCCTCATAGAAATCAAAAGCGAAAAGCCATATGCTGGTGAATTGGAGTTCCTGCTGCATGAGATGCTGAAAGAGTATCATGGAGAAATAGCGATTGAATCCTTCAATCCTCTTTCGGTGAGATATATGCGTAAAAGAAATCCAGACTACATAGTAGGGCAGCTTTCATATCAGTTTGAGGGCAAGGATAATATTCCCGCCCCGGTTAGAAGCCTGCTGAAGAATTGCAAGCTTAACTTTCTGTCGAAGCCTGACTTTATTGCCTATGATATCAAAGCTATGCCGCAGAAGTTTCTGAAAGCCTTGAAAGATGGCGGAGATACGGCACTTTTAGGCTGGACGGTGCGCACTGAGGAGAACGTTGAATTTGCCAGTTTGGAATGCGATAATTACATCTTTGAAAATGTATGCCCATAGCGATAATATAGTTTGAATTTGACTTTTGGTAGAAGTATAATTATACTGTTGGTCGATATTTATTATGGGAAGTATTATGTTTATATTAGTTGGTATGAAAAATGAATAATGATATTAACAATATGGAACTGCAGGCATTGATAGACAACATACCTGCAGGTATTTGTGTGTTCAAAGTCGATGGAGATGACTATAACCTTGCCGCTGCTAACTCTGATTTTTTTGATATTGCAGGTATAAATAAGAACGACAAACATATAGAAGCAGCAAAAATGTTGAGTGTTATCGATGCAAATGACAGCGAAAGGGTAACCGCGGATATCAAAGATATCTTTAAAGCCAGCGGTACCAGTAGTACGTCCTTTAAGGTAAATAATCCAAATACTGGTGAAGATATATGGATACATGTTGAAGCAAAGTCTATTATAGAAGATAATGGTAAAGGCTTTGTATACTTTAATTATAACGACATTACAGGCGAGCGGATGATGTTTGAGACATTAAGAAAGAACAGGCTGAAGTATGAGGCTGCGGCAAATCAGGCACACCTCACTTTCTGGGAATACGATATCAATAATCACAGAATCATCTCTGATAATGAAAGCTTCAGCAGGTATAGCCTTGGGAATACGGTAGAGAATGTTCCTTATTCAGTAATGGATTATTTTGATGAATCCAGCAGAAGCAAGCTGCTTGCCCTGTATAAGAAACTGGATGAAGGAGTACCAGAGATTTCAGCAGATCTGTGGTACAGCCTGAAAAACGGTGAATTACCACATTGTGAAAGAATAACATACACCACGATGTTTGATGATAACGGGAGGCCAATATCGGCTTTTGGAATTGGACAGGATGTTACGGCAGAAAAACTGGCAGAGGAAGAGTACACCAGATATCTGCAGGATATGTATACTGCGAATTCTAAGTTTTTATGTGCATTTATCCTCAACTTGACTGCTAACACATGTTCTGATGCCGGCACTTATTCATCTGCCATACAAAATGAATTGCGTTCAGAAACAGTTGATGGGCTTTTTAATAACACACAGAAACTAATGATAAATGAAGATGAGAAAATCAAGTTCTCTAAACAGTTTAATCGCGATAAGCTTATCAAAGATTTCAGCTTAGGCAAGAATATGCTGTCTGTCAAATACAGAAGGAAAAACGAAGAAGACAATATTGTGTGGGTGACCAATCATATCAAGATGGCGAAAAAACCTGATACTGGAGAAATAGAAGCTTTTATTTACACAACCGATGCCAGCGATGAAATAAAGGAAGAGGCAATAATTCGCAATATCACAGGTGAGGACTATGACTTTTTTGCTCTGATAGATGTTAAAACTGAAAGGCTGACCTTTAGAAGTATCAGCACGGGAAGCCGAAAACTTGCGCGCTTTCAGTCGAGAAAGTACGATGAGATATTGTTCGAAACACTGAGCAATTCCGCTAATACAGATGATATTGAAGATTATTATCAGGAACTTTACTATGATAAGATTCGCCTGATGCTGAATGCACACCATACATATGAGTATTCATATTCAGTAAGAATAAGAGACGAGATCCGCAGGAAACATATAAAGTTCTGCTGGCTCAATAGTGACAAAACAGACATTCTGGTGACCCGTGATGACATTACTGAAGTCTTTAAGAAAGAGCAGGATGACAAGGAAAAATTAAACGAGGCGCTACAGTCGGCTGAAAAGGCCAATGCATTGAAGTCTGAGTTCCTGTCCAATGTCAGCCACGATATGAGGACGCCGCTCAACGCCATACTCGGATATGCTAAGCTGGCTAAACAAAATGATGATTTGAGCGTCCTGTATGATTATATTGATAAGGTTATCAAGGCAGGGAACACTTTGTCGACTTTGATCAATGACACTTTGGATCTGCAGAAGATAGAACGCGGTGTAGTAACGCTGAAGCCTGAGCCGATAAACTCCGAACAGATGATGATAGACGTGGCAGACGCCATGAGACCGATTGCTGATCAAAAGGGCGTGACGCTGAATGTGGATATGTCTAAAGCAGCGAAGGAGAACGTGCTGGTAGACCACATGCGTATCAATGAGATACTGATCAATCTGGTTTCCAATGCGGTCAAGTTTACACCGGCAGGCGGAAAGATAGACCTGATATTAGAATGCGTGGAAAATGACGATGAGATGGTCCATGACAAGTTAATAATAAAAGACAATGGAATCGGCATGACTGCCGACTTTGTCCCGAAAGTATTCGAGCCATTTTCACAGGAGCGTACGGAAGCAACTGCGGATATTGGCGGTTCTGGGTTGGGACTTTCCATAGTCAAACGCCTGATAGAGATGATGAATGGGACCATAGAAGTAAATAGCAGGCTGGGTGAAGGTACGGAATTTATTATTCATATTAATTTGCAAAGGACCGACGAGCCGGCTTTAGCTAAGGACAGCAAGGCGGCAGTTCGTAAAAAGCTTAGAGGTATCAAGGTGCTACTCTGCGAGGACAATGCAATGAATACTGAAATAGCCAGAACGTTGTTGGAGATGCAGGGAATAAAGGTGATATGTGCAGAAAATGGCGAGGAGGGTGTAAAAATATTTTTGTCATCCAGAGAAAACGAATTCGCGGCAGTTTTGATGGATATTAGAATGCCGGTCATGAACGGTTATATTGCCACAAAGCTTATTCGGGCATCACAGCACATGCGGGCAAAGTCAGTACCTATCATAGCAATGTCTGCAGATGCATATGAAGAAGACGTCCAGAAGTGTCTGGCCAGTGGAATGAATGAACACATTTCAAAGCCGATCGAAGCTGAACGTCTCTATAAGACATTAGAAAAATATATTTGATTTTAGTTGATATTTTCAAGTGTATCGATTAGCAAAGCAGGATCTATGGGTTTAGATATATGCCCGTTCATTCCTGCTTTTTTGCATTTCTCCAGGTCTTCGCTATAGGCATTGGCTGACAAAGCGAAAATTGGAATGCTATCGGCATCTGGATGTACTGAACTGCGAATGAGCCTTGTAGCTTCTATTCCATCGAGCAACGGCATCTGTATATCCATTAGTATGGCAAAATAGTAGCCTGGTTCTGATACTTCGAAGGCACTGACTGCCTTTTCACCATCGGTTACCAGATCGACATGATAGCCGTTTCCTTCCAGTATTCGTTGAGCTATTTCTGCATTGATTTGGTTATCCTCTGCGAGCATCAGGCGCTTTGAATGGTATTCGGATTTTACGTCTTCTGCATGGTCACCAGCGAGAGCGGTTTTACTCTGCATTGCTTCCGATAATGGCTGTACAGGTAATGTAAAAGTGACAGTAATAGTCATACCTTTGTTCAATTCGCTTTCCACAGATATGGTTCCATCCATAAGATCCGCAATCTTTTTAACTATAGACAAACCTAAACCAGTGCCTTTTTCAACAAGTGTTTGCTGATGAATTTTTTCCTGAGTAAATGGCTCGAACATTTTATTTTGAAACTCTTTGCTCATACCAATGCCACTGTCCTTGACGGTAAAGAATACATTAGCAAAGCCATCAGAAATAGTAGCGCCTCCAGTAGAAAATTCTATAGTGCCGCCTGTTGGTGTGTATTTGATAGAATTAGATATCAGATTCAACACCAGCTGATTGAGCCTGATATTGTCAATGATTACTGTTTCAGGTGGGTTGGCTGCTCTATTAATCTTAAGCTTGAGCCCTTTTTCGTCGCAAAGTGGAGTAAACAGAGTAGTGATGTTATCCACAAAGGTTGCATATGGGTATGGCTCGGGATGAAGTTCTATCTGGCCACTGTCAATCTTTGCTATGTCCAGAGTATCGTTTATCAGGCTGAGCAAAAAAGCGTTTGCATTTTTGATACTCTCCAGATCATGTGTAAGCTTATCTTTGTTATTCATATCTTGCATCGCAAAATTAGTCATACCACTGATAATATTCATTGGTGTTCTAATATCATGACTGACTCTTGACATAAATTCGGATTTGGATGCACTTGCTTTTTCAGCTGCATTCAATGCCGCCTGAAGCTCGTCCATTTGTGCCTGCTGCAGAATGAATGCTGCAGTTATATCTCTTGCTACCTCAAGAATTTCATTCTTTGAATCATCCAGATATGTAAACTTCAGCTGCTTTCTATAATGTGTACCATCAGGTGTCTGCGTGTTGACAGGAACAATATACTCGGAATTATCGTTTAATTCTTTTACGATCACGGACAGCGACAGCTTGTTCATATTTGCTTTTACAGAACCATCATTGGCGACCATTTTCAAAGTTTCCAATACTGATGTATCGTAGTCGGTCGGAGAGTCTGCCAAACTTTTGAAGTTGACATCATTGATGGAATAGAACGACCGTGTCTTAGTGCGGAGGTTGATGAGTGCAATAAAATCGCAATCGCTGCCAGATGCACGTTTGGCTATTTCGCGTCCTTTAATATTTTCATCAGTATCAAGGATATAAGATACCGCTTCAATATCATTGGTCGTAGGATTCTTGATCAGATGAATATAGTTTGTAGCCCATTTCAGGGAACCATCACCGCTTTGATATTTGAAATTATATGAAAGTGTAGTCTGGCCATCATTATATGCATTGGACAGATACTCTATGGTCAAATCAGAACGCATAGAAACGGCATCTTCTTCCTGTGACAGACCGTCGAAAAATCTTGCAAAGAAATCAGTTACGCTATTTGAATCTAACAGGATCGCACTGCATACAGGCTGGCAATTTCCTCCAATAAAGGTGTTTTGAGTTATATTGAGCCTAAATGTACCTAAAGCAT
>Ga0183101_1000043_pt33 | contig 10199 bp, 11 predicted proteins | sample Biomet3_FD_127790 | JGI IMG/M metagenome (GOLD analysis project Ga0183101, IMG submission 127790) | Microbial communities from bioreactor (seeded with sewage sludge) at LBNL, California, USA - Biofuel metagenome 3 | ecosystem: Engineered > Bioreactor > Anaerobic > Unclassified ... | reverse complement strand
CCCTGACGCGCCAAACGCGCGTCAGGGGGCAGCCCTTTGTCTTTCGATCGGCCCGAAAAGGCAGCTTCGGCGTGTGGAAAGATCCCGCGGGGGCACGGAGAACCGCGCCTTTCCCGGCGGCGGTATCCGTCGGAGAAAACGCCTGCGGGCTCCGCAAGCGCGGGATTTGTGCCTGAACCGCATTCTTCTTTCTAAAAAGACCGCCGGCCTTTTTCAGCGGTCACGGGCGGCCCCGGGCGGCCGTCCTTTTTATGCATCGCGGCAGGTTCCGTTCAGAGCCTGCGAAATACGTGGATGCGGAACGAAAAGCGCACGTCCAGCCCGTCCAGCGCCGCCAGACGCGCCGCGCCCTCCTTCGGCGTTTTCCAAAAGTAGGGCGTCATCTGAAAGAGATTTTCCACCTCCGTCCGGCCGGGCAGCTGCATTCTGCCGTCCACCGGGACGATGTCCTCATAGGAAAAGCCCTCGTACGGGGTCTCCTTTTCCTCGTTGCGGTAGGGCCGGTCGTAAAGAACCTCTTTGAGCTCCCACAGATGCTCCGCCGCCGGCACGACGTAGAAAAAGGTGCCGCCGGGCCGCAGGACCCGCCGGAATTCGTCCAGCGCCAGCGGGGAAAAGCAGTTGAGGAGACAGTCCGCAGATGCGTCCGCCAGCGGCAGGGAATAGGAGGACGCCACCGCGAACTCCACGTTCCGCTCCCTGCGCGCCGCCGCGCGCAGGCACCCTTTGGAGATGTCAATGCCCGCCATGACGGGGGCCTTCCCGCCGTCCAGCAGGGCGCGGCGGATGCCGGAGGTATAGTACCCCTCGCCGCAGCCGGCGTCCAGAATGGCGGGCGCCGCGTCCGCGCGGGCCAGGATCAGCGCGCACAGCGCGTTCCGCAGCGGCTCGTACCAGCCGCCGGATAAAAAGGCACGGCGGGCGGCGGCCATGCCCCGGTCGTCGCCGGGGGAGGCGCTGTGCTTCCGGTTGGGAGGGAGCAGATAGGCGTATCCCTCCTTCGCAAGATCGTAGCTGTGGCCCGCGGGGCAGCGGAGCGTTCGCTCCGTCCGCTCCAGCGGCGCGCCGCAGACCGGACAGCAAAAAAGACTCACGGCGTCATTCCTCCCCTCGGAGCGTCACGTTGTTGATCCATCTGCGGCTGCGCAGCCGCAGGATGCCCAGGGGCATCTTGCAGAAATTCTCCGCCTGAATGGCGACGCACACCGCCGCCACCGGCGCGTGGAGCACCAGCGCCAAAACGGCCGTCAGCGGAATGGCTGCGCCCCACAGGGGGCACAGATCCAGCACCGCCGCCATCCGGGTGTCGCCGCCGGCCCGCAGGAGGCCTGTGATGTTGGTGATGTCGAAAGCCCGCATGGGCATGACGCACAGATACACCACGCACATGACCGTGGCGATCTGCGTGGCCGCCGCGGAGAGCTTGAAGAGCGGGTAGAGGAAGGGGATGAACACCGTGGGCAGAAGGAGCGCCAGCAGAGCGGCAATGGCCAGCCCCACCAGGGTAGAGACGGTCAAAAGGCACAGCCCCAGCCGATAGACCTCCTCCCGGGACAGCCCCTCGCCGATGCGCTTGCCCACGATCACGGCGGTGGCGCCCGCCAGGCCGAAGCAGGTCACGGTGGAGAACTTGTCGATGTTGCCCATGATGGCGTAGGCCGCCAGAATGTCAGTGGAGACGGCCATATGGCCCATGATGACGGTCATCACCGTGGTGCCCAGGCCCCAGAGCCCCTCGTTGAGCACCACCGGAACGGAGTAGCGGACAAAACTCTTGAAAACGGCCGCGCCGGGGCGGAGCAGGGCGGCGGGCAGCAGGGGGACCCGGCGGTTCGTCAGCGCGCAGACCAGCGCGATGGCGAATTCCACCACCCGGGAGGCGAGAGTCGCCAGCGCCGCGCCGGTGATGCCCATGGCCGGAGCGCCGAAATGCCCGAAGATCAGGCAGTAGTTGAGAAAGGTGTTGAGAAACATGGACACCGCGAACAGGCGCATTCCAAAGCCGGGATTTTCCGTGCTGCGCTGCATCCCCACGTATACGGAGCTGACGGCGTCGAAGATGTAGGAGATGCCCACGATCCGGACATAGGGCGCGCCCAGCGTTACAAGCCGGGCGTTGTTGGTGACGATGCGCATGACGCCCTCCGGAAAGAGAAACAGCGCCAGGGCGATGACGGAGGCCACGGCCGCGCCGGTGTACATGGCCACGCCCATGCTGCGGTTGATGGCGTCCATGTCGCCCCGGCCCCAGTATTGGCTCACCAGCACCGTAAGGCCGCTCATCAGTCCGAAGATGATGACCTGCACGAGAAAGATCGGCGAGTTGGCGGCAGTGACGGCGGACAGCTCCTCGTTGCCCAGCAGCCCCACCATGAACGTGTCCACAAAGCCGAGAGAAGTGGTGATGAGATTTTGCAGGATCAGGGGCAGGGCAAGGGAAAAGAGCCGCCGGTAAAAGCCCGGTTCACGGCGCAGATATTGAAACATGGCAGTCCTTTCTGTCGCGGCGCGGCGGTCGGGGCCGCCCGAACTGGCGGCGCAGCCGCTTTAGAGCATGGGGAATCTGGATTCGCGGTGACGGCGCAGCGCGTCCGCGCAGGCGTCGATCTCCTCCCGCGTGGTCTCCGGTCCGAAGCTGAGGCGGACGACGCCCGCGGCGGTCTTTTTCGCCAGACACAGCGCCGCCACCACATGGCTGGGCTTGCCCTGATGGCAGGCGGAGCCTGCGGAGATGCAGATGCCCTGGGCGGAGAGATCGCCGACGATGTTCTGACTGGGATAGCCCGGCAGGGAGAGCGCCAGGATGTGGGGCGCTTTTCCGTCCCCAATCAGCTGAAGACCGGGGATGGCGGTCAGACGCTCCATGGCGTAGGCCTTGATGGCGGCCATGTGGTCCAGCTTGCCGGAGAGCCCGTCGCAGCGCAGCTCCACCGCCTTGGCGAAGCCCGCGATCTGCGCGGTGGCCTCCGTGCCGGAGCGCAGCCCGTCCTCCTGCCCGCCGCCGGCCAGCAGCGGCTTGGGATTGCGGACCCGGTCGCCGATGTAGAGCGCGCCGATGCCCTTGGGGCCGCCGATCTTGTGGGCGGACAGGGAGATGAAGTCCGCGCCCAGCGCGTCCGCCCGGAAGGGCACCTTCAAAAAGCCCTGCACGGCGTCGGTGTGCAGCAGGGTGCGGGGGTTCCGCTCCCGGAGCCCTGCGGCAATCTCCCGGATGGGGAAAATGCAGCCGGTTTCATTGTTCACCATCATCACGGACACCAGCGCCGTGTCCGGCCGGACGGCGTCCAGCACCTGCGCGGCGGAGAGGTCCCCGTTTTCATCTGGCTTCAGATAAGTGACCTCGTACCCCTGCTGCTCCAGCCAGCGGCACGGCTCGATCACGGCGTTGTGCTCCACCGCCGTGGTGACGATGTGGCGGCCCACATGGCGGCCCTGCCAGCACGCGGCGCTGACGGCCCAGTTGTCGCCCTCCGTGCCGCAGGAGGTGAAGTGGAGCTGCCGCGCCTGACACCCAAGGGCGGAGGCGATGGTCTCTCTCCAGGCGCCCACGCGCTTTTTCATCTCCAGCCCCAGGGCATACTGGGCGCTGGGGTTGCCGTACTGCTCCGTCAAAACCTCGTACATCGCGTCGGCCACGGCTTTCGGCACCGGCGTCGTGGCGGCATGGTCCAGATAAATCATTCCTCGACCCTCCAATCGCGCTGCGGCTCTTGCCGAAAGCGCAGAATTCAAGTATAATAAAGCGGATTCAGATAAGCCTGCCGGAAAATCACTCCGTATTTTCCGGCCGTAGCTATTATAGAGGAAAGAACCCGAAATAGCAAGGAGAACCGGATGATGAAAGTTGCGATCTGCACCCTGGGGTGCAAGGTAAATCAATATGAGACGCAGGCCATTGAGCAGGAGCTGACGCGCCGGGGACACGAGCTCGTGCCCTTTTCCGGCAGCGCGGACGCCTATGTGGTGAACACCTGCTCCGTCACGGCGGTCAGCGACCAGAAATCCCGGCAGGCGGTCCACAAGGTGCGCCGGGAGCATCCGGACGCGGTGATCGCCGTGTGCGGCTGCTATTCCCAGACGCATCTGGAGGACGTGCGTGCCCTTCAGGCCGACGTGATCGCCGGCACCGGCGACCGCGCGGGCTTTGTGGACCTGCTGGAGCGGGCCGCCCGGGAAAGACGCCCGGTGGAGGCGGTGGACGAGTCCCTGAAGCGCAGGACCTTTGAGGTCCTGCCCGCCGGAGGGCTGCCCAGCCGCACCCGCGCCATGCTGAAGGCGGAGGACGGCTGCGTCAACTTCTGCTCCTACTGCATCATCCCCTACGCCCGGGGGCCGGTGCGCTCCCTGCCGCTTCCGGAGGCCGCCCGGCAGGCCCGGGAGCTGGAGGAAGGGGGATACCGGGAGATTGTGCTCACCGGAATCGAACTCTCCTCCTGGGGCCGGGATATGAAGGACGGATCGGAGCTGATGGACCTTATTGAGACCGTGTGCGCGGCGGCGCCGGGCGTGCGGGTCCGGCTGGGGTCGCTGGAGCCCAGAACGGTCACGGAGGAGTTCTGCCGCCGGGGCGCGGCGCTGCCAGCTCTGTGTCCCCAGTTCCATCTCTCGCTGCAAAGCGGATGCGACGCGACGCTGCGGCGCATGAACCGCAAGTACGACACCGCCCGCTATTTTGAGTCGGTGGAGCTGCTGCGCCGCTGGTTCGACCGTCCCGCCGTCACCACCGATCTCATCACCGGCTTTCCGGAGGAGACGGAGGAGGAGTTCGGCGAGACGCTGGCGTTCATCCGCCGGTGCGGATTTGCCGCCATGCATATCTTCCCCTATTCCGTCCGGCCCGGGACGCCCGCGGCGTCCATGCGCCAGATTCCCAAGGCGGTGAAGGAGGAGCGCTCCCGGCGGGCCTCCGCCGCGGCGGCGGAGATGCACGAGGCATATCTCCGCGGCTGCGTGGGGCAGACCTATTCCGTGCTCTTTGAGCAGCCCCGCGGCGGGCGGTACGCGGGCCGCGCCCCCAACTATATGGAGGTGCGCACGGAGGGTCGGGGACTGCACAACCAGGTGCGGCTCGTGAAAATCACCGGGACGGACGGCCAGACGCTGACCGGAACGGTTTTGGAGGAATGACGGATGCGCTCTCACTTTTTTGCCTATATCTCCCGGATGCGGTTTATCTCCCGCTGGGCGCTGATGCGCAATACCGCGCCGGAGAACGTGCAGGAGCACAGCCACGAGACGGCGGTGCTGGCCCACGCGCTGGCGGTGATCCGCAACCGGGTGTTCGGGGGCCGGGTGGACCCCGGGGCCGTGGCGGCCGCCGCGCTGTATCACGACGCGTCGGAGATCATCACCGGCGATCTGCCCACGCCCATCAAATATTGCAACCCCGTGATCCGGGACGCCTACAAGGAAGTGGAGGACGCGGCCGGGGGCAAGCTGCTCTCCATGCTGCCGCCGGAGCTCCAGCCGGATTTTGAGCCGCTGCTGAATATTCGGGACCCCCAGACCCGGGAGCTGGTGAAGGCGGCGGACAAGCTCTCCGCCTACATCAAGTGCGTGGAGGAGGTCAAGGCCGGAAACGGCGAGTTCCGGGACGCGGCGGCCCAGACCCGCGCCGCGCTGGAGGCGTACCGCCTGCCGGAGGTGGGTTATTTCCTGGAGACCTTCATGCCCAGCTTCTCCCTGACGCTGGACGAACTGAAGTGACGGCGCAAACGTGTATTCCCGCGCCGGGCGCGGCCGCTGCCGCACCGGGCTGTATTTTAAATTTGGAAAGGAAGCAATTTATCATGAATCTTCAGGCTGCGTTTTTGTTTCTGGTGGGGGACGCGGACGCCTCCACCCGGACCGTCGTGTCCACCCCCAGCATTGATCTCAACGTGATCGGCTGCAAGAACTACGCGGAGGCCGAGGAGGCTGCCCGGACCATGGCTGCCCGGGGCGTCACCGCCATCGAGCTGTGCGCCGGATTCGGAAACGAGGGTATTGCCCGCGTGCAGCGGGCCGTGGGACCCGACGTGGCGGTGGGCGCCGTCAAGTTCGACTTCCATCCGGCGCTGGGCTTCAAGAGCGGCGACAGCGCCTTCGGCGGCTGAGCATGGGCGCCGGACTCTGGAAGAGCAGCAGCGCGGGCGAGCGGATGGACGTCTACGATGAAAACCGCCGCCCCACCGGCCGCACCCAGCTGCGGGGCGAGACGGTGCGGCCGGGGGACTGCCTGACGGTGGTTCACGTCTGCCTTTTTGACGGTGCGGGCCGAATGCTGATTCAGCAGCGCCAGTCCTGCAAGCGGTCGTTTCCGGACCTGTGGGACTTGAGCGTGGGCGGCGCCGTCCAGGCGGGCGAGACCAGCCGGGAGGCCGCCCGGCGCGAGACGCTGGAGGAACTGGGGCTGGAGCTGGATCTCTCCGGCGTCCGGCCGTCGCTGACGGTGGGATTCGACGACGGGTTCGACGATCTCTATCTCCTGCGGCGGGACGTGAAGACGGAGAATCTCCGCCTTCAGGCGGAGGAGGTGCGCGCCGTCCGGTGGGCCGACTGGGAACAGGTGTCGGCGCTGGCGGAGAGCGGGGCTTTCGTCCCCTACTATCCCGGCTTCCTGCGTCTCCTTTTTGAGATGCAGGACCGTTCGGGCTTTCTCCGGCCTAAAACATAAAAAAAGAGGTGCCCGAATGGCGGAAAAGCGGCAAAAACTGATTCTGGACGTGGACACCGGCAGCGACGACGCAATCGCGCTGATGCTGGCCGTCCTCAGCGGGCGATTCGATCTGCCGGGCGTCAGCGTCTGCTGGGGCAATCGCCCGGTGGAGGCCTGCGCCCGCAACACCCTTCAGGTGCTGGAGTGGATCGGCGCGGGCGATATTCCCGTATACGCGGGCTGCCCGGAGCCGATGGTGCGCAATCTGCTGCCGTGGCGCAGCATCCCTAACCGCGTGGGCGTGGTGGAGGACGGGGTGGAGTACACCATTCATCCCCGGACCATGCCGGTGCCGGCGGCGGTGGGAGAGGTACAGCCGCAGCACGCGGTGAGCTGGATGGTGGAGACGCTGCTGGCGAGCGACGAGCCCGTGACGCTGGTGGGCGTGGCCCCGCCCACCAATCTGGGCATGGCGTTCCGGATGGAGCCCCGGATCCGGGAGCACGTCCGGGAGGTAGTCTTTATGGGCGGAGCCGTGGACCGGGGCAATGTGACGGCGGTGGCGGAGGCCAACTTTTTCCATGACCCGGAGGCCGCCAAAATCGTGCTGGACTCCGGCGTTCCCGTCACCTGCGTGACCCTGAATGCCACCCACTCCGCGGAGTTTACGCTGGCGGAGGCGGATGAGATGGAGGCTCTGGGCACCCGCGCGGGGGCTCTGGCGGCGGCGCTGATCCGGCTGCGGGCGGAGGCCAGCCGCCGCCTGGGCTGGAGCGACGGCAAAACCGAGGCCATTCACGACGCGCTGGCGGTGGCCTTTGCGCTGGACCGGAGCGTTCTCACCGACGTGCGCCGCCAGAAGTGCAACATCGACATCAGCGGCGGCTTTGCCGACGGAATGCTGATCGCGGACCACCGCTGCGAGGACGACGCGTCCGTCAGCACCTGGGTGAGCTACCGCGCCGACAGCGCCAAATATCACCGCCTGGTGCTGGACGCGCTGCGCCGGGGTCCCAGGGGGACTCTTTCCGGAGAATAAGAACAAAAGGACCGCGGGGCGGAAAACCGGCATTGGTTTTCCGCCCCGCGGCTTTTTATTCTGCGGAGAGGGCCTGAAGCAGCGAAAAAAGCTCTTCTCGCCGGGGCGGCCTCAAACAGCGGCGCGTTTGTCAGGACGCGATCCGCCGGGACAGCCGCAGCAGCCGTCCGCCCATGGGCAGCTCCAAAAGCTGGCTGTCCGCAAAGCAGTGGAGCCGCAGGATGAGACAGCCGTATGCGGCTATCGACGCCAGCACGGAGACGACCACGCCCAGCCAGCGGGGAAGCAGCAGCACGACCAGGTGATAGCTTCCCCAGGTGACCGCGCCCATCAGCGCGGCGGAGACGAGGGGCACGCCGAAGGTCCGGGATATGCGCCAGTGATAGCCCAGCTTCCGCGTCAGCGCCCGGCAGTTCAGGACGGACACCAGAAGCGGGAACGTCACGTTGCCGATCACGAGCGCGTATACGCCCAGATCGGTGAACCACAGCAGTCCGAATACCAGCGCCACATGGATGCCCAGAGAGATCGCGCAGTGTTCCACGGGAGTGCGCATATGGTTGCTGGCCTGCAAAATGGCGGTGGTGATGGTGGACAGGGCGTAAAACACCGCGGCGGCGGAACCGGTCTGGAGCAGGCGGGCCGCCAGAGGCTCCAGCGCGCCCAGACCCGTGAAGAGGAGACGCATCACCGGGTCGGCCAGCACGGAAAGCCCCACGGCGGAGGGAATGGCCACCGCCATATTCAGCTTCAGCACCGCCGTGATCTTCCGGTGCGCCTCCCGCCGGGACCCGGCCACGGAGGCGGACACGATGCTGGGGACAGTGGAGGCCGCAAGCGCGGTGGCAATAGCCACAGGCAGGTTGACGAGCTGGTTGTACTGGGTGTTGAACACGCCCTGCCAGGAACTGATGGCCTGATCGCTGAATCCCTTGACCGCCATGACGTTTCCAAAGGTGAGATCATCCAGCGTGTAGCCGATCTGATAGATGGTCTGGCTGAGGATCACGGGGATCACCGTGAGGATCAGCTGTCGGTAGATCAGGGCGTGGGACTCCGGCTGCGCCGTCAGACGGGGACGGCGGGAGGAGCGCACAAAGAGGAATACGACGAAGAGCAGACCCACCGCCGCGCCCGCCAGCGTGCCCAGCGTGCCGCCGGCGGCGCCGTAGGCGTCCGCCTGCGGGTCGGCGGCATAAATGCGCATCAGCTGCCAGGCCGCCAGCACGCTGACGACGGCGTTGGCGATCTGCTCCAGAATCTGGGAGATCGCGGTGGGGACCATGTTTCCATGGCCCTGGAACCAGCCCCGGAACGTTCCCAGCAGAGCCACCACGAACGTGGTGGGCGCCAGCACCCGCAGCGGACGGGCAAGACCCGGACGGTGATAGAGCGCCTCCAGCGCGTCCGCTCCGAAAAACAGCACCAGCGCTGCCAGACCGCCGGCCGCCGCGGCAAACAGCACGGCGTCCGCAAAGACGCGGCGGGCGTTGGCGTGATCGTCTCGCGCCTCCCGGGCGGACACCAGTTTGGAAACCGCCAGCGGCATGCTGCACGAGGAGAGGGTCAGGGCGATGTTGTAGATGCCGAAGGAGACGGAATAGATGCCGTTGCCCGCGTTGCCCAGCAGATTGGCCATGGGAATGCGGTAGAGAAAGCCGATGATCTTGGTGACAAAGCCGGCGGCGGCCAGAATACTGCCCTGCACCAGCATATTGCGCGCGGTGTTCCCGGACATGGCCCCGCCTCCTTCCTGAAATTCCAAAAGACCTGAACAAATATTATATTATACGGCGAAATTGGGTGAAAAGGCAAGAAATAAATCCAAAAACAGGTGGTGCTTTTCATTGGAACAAAATCGTGCTATGATGTCAGCAAACCGTCGTCTCCGCCCAGCGGGGGAAGCGGATTCGGCCCCTGGGCCGTCCTTTTGAACGAGGAGGAAAAGAAGATGCGGGAATTTTTCAGACAGATTGTACATGAACTGGAGGCCGGAGGCCCGGCGGTGCTGGTGACGCTGCTGGAGTCGGACGGCTCCACGCCTCGGGGGACCGGAGCGATGATGGCCGTCTTTTCAGACGGACGGTTCACGGGGACCATCGGCGGCGGAAACGTGGAATTTCAGTCTCAGAAGCTGGCGGCAGAGATGCTGACGGCGGGAGAGGGCGACCTCGTCCGCTCGTTCCGCTTCGTGCAGGGAAACGCCGCGAGCCTCGGAATGGTCTGCGGCGGCGGCGTGACCGTGCAGTTTCAGTATCTCGCCGGCGGAGACCGGAACACGGCAGCGATTTTCCGGGCGCTGGTGACGGCGGACGGAAAGAATCAGAACGCGTGGTTTCTCCGCCGGCTGGACGGCGGCGCCGTGCGCCAGATGGCCGCGGCGGACGGCAGCGGAATCCTCGCGGGGGAGGGCCCCGCGCCTGCGGCCCTGCCGGCTCTGCTGACGTAAAAGCCCGTACAGGGCCGGGACGGGGGGGCTTCCGCGCTGTCCGCACGCGCGCGGCCGGTGTGCTGTTCAGCGGC
>Ga0183101_1000813_pt3 | contig 10209 bp, 14 predicted proteins | sample Biomet3_FD_127790 | JGI IMG/M metagenome (GOLD analysis project Ga0183101, IMG submission 127790) | Microbial communities from bioreactor (seeded with sewage sludge) at LBNL, California, USA - Biofuel metagenome 3 | ecosystem: Engineered > Bioreactor > Anaerobic > Unclassified ... | reverse complement strand
AACACCTGTCAGAAAGGATGATGCTTTTATGAAACATAAACATTATAGCATGGGGGATTGGGCATGTGCAATTGGAATTGCGTTTTCCATCATATACCTTGGAATCCACATCTGCATCTTTGTGGTGACACATCTATGTTGAAAGCAATTCAGATCAATGTCCATGGTTTTGATCCAAATGGAAAAGAAACCATCATGATCATGTCAAATGAAAAGACTGGTGAAGTCCATATGAATCTGAATGGACAGGAAATCCACTGCAGAATCACAGACATGACAGATGCATTGCTGAAGATGATGTCACTTCCAGAAGGGAAGCATGTGAAGAATGATGAAACTTTATCCACACCAGATTAAAGCACTGGAACAGACTAAACAGTTTGACCATGTTGGATATTTTCTGGATATGGGTCTTGGTAAAACATTTGTCGGTGCTGAAAAGATGGTGAAGCTGAACAGAAGGATCAATCTTCTGGTCTGTCAGAAATCAAAGATCAATGACTGGATCAATCACTTCAAATCCAATTATGAATGGACAGTTTATGATCTGACCAAGAACCTGTCTGCATTCATTGAAAAGATTGATGAATCACATCCAGAAGATAGATTGATTGGTGTCATCAATTATGAATTAGCTTGGAGAAGGTCACAATTGCTATCCTTGCGTGAATTCACATTGATGTTGGATGAATCATCATTGATCCAGAACACCAAGGCAAAACAGACAAAATTCATTCTGAAACTGAATCCTGCAAATGTCATCTTATTATCAGGAACACCAACATCAGGAAAATATGAAAATATTTGGTCACAATGTCATCTGCTTGGATGGGAAATTCCTGAAAAGACATTCCTTGAACAATATATCAACTGGAAGAAAATTCAAGTTGGAAAAGATAGAAGGAATGTTGTTGACAGATCTGATCCATACAAGAACACAGACAGAATGAAACAGAAGATGAATGAACATGGATGTATCTGGATGAAGACAAATGAAGTCATTGACCTTCCAGAACAGATATTCATTCCAGTCATGATCCAAGCATCAAAGAATTATAGGAAATTCACCAAGGACAAGATTGTTGATGTTGGTGAAGAAATATTGGTTGGTGACACATTACTGACCAAAAGGTTATGTGAAAGAAAACTGTGTGGGATGTATTCAGAAGGGAAGTTGGAAGCATTCAAGGATTTGATCCAATCTACCAATGACAGACTGATTGTTTTCTATAACTTCAACAATGAACTGTTCAAGCTGAAAAGGATATGTGAACAGTGTGAAAAACCAATATCAATCATCAATGGAGAATTCAAAGACTTGAATGCATATGAACTGATGGATGACAGTGTGACACTTGTTCAATATCAGGCAGGTGCATATGGTCTGAATCTTCAGAAAGCAAACAAGATCATCTATTTCACTATTTCTGACAAATCAGAACTGTTTGAACAGTCACAAAAACGTATTCACAGAATTGGTCAAAATCAGACATGTTTCTATTACCTGATGATGGTCATGAACAGTGTGGAAACAAATGAAATTCTTCCAACACTTCAGATCAGGAAGGAATTCACTGATGAATTATTTAGAAAGGAAAAATCAAAATGATAAATTGCAAGACAGCTTCAAATGATACATGTGGCAAAGGAAAGAAATGTTGTTGTTTCTTCTGTGAAGAAAAGGAAACATGTGACCAGTGCTGTCCAGATGTTCAGGATGGAACAGTCAAGGAACCAATGGAAGACTGCAATGATGCATATGAATTTCAGCCACCAAAGACACTGGAAGAAGCAATTCCAGAAGTTCTGGATGACATCACCAAGGTTGCATTGGTCATCAAGAAACAGGAAGCAAAGCAGGATGAATTCAAGGAAAAGATCCTGCAGGTCATGGAACAGAACAACATCAAGAAATGGGAAAATGAATTCATTTCCATTACATATGTTGATCCTACAACAAGAACATCAATTGATTCCAAGACATTGAAATCAAAATATCCAAAAATTGCTGAAGAATGCACAAAGACTTCTGATGTGAAGTCATCCATCAGGATCAAGGTCAAGGAATGACACCTGAAAAAAGATTTGAAAACAAGGTCAAACAGTTCCTGAAAGAACAAGGATGTTGGTTCATCAAATATTGGGGTGGTGGAAGATACACAAAATCTGGAATCCCTGATCTGTTGTGCTGTGTCAATGGTCACTTTGTGGCGGTTGAACTGAAGTCAGAAAATGGTGAAGCCAAAGCACTGCAATTGTGGACATTGGACAAGATTGATCAGGCAGGTGGATATGCAATTCTATTGTTTCCAGATAAGTTTGATGAATTCTGCAAACTGATCATTGATCTGAACACTGAAAGGAAGGTCTGAAATGCAATATTCATTCAGCAGGGTGGAATCATATGATTCCTGTCCTTATAAGTGGTACCTGCACTATATGGAACACTTGCAGACACTTCCAACTGATGATCCACAGAATCCATTGTTCATAGGTTCAGCATTGCACAAAGGAATTGAAACAGATGTCCAGACTGCATTGGATGAATACTTTGGAAATTATCCTGTCATCAATGATGACATCATCACAGAAGCAATGAAATTGGAATACTGGATTCCAAAGGTCAAAGCATTGCTTCCAGAGAACTGTCAACATGAAGTCAAGATTGAAGATCATTTGTTTCATGGATTCCTTGATTTGTTGGTTCCATGCACCAAATTGGATGCAGAACTGGAACATGGTCAGTTTGATCTGTATGACTTCAAATATTCAAACAGCGTTGAACATTATCTTCAAAGCAATCAGCTTCATGTGTACAAGTATGAACTTGAAAGAATCACAGGAAAAAGGATCAGGAACATGTTCTTCATGTTCATACCAAAATCAACATTGAAAAAGGGAAAGATGGATTCCCTTGAATACAGAAAAATGGTCATGCAGGATCTGGAACATCTTGAAATCAAGACAGTTCAAGTTCCATATGATCCAAACAATGTCATTGATTTTCTTCAGACAATTGTCCACATTGACAATTCAGAAGAATATCCAAAGAAACCATCATTCTTGTGCAAGTTCTGTGAATTCACAGAATATTGCCAGAAAGGAAGAACTTATATGTTACTGCCAAGCAGTGAAAGAAGAAACATCACATCCGCAACAAAACGAAAAATCTGGATCTATGGTCAGGCATTCAGTGGAAAGACCACATTTGCTGATCAGGCACCTGCACCATTGAACCTGAATACAGATGGAAACATCCAGTTTGTAACAATGCCATATTTGCCAATCAAGGACACATATGAAGGAAGACAGAAAGTCCTTGCATGGAAAGTCTTCAAGGATGCCATTGATGAACTGGAAAAGAAGAACAATGACTTCAAGACCATTGTGGTTGACCTTCTGGAAGATACATATCAGTCATGTAGATTGTATATGTATGACAAACTTGGACTTGATCATGAATCAGATGATCCATTCAAGGCATGGGATGAAGTGAGAACAGAATATCTTTCCACCATCCGCAAGCTGACCAATCTGGACTATGAGAACATCATTCTGATCAGTCATGAAGATTCCACAAGGGACATCACAAAGAAGTCTGGTGACAAGACCACAGCAATCACACCAAACATTCAAGCAAAGATTGCAAACAAGATTGCAGGTATGGTGGACATTGTTGCAAGGATTGTTGTTGAAGATGACGGATCCAGAACATTGAATTTCAAATCCAATGAAGTTGTGTTTGGTGGTGGCAGATTAAAGGGAATCAATGTCACACAGATACCACTGGATTGGAATGAACTGGTGAAAGTCTATGATGAAGCAAATTCCAATGCTGTGACAGCCACAGAGAAGCCACAGAAAGCGATTAAAGAAAAAACGGATATTCCATCAACCGAACCAATAAACGCTTCAGAATTGAAAGGAACGGTCAATTCTGAAGGTGAATTCACACCTGCTGAAAAGAAACATACAAGAAGAACAAGAAAATCTTCTGGTGATGCACCACATGCAGTTGAGAATCCACAGGTTGAGAATGTACCACTTCCAACAGATGCGGATGCACCTGCACCACAGGAAGATGAACCACAGCCACAGGCAATGGTCAGTGCAGAAGCAACAACAGGAACACCAAGAAGAAGACAGAGAAAGGTGAGGGAATAACATGTCTGATATTTTTGAAAAATGGAACAAAAGCATTGATGTTGAAGGTCTGAAAGCAGATGTCAAGGAAGCTGAACAGAATGGTTCAGTTACTTATGAAGAAGTACCTGAAGGTAAATATGAAGTAAAGATTGACAAGATGGAACTGAAAGAATCCAAGAAGGGTGATCCAATGTTCAGTGCTTGGTTCAAGATCCTTGAAGGTGACTACAAGAATCAGTTGATCTTCATGAATCAGGTCATCACACAGGGGTTCCAGATTGGAATTGTTGATGATTTCATCAGATCATTGGATGTCATTGAAGACGTAAAGTTTGAAAATTACAGTCAATACAACAATATGATCATGGATGCCAAAGAAGCGGTTGACACACAGGGACTGGAATTCCTTCTGAACTATTCCAAGAACAACAAGGGATTTTCAAAATTTGAAATTAAAGAAGTATATGAAAAGTAGCATGAAGGATCCTGTTCTGTGATGCAGGGCAGGATCCTTTTCAAATAGAAAGGATGGAAACATGCTGTTCTGTGATATGGAAGTCTTTGCACATGATTGGTTGGGTGTGTTCATAGACATGGAAAAACAGACTGAAACAGACATAGTGAATGATCAGGAAAAACTGGAAAAGTTCTGGAATGATCATAAAAATGAAATCTGGTCAGGTTACAACATCAGAAGATATGACCAATATATCATCCAGTCCATCCTGTGTGGTTTCAATCCAAAGGAATGCAATGACTGGATCATTGTTCAAGAAAAATCAGGATATAGTTTCAGTCCATTGCTGAAGGAATATCCAATCATTCTCTATGATGTCATGCAGAACATTGACAAATCCCTGAAGTGGTTTGAAGGATCAATGGGAAACAGTATCAAAGAAACTGACGTTAGTTTTGATACACAAAGAAAATTGACCAAAGATGAACTTGAGCTTGAAGTGCAATACTGCAGGAATGATGTTGAACAGACAATTGAAGTGTTCATGGAAAGAAAAGATGATTTCAATGCCTGTATGTCACTGATTAAGATGTACAAATTGCCTTTGAATTTCATTTCTAAAACAAAAGTGCAGTTGTCTGCTGAAATATTGTATGCATCAAAGCATGAATGGGATGATGAATTTGATGTCAGTCTTCCACCAGTCATGGATGTGAAGAAATATACACAGGTTCCTGAATGGTTCATGGATCCTGAAAATCATCACTATAAAGATGGAAACAACACACATCAGTTGAAAATCATGATGGGTGGAATTGAAATGGTCTTTGGTTATGGTGGAGTACATGGTGCAGTGGAACACTATCATTCCAAAGGTTATTTTGTGAACATGGATGTTGGTTCACTTTATCCTTCACTTGATGTCCTTTATCCTGAATACTGCTTCAGCAGGGCGGTACCAAAACAAGGTCTGGAAAGATACAAGGAAATACTGAAATATAGATTGCAGTTGAAAGCTGAAGGAAAAAAGAAAGAACAGGCACCTTTCAAGATTGTCCTGAATGGAACCTATGGTGCAATGAAGGACAAATTCAACAAACTATATGATCCAAGATCAAACAACAACACTGTCATTTTTGGACAGGTGCTTGTTGGCGTGGATCTGTTTGAAAAACTGGAACCATTCTGTGAAATGATACAGACCAATACAGATGGAATTCTGGTCAGGATGCCTGATGGTCAGGATCCAGATGAATGGTTCAGCAGACTTGATGATGTTGCCTATGAATGGGAACACAGGACTGGTCTGACACTTGAATTTGATGATTATGGCTATGGTGAAATGTTCCAGAAGGATGTGAACAACTATGTCATCATTGATGGCTATGATGGACACTTCAAGTCCAAAGGTGGGTATGTCAAAAAACAAAGCAGACTGGACAATGACATGCCAATAGTCAATAGGGCATTGGTTGAATTCATGACACAAGGAACACCAGTTGAAAAGACAATCATGGACTGTGATGATCTGATCCAATTTCAGATTGTCAGGAAGATCACTTCCAAATATAAATGTCTTATGTATGGGGACACAGTTCTGTCAGAAAGATGTGTCAGGGTGTTTGCATCAAGTCATCCTGTCCATGGTGGACTGACAAAGATCCATGCAACCACAGGAAGACCTGCAAAGGTTGAAGGAACACCTGCAAAGTGCATGATCTGGAATGATGATGTCCTTGATGAAACATGTCCAGATGTACTGGATAAGCAATGGTATATCAATGAAGCAAAAGAAAGGTTGAAGGGTTTTGGCATATGAAATTGTTCAGGGGATATGTACCCACAAAAAACAAAGAATGCACAATGTCCTTCAAAGGGAAGACATCAGAACAACTAATGTCACTGGAAGAAGTCCAGAAACTTCCAGAATATGCAGGTATTCTTGCAGATGAAACTGTCCTGATTGATCTGGATGATTCAAAACAGGCAGAAATGCTGATGGACATTGTTGAAGACCTTCAACTAAACTGCAAGGTGATTGACACTACAAGGGGAAAACATTTCTTGTTCCACAACAATGGCATCAAGAAGTGTGCAACACATGCAAAATTGGCATGTGGTCTGAATGCTGACATCAAGGTTGGTTCCAAAAATTCATATGAAGTTCTGAAATTTAACAATCAGGAACGGTTCACTGAATGGAACATTGAAGATGGTCAGGAATATCAGGACATTCCAAAGTGGTTGTTCCCTGTCAAATCAAAAGAAGATTTCATATCAATGAAATCAGGTGATGGCAGGAACACAGCATTGTTCACTTATGAATTGACACTGCAGTCACAGGGATTCACCAAAGCAGAAACAAAGGAATGCATCAACATCATCAACAAATACATCCTGAAGGATTCAATGTCTGATCAAGAACTGGAAACCATCACAAGGGATGAAGGGTTTGCAAAGCCATTGTTCTTTCAAGATGGAAAGTTCATGCATGAAGTATTTGGAAATTATATCAGAAATGAATTCCACATCAAGCGGATCAATGGACAGCTGCATGTCTATTCTGATGGAATCTATGTGGTTGGATATAGGCTGATGGAAAACAAGATGATCCAAGTCATCCCACATATAAAAGCCAATCAAAGGGCAGAAGTTCTGAAATATCTGGAAGCCACAACAACAGACAATGAACAGGCAGGAAATCCAAACTTGATTGCATTCAGAAATGGGATCTATGACATCAGACAATCAAAGATGGTTGAATTTAGTCCTGAATATACAATCACAAATAAAATACCATGGGACTACAATCCAAATGCCTATTCTGAACTAGCAGATAAGACATTGGACAAGATGTCATGTAAAGACAAAGAGATCAGGGCATTGTTGGAAGAATGCATTGGTTATTGTTTCTATACACAGAATGAAATGTCAAAGTCATTCATGCTGACAGGATCTGGATCAAACGGAAAATCAACCTATCTGGACATGGTGAAGAATGTTCTTGGAAGACAGAACTATGTGTCACTTGATATTGATGAACTGTCAGAAAAATTCAGCACATCAAGCATGTTTGGGAAACTTGCAAACATTGGGGATGATATATCAGATGAATTCCTGCAGGGAAAAGCAGTTGCACAATTCAAGAAGATTGTCAGTGGAAATGACATCAAGGCAGAAAATAAAGGTCAAGATGTTTTCTTTTTCAAACCAACAGTCAAATTGTTATTCAGTGCAAATGAAATACCAAGATTCAGGAACAAAGGATTCCAAGCAATCAAAAGAAGAATGGTCATCATTCCATTCTTTGCAGAATTCAGTCCAGATGATCCTGACTATGATGCAGGAATCACATGGAAACTGAAAGACCAAGAAACTGCAGAATATCTGATCAGACTTGGGATTGAAAGATTGAAGGTTGTCCTTGCAAATCAGAAGTTCACAGAATCTGCAAAGGTCAAAGCAGAATTGGAAGAATTTGAAGAAGACAACAATCCAATCCTGCTATTCATGAAAGAAGTCAGTGATGATGAAATTGTAAACAGGGAAACAAGGGAAGTCTTTGCAAGATATGACACATTCTGTCATGAAAATGGTTATCAGAAAATGTCCATGCAATCATTCAGCAAAACATTGTGCAAGTCATTTGATTTCACAATCAAGCAACAAAGAATCAAGGGAAGAAAAGCAAGAATATTTGTCAGGGAAGAAGGTGATGAAGAATGATGGTTGTTGTTGGATGTTTGGCAGGTGTCACTTCCTTCATCATCTGTCTTCTGCTTGTTTATAAGGTGAAGAAATGATTCAGCAGGAAAAAATGGATCTGTTTCCAAATATCAAAGAACAGTGTGATGAATGGGACATGGATAAACGGATCCAGAATGGTCTGTCCAAAAGATTGGCAGAATTCCTGTCACAGAGATATGGGAACCATTGGACATGGGGGACATTGGGACAGGTGTGGTGCAATGACAACAAACATCCGCATACATACATCACGATATTTCCGCATATGTACAATGTCAGCATGTATGACTGCAAAGGGAAACATGCTTTGTGGATGCCTGTGAATGGTGTCATTGATGAAGTGCTGTTCAGGGAACTGGACAACTATATGCATCTAAAGAAAGGATGAAATTATGGATTTATTTGAAATTGAAGTGCTTGGTGAAAAGTGGAAAGTGTTCCATGAAACAAGCAAAGAATCAAACAGATTTGTGAACATTGATGGATATTGTGATGTTTCTGCAAGGGAAATCCATTTTCAGAAATATATCCCTGATGATAAAAATGAAGGAAAAGACTGGAATTCAATGGAAGCTGAAACATTAAGACATGAGATCATTCATGCATTTATGTATGAAAGCGGTCTATGGTCTTGCAGTAATGATCAAAAGGCTTGGGCAATAAATGAAGAAATGATTGATTGGATGGCAATCCAGTTCCCAAAGATCCAGAAAGTATTTGATCAGGTCTTCAACTGGATCAAGGTTGACATTGGTCATGCTGTGACACCTGAAGTGTTGGAAGATATGAAAAAGAAAAATGCCATGATCATCACAGATCTGACAAGTGATGATTGATATATGACAAAAGCAATCATCACTTGCAAAAGTGGAAGAAAGTATATTGTCGATAATTATTGGAATTTTGAACATTATAAAGATGGTTTATTTGTAGAAATTAGGAAAAGAGATCTTAATGATCCATTTAGTTCTGCAGAAACAGTTTTGTATATGGCATCAAATTCAATTGAATCTATTGATTTGATTGAAACAGGTGATGAACATGACAACGGATGAAGCGATTTCAGAACTAGGTTATATGCTCGATTATCATTTACGTACTAATGGTCATCACAATGTAACCAAAGCAGATGAAGCACTGACAATGGCCATTGAAGCATTGAAACGTGAGCAATGGATTCCATGCAGCGAAAGATTGCCAGAAGGTGATTACCCAACGGTTGAAGTAACAATAGAATTTGCAGCTGTGAATGGTAATAGAAATCCTAACTGCACTGACATAGCGACATATCATAGAGGATTAAAAGCATGGGACAACAAATTTGGAATAAAAGTCATCGCATGGAAACCGTTACCAGAACCATACAAGGATAATAATGTTAATGGATTGACTTCAAGTCTTATTGAACTTGAAAATGGATTGGAGAAAAAATGAACATTGAACCGGAAATCGAAGCAATTTCAAATCGATTATGTCAGTTTCATAACACTGTATGTACAGATGACTTAATAAATTATTTAGGATCTAAATCATCCAAGACAGCAGACATGAGCAAACTTGATCCAGAATTGTCACATAGAGAAAAGATTATGCAGTTAGGCTGTGACAAATTAATTGAAATATTAAATTCTCATGGAATAAACGCATCAATTCGTATGTCAAAATTTGGTTATCCAATTATCGAATCAAAATATGGATGGACCTGGTGATGAACATGACAACGGATGAGGCGATAGAAGAATTGCAGGAGCGTGTTGATTTTGCAAACAAGGAATGGAAAAACTATGTCCCTGAATATGTGGAAGCATTACAGATGGCTATTAAAGCATTGAAACAAAAAAATTCTGGATTTAACATCC
>Ga0183101_1000532_pt3 | contig 10210 bp, 10 predicted proteins | sample Biomet3_FD_127790 | JGI IMG/M metagenome (GOLD analysis project Ga0183101, IMG submission 127790) | Microbial communities from bioreactor (seeded with sewage sludge) at LBNL, California, USA - Biofuel metagenome 3 | ecosystem: Engineered > Bioreactor > Anaerobic > Unclassified ... | reverse complement strand
AAGGGCTTTCTGATGCTGCTTTTTTGACAATTAAGAACGAATTTGCCAAAATAGTTTGACAAATCAAGCATTTTGAACGAGTTTGGGAAATCCGAGCCAAATATATTACGTTTATTTAATAAATATACATTGTAAAGCGTTAGCACAGTAACGCATTACAAGTAAAAAAAATAGACATTTTTTGGAAGAAAAACAAAATTAAATTAGCCGAAATGACTGAAATGCTTTACTTTTTTGCAAAAAAATATGGCATTATGTTTAAAATAATTGTATAATTATAGTCACGTAAAGGATACTGTTAATATTTAATAATTATGCATAAATGTGCATAAGCTTATTAGGAAGATAGGAGAGTTTATTATGGCAGTAATTATCAATGGAAAAGATCTTACAGTTGAGGAGATCATCCGCGTATGTCGTGGAATGGAAAAAGTAGAGATCGCACCTGAAGCTCAGAAAGCAGTTAACAAAGCTAGAGCTTACATCGAAAAGAAGTTAGATGAAGGCGCAATCATCTATGGACTTACTACTGGCTTTGGTAAGTTTGCTAACGTCTTCATTGCAGAAGATGAGACTGCTGATCTACAGAAGAACCTGATCATGAGCCACACTTGTGCATTGGGCGAGCCTTATGAGCAGAAATATGTAAGAGCTGCAATGCTTCTTCGCTGCAACGCTCTTTCAAGAGGTTTCTCAGGAATCAGACTTTCAACTATCCAGACTATGGTCGACATGCTGAATGCAGGAATCCATCCAGTAGTACCTTGCAAAGGAAGCGTAGGATCTTCAGGAGACCTTGCTCCACTTTCATGCATCGCACTTGGCCTTATCGGAATGGGCAATGTAGAATATAAGGGCGAAATCGTACCTGCTGCAGAAGCAATGAAAAAAGAAGGTATCACACCTGTTGAACTGGTAGCTAAAGAAGGACTTGCACTTAACAACGGAACTCAGATGATGACTGCTGTTGGCGTAAACGTACTCTGGGATGCAATGCATCTGCAGAAGGTTGCTGACATAGCTTGCGCACTTACTGCTGAAGCACTCCACGGAATCACTAAGGCTTATGACCACAAGGTACATGATCTTCGTGGACATCAGGGCCAGAAAGATGCAGCAGAAAACCTGCTGACATTGCTTGACGGAAGCAAGAATGCTCTTCCAGTACAGCCTACAAAGGTTCAGGATGCGTATACTTTGAGATGTGCTCCTCAGATCCACGGCGCTTCAAGAGATGCTATAAAATATGTATATGATGCTGTTTCAAAGGAAATCAATGCGGTTACTGATAACCCTATCGTATTCCCGGATGATGATGAAGTAATCTCAGGCGGTAACTTCCATGGTCAGCCAATGGCACTTGCTTTTGACTTCTTGAAGATAGCTATTTCAGAGCTTGGAAGCGTATCAGAGAGAAGAGCTGAAAGACTTGTTAACCCTTCACTTTGCGAAGGACTTCCAGGATTCCTTACTAAACACGGTGGAGTTTGCTCAGGCTTCATGATTGCACAGTATGCTGCAGCTTCAATGGCTTCAGAGAATAAGATTTATGATCACCCTGCATGCGTTGACTCAATTCCTACTTCAGGAAATCAGGAAGACCACGTATCAATGGGTACTACAGCAGCAAGAACAGCAGCTATGGTACTTGACAACACTGAGAAGATTCTGGGAATCGAGATCATAGAAGCAGCTCAGGGAATTTGGCTGAGACAGGAAATCGGAGAGAGCAAATTAGAAAATCTTGCTCCTGCAACAAAGGCAGCTTACGACTTTATCAGAACTAAGTCAGATCCAGTAGATCAGGACGTAGTTCTACATGACGAGCTCGTTAAATTCGATGAAATGATCAAAGACAACAGTCTGCTTGAGGCAGTTGAAAAGGTTGTAACACTTAAGTAATCACCTTACTTAACAAAATACCGGGCTCTGAGGTGACTCGGGGTCCGGTAATATATATTTCAATAGGAGGATTTGATAGTATGCTTGACAATGATACAATAAAGGGCGCTATGACCATACAGCTTGGTAATGAGTACCCTGATTACCCTGAATTTGTAGAGGGTATCAGAAGAGCACCGGACAGAGGCTTCAGACTTACGAAGGCTCAGGCAAAGGTAGCTCTTAGAAATGCACTTCGTTATGTACCGGCAGAGCTTCACGAGAAGTTGGCTCCGGAATTTATGGAAGAGCTTACTACACGCGGTAGAGTATATGCTTACAGATACAGACCTGAAGGCAGACTTTACGGAAAACCAATAAACGAATACAAGGGCAAATGCCTGGCAGGCAAAGCATTCCAGGTAATGATAGAAAACAACCTTGACTTTGAGGTTGCTCTTTACCCATATGAACTGGTTACTTATGGAGAAACAGGTTCAGTATGCCAGAACTGGCTGCAGTACAGACTTATCAAGAAGTATCTTGAAGAGCTGACTGAGGATCAGACACTGGTAGTTGAATCAGGAAATCCTATAGGACTGTTCCCTTCAAAACCGACAGCTCCAAGAGTTATAATCACCAACTCAATGATGATCGGTGAATATGACAACCTTGAGGACTGGGAAGTTGCTGAGGAAATGGGAGTTGCCAACTATGGACAGATGACTGCAGGTGGATGGATGTATATCGGACCTCAGGGAATCGTTCATGGAACATTCAACACTATTTTGAACGCTGGAAGAAAGTACCTGGGAGTTGCAGAGCAGGATGACCTTGCTGGCCATACATTTGTTTCTTCAGGACTTGGCGGAATGAGCGGAGCTCAGCCTAAGGCTGCAAACATCGCTAACGCAGTCGGCATCTTTGCAGAAGTCGACCTTTCAAGAATAGAGACAAGACATGATCAGGGCTGGGTAGATGTCATCATAGATGATATCGATGAAGTATTCAAACTGGCTAACGAGAAGATCGCTGCTAAGGAAGGCATTTCGATCGCTTACCACGGCAACATCGTAGATCTGCTGGAAGCAGCTGTTAAGAAGAACTTCCACATCGATCTGCTTTCAGACCAGACTTCATGCCATAACGTATACAACGGCGGTTATTGCCCGGCTGGCATGACATTCGATGAGAGAACCAAGATGCTTCACGACGACAGAGACCAGTTCTGCAAGGAAGTCGACAAGACTCTGCACAGACACTTTGAGGCTATCAAGTCACTGGTTGCTGCAGGAAGCTACTTCTTCGACTATGGTAACTCATTCATGAAAGCTATGTATGACTCCGGAATCAAAGAGATCTCCAAGAACGGAATTGATGATAAAGACGGATTCATCTGGCCTTCATACGTTGAAGATATCATGGGACCTATACTGTTCGACTATGGTTATGGACCTTTCAGATGGGTTTGCCTGTCCGGAAAACCAGAAGACCTGGATGCAACAGATCAGGCTGCTATGGATACTATCGATCCTAACAGAAGAGCTCAGGATAGAGACAACTGGGTATGGATCAGAGATGCTAAGAAGAACAAGCTTGTCGTTGGTACACAGGCCAGAATCCTTTATCAGGATGCTGAAGGCAGAAGAGATATCGCTCTTGCATTCAACAAACTGGTTAGAGACGGAAAATGCGGTCCTATCATGATGGGACGTGACCACCACGACGTATCCGGAACAGATTCACCGTTCCGTGAGACTTCAAACATCAAAGACGGATCAAACGTTATGGCTGATATGGCAGTTCAGTGCTATGCTGGAAATGCTGCCAGAGGAATGTCACTTTGCGCACTGCACAATGGCGGCGGCGTAGGCATCGGCAAAGCTATCAACGGTGGATTTGGACTTCTGCTTGACGGTTCCGAGAGAGTTGATGAGATAATCAAGTCAGCTATCATGTGGGACGTTATGGGCGGAGTTGCAAGAAGAAGCTGGGCTCGTAATGAGAACGCTCTTTCAACTGCTGCTGAGTACAATAAAAAGTATGCTGGCAAAGGCCACATTACACTACCGTTCCTGGCAGAGGATTCACTTATCGACAATACTGTCGACAAATACGTTAAATAAGACAAGTTAATATTGCGGGTTGCTTTTTCGGCAACCCGCTATTATCCTATTTAAAGGGAGATTATTATGGCAACATTATTAATCAAAAACATAGGCATCCTGCAGACGCCGACAGGCAGTCACAGCCACAAAGGCAAGGAGCAGGGTGAAAATCTGAAATTGAAAGATGCCGCTATTCTCATTGAGAATGGCGTTATAAAAGAAATCACATCGGATGGCAAGCTGCCTGAGGGTACTGCTGATGAGGTGATCGATGCTGAAGGCAGACTGGTTACTCCGGGTCTTGTAGACGGACATACTCATATGGTCTTTGGCGGATATAGACAAAATGAAATACCACTAAAGCTTAAAGGTGCAACATATCTTGATATCCTGAGAGCAGGCGGCGGTATCCTTGATACAGTAAGACATACAAGAGAAGCCGGCAAGGAAGAACTCCTTCAGAAGACGGCTGGATTCCTTGACGAGATGATGGGCTTCGGCGTTACCACGGCAGAAGCCAAGAGCGGATATGGTCTGAATATGGAAACTGAAGTCAAGATGCTGGAAGTCATCAACGAGCTTAATGAAAAGCACGATATGGATCTGGTAGCTACCTTTATGGGACCTCATGCGACACCTGATGAATATAAAGGCAGGGAAGACGAGTACATCGACATGGTGTGCAGGGAGATGCTTCCTTATGTCAAAGAGCATAAACTCGCTGAGTTTGCAGACGTATTTACCGAGGATTCGGTGTTCAACTATGACCAGAGTAAAAGATATCTGCAGTGCGCAAAGGACATGGGTTTCCTTTTGAAGATACACGCAGATGAGATAGAAGCTATCGGCGGTTCCAGGCTTGCCGGCGAGATAGGAGCTTTGAGCGCAGAGCACCTTATCTCGATCAACGAAGAAGGTCTGGAATCTATGGCGAAGGGTGGCACAACTGCAATGTGCCTGCCAGCGACTTCATTCTATCTGGGCGCTAACTTTGCGCCTGCAAGGAAGATGATAGAGATGGGAATACCTGTAGCCACTGCATCAGACTTCAACCCGGGCTCATGCCCGTCGCTGAACCTGCAGTTCGTAATGAACCTGGCATGCATCAAGTACAGGCTATTGCCTGAAGAGGTGCTGACAGCGGTTACTATAAACCCTGCCTGCGCCATCAACAGAGGCGACAAAGTCGGGACTCTGGAAGTTGGAAAACAGGGAGACCTGGTCATCTGGGATGCTCCTGATATGGAAATGCTATGCTATCGTTTTTGCTCAAATCTGGCCAAGAAGGTCGTTAAGAAAGGAAAAATAGTAAAATGAAATTAATTGATATGGAAGTTACGAAGTACCTGGATGTACTTAAATCAGACGCTCCTGCACCAGGAGGCGGATCGGTTAGCGCACTTGCCGGAGCTCAGGGAGTTGGACTGTTCATGATGGTTGCTGACCTGACAATGGGCAAGGAAAAATATGCAGACTTCCAGGATGTTTGCAAGAATGCTAAAGAAAAGGGAATGCCTTTGTACGAAGAGCTTCTCGCAGGTATCGACAAAGACACCGAGGCCTTCAATCTGGTAGCAGATGCTTTCAAAATGCCTAAGGACACAGATGAGCAGAAAGCTGAAAGAAGCAAGGCTATCCAGGCAGGAACTCTGGTATCCACAGAGGTACCTTTCAGAACTATGCAGCTTGGTTATGAAGGATTGAAGCTGGCAGGTTCAATCGTAGGAAAATCAAATCCTAACGCAGCAAGCGATTTAGGTGTTTCAATATTGAATCTTACTGCCTGTGTTAACGGCGCATGGTTGAATGTTAAGATAAACATCTCCAGCTTAAAGGACGAGGCTAAGGCTAAGTATTTTGCTGAAGAGGGACAGAAGATGTATGATGAGGTCAATAAGCTTGGACATGAATTGTTTGCCCAGGTTGAGGCGTCACTGTAATACATCACATTAAATTCGGTAGGGAAATCTTTATATACACCAAAGGAGAAGAGAGAAAATGGCACAGATTATCGAGAGTATTCCTAACATCAGTGAAGGAAGAAGAAAAGACGTTATTGAGGCTTGTGTAGATCAGATCAGAAACACAGCAGGATGTACACTTCTTGACTATTCCTCAGATGAAAGTCACAACAGAAGCGTAATCACTTACATCGGTGATGCAAAATCAGTTGAAGAAGCCAGCGTTAAGCTTGTGAAGAAGGCTGCTGAGCTTATCGACCTTAATCACCATGAGGGCGAGCATCCAAGAATGGGAGCAGTAGACGTAATGCCGTTCCTTCCAATCAAGGATTGCACTACAGAGGATTGCATCGAGCTTTCAAAAGTAGTAGGTAAGAGAATCGCTGATGAAGCAGGAGTACCAGTATTCCTTTATGAGGAATCAGCAACAAGACCTGAGAGACAGAATCTTGTTAAAATTAGAAAAGGTCAGTTCGAGGGAATGGCTGAAAAAGTTCAGGAGCCAGATTGGGAGCCTGATTTCGGCGGCAGAAAGATCCATCCAACAGCTGGAGTTATGGCAGTTGGAGCAAGACCTCCATTAGTAGCTTTCAACCTTTATCTTGACACTAGTGATGTTCAGATCGCAAAGAACATTGCTAAGATCATTAGAGAAAAAGACGGCGGATTCAAATGCGTTAAGTCAATGGGATTTGAAATCGAGAATGAAGAGGATGGTTCAGTAACGGCTCAGGTTTCATGCAACATGACCAATTATGAACAGACACCGCTTTACAGAGTTATCGAAGCAGTTAAATTTGAAGCTGCAAGATATGGCGTACACGTAACAAAGACTGAGATCATTGGACTTTGCCCAATGAAGGCTTTGACTGATACAGCAGAGTATTACATGCAGCTCGGAGGTTTCGACTTCCATAAGCAGGTTCTTGAAAACCACATCCTGTAATAGGTTTTGGTAATTAGTGGAGGTACGAAATGGCTGATACAAACGGTTTCTCCAATTCGTTCTCGCTGACAGATGAAATCGCTGATATTATCAGGGACAGAATCCTCAAAGGCGAATATAAAATTGGAGAGAAGATAAAAGAAAACCAGATCGCTACAGAATTGCGCGTAAGCAGAACGCCTATCAGAGAGGCATTCAAGATCCTCGAAAATGAGGGGCTCATTGAATATAAGCCTAACAGGGGTTGCTTTGCCAGAGGCTTTACCAAACGCGATATAGAGGATATTTATGCGGTTCGTAAGGCTTTGGAGGTACTTACAGTGGAATGGGCGGTCAGTCGTATCACACCGGAGCAGATAGGTCAGTTGGAAAGCCAGTGCGATCTTATGGAGTTTTATACACGCCGTAAAGATAGCAAAAAGGTATTGTCAATTAATACCGATTTCCATGATATTATTTATAATGCTACGGGGAGCCGATTCATGGCGCAGGTCCTTCGCTCGTACAAAGACTATATCGAGCAGACCAAGAGAGTCATCTTTTATAACCAGGAATATCTGCAGGAGATATTAGTGGAGCATAAAGCAGTACTTGATGCAATCAAGAGTGGCGATGTGGAAGGTGCTAAGGCGGCCATGGGTAATCATCTCGATCAGTCGAGAAGACGTGCCGAGACGATATATAAGCTGCAAGATTAATAAAAAAGAAATAAGGAAGGGGCTGTTTTTGATATGCCCCTTGTCAAGTAGACAGGTTAAATATTCAAAGCAGTTTCTTATGAACGGTCACACATTTGTGTGGCCGTTTTACTATGCACACCATTTATCTTTGAACTTCTTGATACGTTTGTTTTCCGGGATAGGGTATACCATAGGTGTTTTACAAATCAGTGCTTCCGTTCGCACCTCCAGCGGGGTCTTGCAGTGGAATCTGTCTTGCGGGCGTTCTTCTGCATAGAACCTTAAATAGTCTTTGATAGCATGACGCAGTGATGCTTCATCAGTAATTTCGTACATCTGATACATCTCTGTTTTGATGATTCCCCAGAAACCTTCCGTGGGTCCATTATCAATGCAATGTCCCGATCTTGACATTGACTGCTGCATCTCCTGATCAAGCAGTTTCTTATGAAATACCCTGCTGGTATATTGGAATCCCCGGTCTGAGTGGAAAATCGGCCTGGCATCCGGATTTTCTTCAATGGCCTTATCGAATGTCTTGAAAACAAGAGGGTTATCATTTCTGCAGCTGATCACATATGAAACAGGAAATCTGTCATACAGATCAAGAATAGCACTCAGATACAGTTTCTTTTCCCCGCCGGGAACCTTGAATTCCGTGACATCTGTAGTCCATTTTTCATTTGGACCATCTGCATAAAAGTCTCTCTGCAAAAGGTTCTCCGCTATAGCATCCGCTGTAGTTGGCGTGTATTTCTTCTTTTTCTTTCGGATCACCGCGTGTATATCCAGCTTTTTCATGATCCGATGTACCCGTTTCATGCTGTATTCCGTCTGATTGAAATGATTGATCCACGAAGTCATTCTCCGGTATCCGAGAATATGTCCGAAGCGCTCATCATACTCTTTTATCAGTTCCGCAAGCTCAATATTCTGCATTTCCTGCAGAGGTATATCCCTATGCAGCCATTTGTAGTACGAGGCTCTTGAAATATCAAGAATGCCGCACATCCAGCTGATGCTCCACGCATGTTTATCATAAAAATATCTGACTGTCAGGTATTTTGACTCCTGTCTCTGCTTTCCAAGCGTCACTTCCTTTCGAATTCCTTCACTTTTTTTAACAGCTGATTCGCCATTTCGCTTTCCTGCAGTTTTCGCTTGAGCCGCTGATTCTCTCTGCGCAAACGTTCAATTTCATCTAGTTCATCATCTGTTTTATGGTGTCCTCGCTTATCTGTCAGGGCGTCTTCTCCGCCAATATCATATTTCTTTACCCACGAATATACCTGACTGTATGAAACATCAAATCTGCCTGCTGTGCCTTTGTAATCACGATCATGTGAAAGACAGTATTCAGCTATCTCCTTGCGCTCCTCCAATGTGGTTTTTCTTCTTGCGTCTGCCATGTAGACCTCCCTCTTCGGATCATAATCCTTAAGTTCTCTATTGGCATTATACAATGAAATCCATCTCCACAAAATAGAAGGACTAAAATTGTTTTTTGCAGCAATATCAATTACGCTCCCCTGACCATGCAAGACCTCTTCTATGCATTTTATCTTGAACTCTCTGGAATAGCATCTGTTTCCAACTGAATGTGCAAATGCTTCAATTCCATGATAACGGTATGCCGCCACCCATTTTCTGATCGTAGCGCACCCAACGTGATATTTATCTGCCAGATTCTCATAGGAACCGACTCCATCCAGATACTCCTGTGAGACCATTGCCCGGAATTCCGGAGTATGTTTTGATTTAGCCATTAAAAATACCTCCCAAGTAGATTTTGGTTATTTACCTTGTCTACTTAGGAGGTATCATATCATGATGGCGGCCTTTTTCTTTATTTTATTAGTCTTCTTTTAATGTGTTAGTGCCGAATGCTGTTGATGTTCCATAGTATTTGTCGAAAGCCGTCCTGCTGATGGCTTTATTAGTCAGCTTGTTGCTGCTGGTCGTCTTAACTGTCGTGCTGTAACTTCCAGTAACGGTTATAGTGTATTTGCTAGTGCCCTTGACCTTAATGGTTCCATTGACCTTGATGGTTACTGTGTTTCCATCTTTATCGACAACTTTGCCACCCTTAGCCACATTTAGATTTCCCACTGTACAGTTTCCTGTAACTATCCATTTTGAGTTTTTGCTGACATTCATAGTAACCTTGCTGCCGCTGCCTACAGTTTTACCTGTATAAGTCGACTTCGAAAGCAGGTACATCTTTACTGAACTGATGCTATCGGTCTTTATATTACCCTTAAGCGTCTCACCTATGGCTGTAAATGTGAGCTTACCGCCATTGCTGCCTGAAGTTCCCCAGTTATTTGAATTTCCAGTTGCCTGTATCAGGTTTACGCTGCTGCTATCAAATGAAAGTTTAGTGTTCTTCAGTACTACATTAGCATTGGTATTAGTTACATAGAACATGGCACCACTGGAGATATTTGTCTTCAGCGTCGAATTGCATGCCTCAAAGGAAGCCTTGCTACTCGTAGTCGTCTCAGCATCTCCTGATGTAGACTGATACAGTATTACACCATTTTTAATCGGGTCGCTACCTGATATGGCATTATTGGTACTCGTAAGCTTGGAATTGTATATCAAAATTCGGTTAAGACCTTCCATACCAGCGAT
>Ga0183101_1000649_pt2 | contig 10216 bp, 9 predicted proteins | sample Biomet3_FD_127790 | JGI IMG/M metagenome (GOLD analysis project Ga0183101, IMG submission 127790) | Microbial communities from bioreactor (seeded with sewage sludge) at LBNL, California, USA - Biofuel metagenome 3 | ecosystem: Engineered > Bioreactor > Anaerobic > Unclassified ... | reverse complement strand
AAATTGCGACGCACAAAAAGATAAAACATAAAAATAACCAAATTTTCTTCATAGGAACCCCCGCAAAAAGGAGGGCGCGCCGCAAAGCGCGCCCCCGAATTTTTAAAGCATGCTTAAATATCTTTCTCCGGTGTCGGGAATAATAAAAACAATATTTTTGCCTTTATTTTCCGCGCGCGCCGCAAGTTTTGCCGCCGCTTTATAGGCCGCTCCGGCGGAAATTCCGCAGAAGATGCCTTCGCGTTCTCTCAAAATTTTGGCGCCTTCAAAAGCCTCATTATCGGTAATGTCTATAATCTCGTCCAAAATTTTGGTATTGAGCAAAGCGGGCACAAAATTTGCGCCTATGCCCTGTATCTTATGCGGGCCGGCCTTGCCGCCCGTAAGAACGGGGCTTGTTGCGGGCTGAACGGCAATAACTTTTACGGAAGGGTTTTTGCTTTTCAGAAATTCCCCCGTTCCTGTTATTGTTCCGCCAGTGCCCACGCCTGCGACAATGAAATCAACCTTGCCTTTGAGCTCGGACCAAATTTCAGGCCCCGTGGTTTCAAAGTGAGCTTTTGCGTTTGCCGGGTTTACAAACTGGTTTGGCATAAAACTGCCGGGGTTTGCCGCGACAAGTTCTTTTGCCTTTGCAACCGCACCGCCCATACCGTCCGCCCCGGGCGTAAGAACAAGTTCCGCGCCCAAAAGAGCCAGAAGTTTCCTTCTTTCCACGCTCATAGTTTCAGGCATGGTTAAAATCACTTTATAGCCTCTGAGTTTGCCTATATATGCAAGCCCTATGCCCATGTTGCCGCTTGTAGGTTCTATGATTGTTCCGCCTTTTTTGATAAGTCCTTTTTCTTCCGCGTCTTTAATCATATAGAAAGCCGGTCTGTCCTTCACGCTTGAAAGCGGGTTGAACATTTCCAGTTTGGCGTACAGGTTACAACAGGAGGCGCCCTCGGCATTATTAAGCTTTACCATCGGCGTTTTGCCGATGAATCTTGTTATGTCTTGTTTATTTGCCATAAGATTTCTCCTTGTTTAGTTTTACTTATTTTATTTAGCTGTCTTTAAGTATTGCCTGACAATCGCCAAAGCGGCTGCGTCGGCGCCTGCATCTGCGCCGCTGCGGCCAAAAACGTATACAAGATTGCCCAAAAGCCTTCTGACAATCTGTTTGCTGCTCAAAGGAGTAACGGAGGAAGAATCCCACTTAAGGCCGCGGCTTGCGGCGTAAATATGGCATTCGTCTTCGCTTACGAACTGCCCGCGGGAAATTATATCTATATAAACGGGTTCAAGGTTAACTTCGTCGCGGAATATAACTATAGGCTTACCCGCAATATCGGTGATGTCGGCTTTTATTTCAAAACCGCGCGAAAGAAGAACATAAAGAACCGACAGTGCAAAACCTGTCCCTTTGCGGCGCTTGACGATATCGGGCAGGCTTAAAAGTTTAGGGTCCGCGCTCAAACTTTCAAGTTTAAAATCATATTCGTTAAAAATAAAATCTTCAAAAATTTCAGCCTTGCGGAAAACGTCGTAAGAATTGTCCAAATCACCGCGAAGGCGGGAATAAAGCAATTTGAAAGATTTCAAAATTTCTTCGTCTTTCATTCCCGGATTGATAAATTTTGCAACCAGAATTACGCCGTCAAGAAGGTTCGGGTTTGCCGCGTCAAAGAACCACGCAAAAGGCTCTTTTAAAGCTTCCCTGTGAATTGAATTTACAACTTCTTTTACGCATAAAGGAACTTCGCCGTAATTGGCAGATATAAAAGCCTTAAATTCCTGGGGCTTTTCCCTGATTATCTGCGCAAGACGCGCCTTAAGTTGCGCCTGCATTTGCGGCTCTTTGCCTATAAGCTCTATTAAAGCTTTAATGTTATTTCCCGTATGCATAAAAAACCTCAGCGGTCCATATATCCGAACTGTTTTAACATTCTTGTATCATTGCGCCAACCCGGAGACACAACAACGTTAAGCTCAAGACGATATTGCTTCTTCAAAAAATCTACTATTCTGGCCTGCGCTCTCTGGCGCAATTTTGCTATTGCGCGGCCGCCTTTGCCTATTATTATGGGCTTCTGGCCTTCGCGCTCAACGTGTATAACGGCGCGTATATAATTTTTGGCGCCAAGATTTTCCGTAAATTTTTCAACTTCAACAAAAGTGCTGTAAGGGATTTCCTGGCTGTAAAGCAAAAATATCTGCTCTCTTACGAACTCTGCTATATAAAATCTTTCCCACCTGTCGGTAAGCTGGCCTTTGGGGAAATACGGAGGGCTGAAAGGAATATAATCAACCACGGCTCTTTCAAGCTGCTTTACGCCTTTGCCGCTTTTTGCGTTAAGATAGAATACCTCTTTAAAAGACAGCTGCTCAATAAGCATATTTTTGAGCACTTCAAGGTCGTCTTTATCTTCCACTAAATCTATTTTATTGATTACAAGAAAAATCGGACAATAAAGAGCTTTAAGCTTGTTTATAAGCGGCAGATGCCTGGATATAGGCACAGTGGCGTCGTAGACAAAAATTACCAAATCTGCATCTTCGCTGACGGCCTGATTAAGCGAGCTTAGCATAATTTCCTGCAATTTATATTCCGCATGCAAAAAACCCGGGGTATCAACAAAAACTATCTGATAATTTTCCCCCTCGGAAATTGCCAGAATATTCTGCCTTGTAGTCTGCGGTTTGCACGTAACCGGTGAAAGGTCAACACCTGCAAATTTATTGAGCAGGGTTGACTTGCCCGCATTGGCAAGCCCCGCCATTACGGCAAATCCGCTTTTAAAATTCATATTGTCGGTTGTAATCATAAGATTATTTTATCAATTTTGCCGCACTTTTACAGTCGTCAAGCGCCGAAGGGCGCGCAAAAGCCGGTAAAAACGCAAAAATCCCCCGCTTTTAACAAGACGGGGGAGTTAAAACATTTATATTTCAGGCTTTAATTCTGTCTTTCTGGCCGCCGATATTATGGACAATCTTATCGTCGCCGTCTTTTTCTTTAAGGTGAACGTGAATGATGTCTTCGTCCGCTGTAGGCACGTTCTTGCCCACAAAATCGGCCTTTACGGGCAGTTCTCTGTGTCCGCGGTCAACCATTACCATAAGTTCTATTTTTGCGGGGCGGCCGTAATCCGTAAGTGCATCCAAAGCGCAGCGCACAGTGCGACCCGTATAAAGAACGTCATCAACCAATATTACGTCTTTGCCGTTTATATCAAAGCCGATATCGGTTTTTTTCATCTGCGGCTGGTCTGCAACGTGAGAAAGGTCGTCCCTGTAAAAAGTTATGTCAAGCTCGCCCATGGGAAGGTTGATATCGGCAAATTTTACGATTCTTTCGTGAAGTCTCTGGGCCAGATAAACGCCGCGCGTTTTTATGCCGACAATACAAAGTTTTGAGGTATCGGTGTGTTTTTCTATAATTTCATGGGCGACTCTGTCCAATATTCTTGAAAACAAAGTTTCGTCTACGATTGTTTTTTGCATTTTCTCTCCCTAAAAAAAAGCCTGATCGCTTACTTGGGTAAGCTTCAGGCTTTTTAAAATAAATTTAATACAAAAATCTGCATTTTCATTCCCTTTTGCGGCCTCGCGGGACCGCATTAAAACGGACTGCTTATAATTTTATTTTAGCATTTTTTTGCGCTGCTGTTTAGGTTTAGAGTTGTTTTTGCGCGCTTGGTTTCTTGCCGCAATTTTGCGCGCTGCAGCTTGTTGACGAATGTTTTTTGCCACGGCGCGTTGCTGCGCGGCAGCCTTCTTTGAAGAAATCTCGGTTGCGCTCTGAACCATTTTCTCGGTATCGGCGGAAGCCTTGCGGGATACGTTTTTTGTACCCGCGCGTTTTTTTACAACATTATTTTCAGATGAAGTTTCGGTTACCCTTTGAACCATCTTCATAGGTCTTGCCTCAGACTTCTTTGCGGGCTTATTTTGTTTTAAAGGTCCGTAAGTTATGCGCGTTCTGCGCTTTGGCGGTCTTGGCTTTTCGTAAGTTATAAGTATAAGTCTGTCGCCGTATTTCTTTTTTACAACAGGTTTTTTCCTTACGGGTTTTGTCTTAAGGCCTATATTTGAAAGAGCGTCTATAAACGCCTCATGAGAGGCGTCAACGTCTTTTATGCCGCCTGAAAAATTATTGCTTATTACACAAAAAACTATCATTTTGCCGTTAATGTCTTTTACGTATCCCGCGTGAGCGCGCACACGGTCCAAAGAACCCGTTTTGACAAGCGCGTTATTGGCTGCATTGCTTGTCAAAAGATGATGTGCCATAGTGCCGTTATCTCTGGGATTGCCGACAATAGGCAAAGCGTTCATAAAAGCGTCTTTATATGGTTGTTTTAAAACCGCCTGCAAAAGATTGACGGTTTCAGAACAGGTGATAACGTCGTCCCTGCTTATGCCGCTGGCGTCGTAAACGTCAAAATCGGAAGTATCTATATTAAGTTTCGCCAGAAAAGTTTTTATCTGTTCAATGCCTTTGCCGCTTTCGCCGTCTTTTCCGTTTGCCACTGCAAGCATTCTTAAAATGGTATCGGCATAAAGATTAAAACTTCTTTTGTCCATATACCTTACTATATCTGATAATTTCGGAGATTTATGAATCAGAATCAGCGTTTTGCCGTCATAAGTATCGGGAGCGCAAAGCTTTGCCTGGCCTTTTACGACTACGCCGCTTTTTTCAAGTTTATCCTTAAAATACTGCGCCAGAAAAAAACCTGGAGAAGGCATCGCCGCCAATATGCGCGCGGGCTGAGTGCTCAAAGGTAAAGTTCCGCGTATTTCTATTTCATTCTTTGCAGGGACAAAACTTACGTAAGCCTGATCGCTTGAAGTATCTTTTGAATAAGTTACATAACTTCTTATTGTAAAACCTTTCATATCAGGCACGGTTTTGAGAATCTTTGCCTGAGCACCGTCAACAGAAGAGGGTTCAAAATAAATCTCGTAAGCGTTATCTCTGACGCTCAAACCGTCAACTGGCGCGGCAAAATAATTGCCTATATTTTGGTAGCTTGTATGCCAAGGCAGCATCATACCTTTAAAAATCGTATTATCGGCGCAAATATCGCCGTTTATTTTGTTTATTCCCGCGCTTTTAACAGCGATTACCCAACCGTCGGTAAGATCGTCAAGCCCCGGGGTTTGCGGCATTCTTAGAGAGCCTAAAGTAGGGTCTCCGCCGCCCTTGATATAAAGTACGCCGTCCACTCTGGATCCGCGTTTGACACCGCCGTAATAAAGGCGTGTGTCAAAAGAATAATCAGTGCCCAGAATGTCAAAAGCCGCAGCAGAAACATAAAGCTTAAGAACGCTTGCCGGAGTAAGTCTGGCATCGGGGTTTACGGCAATTATATTGGGGCCGTCGGCATATTTGGCATAAATGGAATACTGAGCATTTTTAAGCTCTGGATTGTTGGAGAAAACGTCTTTTATCTGGGAAATATCCTGCCCGCGGGCGCAGACGCAGACTAAGAATAAAGAAATAATTAAAGAAAATTTTTTCATATTAAATTAAGCGCGGATAAATCAGTTTACCCAAGGGTGCCATTTGTCCCTGTCTCTCATAAAAATAATTGCGGAAGAAATCAGGGTTATGCGCGCGTCTATAGCCTGGGGTTTATCAAGCTCGGCCTTGAAAGAACTTGTTATGCAGGGCTTTGAAACAAGCGTTCCTTTGCTGTCCAAACGTCCTTCAATGACATAAGCGCTTCTTAAAAATCCGAAAAGATGCCCGAACAACATTCTGAAAATCGCTCTGCGTTTTCCGGTTTCTCTTATAACTGCTATAGTGCCCTGGGAATTATAAATGACCCAGTTGCGCAAAAGCTGGAATCTGTCCCTTTTAAGTCTGAAGACAACGGCCGATTTAACATCAAAAACCACATAATCTTCGCGCAGAAAATGGAAACCTTTTTGTATACATTTATAAAGAGTGTAACCGTTTTTATCGTAAATAAAAAATTTATACGCAAATAAAAGATTTATCAGACAGCCCGCCATAAATATAAGCGCGCCGAAAACGGTACATAGAGAAGACAAAGAAAACAGTGTGTTGGTGAGTATCATATGGATTTTGAAAAATCCGTGATTTTTTAAAGAGGAAAGCAAAATTTTGCCGACGGTGAATAAGATAAACAGCAGTGCGCCCGAACCTATAAAAATATTGCCCCAGCGCCCGGAAGTGGCAACATAATTATTGCCCTGGTTATCATAAAGTTTCAAAAACAAATCAGGCGAACCGTAAAGGCGCGAACCGTTAACAGGGTAGTAAGATCTCGGGTTTGAATTTTCCTCTTCTTCTTTTTTGCGCATAAAGAATTTGGCCGATAAAGTGCCCAAAAGCACAAGAATATAAGCGCAGACAATAACAAAAGGAAAGTTTATTTTATGGTGATGTCTCTTTGCGTGCGAAGGCGCGCCTGAAGAATTTTTATCGTCCCCGACTTCCAAATCAAAATTGCCGCCTTTAATATCGGAAACCTGAGTATCGTCGGAACGGAAAGCGCCTGCGGATTCGTCCGTTTCTTTTGCGGCGGGAGAAATGAAAGACAGCACAAGGTCTGCCTCAACATAAGGAAGCCCCTTTATGCCCACGTTATAAGCTTTGCCGTCCGCAAGAAAATACGCCGAAGTAAAATCAACCGAAGCTGCGGAAAAATTGAAAGAATAAAGCGGATCGCCCGTTGAAAATTCCGTTCTTTTTACGATGTCGCCAGTATAAGTGTTTTCAAGAATATTAAATTTTTGCGCTTTGACAGATTCAAGTTCTTTGTTAACTTCTTTTGCAAGGCAATCGTTATCGCCGCAGCCTTTGATGCGGACTATTTTCATAGTAACGTCATCGCGCTTTAGAGAAAGGACAGAATCAGAAGAATCGTTTTTCTGCCAGGAAGAAGGCAAATCTATAGTGAAAGAATTGTCGGAAGAAGAGAACACAACCGCGCCCGCGCTGCACGGTATCAGAGCGGCAAATATTAAAGCTAAAGCGCACTTCGGCAGACAATACTTATTCATATTATTCTTTATTATATAATACCTGAGAAATAATTGCCAACACGCAGGGCTGCGTTTTACGCCGTGATGTCAATACTTTTCCACTTCCCGCTTAAAAATCTGAGGAACATTATAAAACCCGTGCTCCAGGCATAAAAAATTATCCAGCTCCACGCCGCGCCTATGCTGAGGTGCAAAACGTCAATGATTATATAAGACCCGGGTATAAGCAAAAGCGTTGAACAGCATACCATTGTTTTCATATGGAATTTGGTATCGCCCGCGCCGCGTATTGCATCGCCGAAAGTAAGATACATCAAATCCCCCACCGTAAAGAAACAAAGCAGTTTCATAAGCGGAATTGTCTTTTGCACTACAAGTTCCATATCCGCGCTGATAACCTTGCCGGCAAATAAACCCGTAAAAAATTCCGGCACGGTAAGAAATAAAATTATTATACAGATAACATACAGCCCGCCGATGCGCACGGCATTCCATACCGTTTTTGCCCCGGTTGAAGGCTGCTTCATGCCCATATAACGCCCCATAAGCACCTGCTCGCCTATAGTCAAACCCATAAGAGGCATAAAAACTATTGATTCAAGCGTAATGACAATATTGCTTGCAGCAAGAGATATTTTGTCTATATCGCCCGTGAAAAAAGCAAACACGGAAAAAGAAACAATATCCATAAAGAAACCGAACCCGTTAGGTAAACCGTATTTAACAAGTCTTAAAGCGGCTTTTTTGTTGAACCCGAACAGACGCGTTATTCTGAATTTTCTGTTTACTGCGGGGCTCAATATAACGGCAAAGAAAATTAAAGTTATAACCGCGTTGCCCACCACCGTTCCCCATGCGGCGCCCCTTATGCCCATTTCTTCAAAACCCCAGTTGCCGAATATAAAAGCGTATGCGCAAAGTATGTTGATGATATTGCCTATGATGTTAACCACCATAGTTATCATCGTTTTGCCGCGGCCTGTAAAAAAGCCTGCAAGAGCGTTGTTTATAACCACCAGCCCGCCGCTGAGGCCGAGTATGGTGTAATATTGTTTTTCCAATATTTTTACGGAAGGGTCATGGTTTGAAGACTGTATCAAAAAATTTCCGACAGGGACAAACGCCGCTATTATTACCCACGATAAGAAACCCAACAAAACGCCCTGCCACAAAGCAACGCTGATATTGGCAAATTTTTTCTTTCCGTAATAGTTGGCCACAAAAACGTTTGTGTATCCGCACATACCCATAAAAAAAGATATGACGGCAAAAGAAAGCATACCCGCAGGCAGGCAGGCGGCGAGAGTGTCGGCCGAATACCAGGAAAGGAACATCCTGTCAACAAAATTCATCAGGCTTGAAGAGGACGTTGTGATTATAAGCGGCACAGCTATTTTAAGAAGAAGGCTTGCCGAACCCGGTTCCTCTTTGCCAGAAACTTTTAAAAAACTCGTCATATTATTTACGCTTGGAAAAATTTGCGTTAAGAGATAAAAAAAACCTGTACCAAAAGACGGTACAGGTTTTGTCAGTCAAAAAAGTTTATTTTTTGCAGACTTTTACGGCTTTAGGACCCTTTTCGGATTCTACTACGTCAAAAGTCACTTCTTGACCTTCGGCTAAGGTCTTAAAACCGTCGCCTTGAATTTCCTGATAGTGCACAAACAGATCTTTTGAACCATCTTCAGGGGTTATGAAACCATAACCTTTTTGATCATTAAACCACTTAACTTTACCTTTTGCCATTACATTTACTTCCTTTTATCTAAACATAGTCTGGTTAAAGACATAAGGATTTCTTATCCTTAAGTTTATTATACAATAATATTCTTAATATTGGCAAGAACAGAAAAGTCAAAAAGAAAAGGCACTTCTCAGACGTAAAACCTGTATAAGCATTATAGCAGTTTTAAAAATGTTTTTAAAGGTGTTGCAAAAATATATGTTTTTTGCGCCCTCATAAAGGGCACTGCGGCAAACAAAAAATATATAATTATTATTTAAAGAAAAGAGGCAAACGGCGCAAGCCGTTCGTATAAATATGGCGCTTATAGCATGCGTACCAAATATATCTGAAGGCCGCGATAAAAAAATAATCAAGGCCATAGCAAAAGCCGTAGAACAAACGCCAGGGGTGAGAGTTTTGGGCGTTACATGCGGTGAAGACGTAAACCGCACGGTTATGACTTTCGCAGGGGAAGCGGAAGCCGTTGAAGAAGGCGCATACGCCTGTATAAAAAAAAGTTATGAACTTATTGATATGTCCAAGCATCACGGCAAACATATACGCCTTGGCTGCGTGGACGTGTGCCCGTTTATACCAATAGAAAAATCAAACATTGATGACTGCGTCACAATAGCTTCTGACCTGGGTGCCAGAATAGGCTCAGACTTCGGCATACCAGTTTATCTTTACGGCTACGCCGCAAGCAGCCTTAAAAGGCAAGATTTGTCATATTTAAGACGCGGGGAATACGAACACCTTGCCATAAAACTTCAAAATATAATACCGGACTTCGGCCCCAGCGCATATAACCAGGTGGTAAAAAAAGCCGGCGCATTGTGTATCGGCGCGCGCAAAGTTTTGATAGCATATAACATAAATTTGAACACAAAAGACGTTGAAAAAGCCAAACAAATAGCAGCCGTAATACGCGAATCCGGCGTAAACCGCACCGGCGGCGGAATGCTTAAAGCCGTCAAAGCCATAGGCTGGTATATAGAAGAATACGGCAGATGCCAGGTTTCAATAAATCTGGAAGACTATAAGAAAACTCCGCTTTATCTTGTGTACGAAACCTGCGTTGCGGAAGCAAAAAAGCTGGGCATTGAAGTTACCGGAAGCGAAATTATAGGTTTTGTGCCCAAAGAGCTGATGATAGATACCGCAAAATATTATCTTAACAGGGAAGGCCGCATAACATTGGGAATGTCAACCAGAGATATTATAGAAGTTGTGGTAAAGAACTTGGGCTTGGACGACATTGAAAAGTTTAATATGGACGAACATATTTTGGAACTTAAATTGAAAAACCTTAATATGAATTAGCCGGGAAACAAACTTTTAATAAAGGTTTTTAAGTATTCCAAAATTCTTTCGGTTAAAATTCGTTTTGCTGCTGTGAATTTTTCAATACAAATTAAAATGTTTTAAGTTTTAACAAGACAAAAAATACCCGCCTTTTATTTAAGGCGGGTATTTTTTAAATAT
>Ga0183101_1000733_pt4 | contig 10217 bp, 12 predicted proteins | sample Biomet3_FD_127790 | JGI IMG/M metagenome (GOLD analysis project Ga0183101, IMG submission 127790) | Microbial communities from bioreactor (seeded with sewage sludge) at LBNL, California, USA - Biofuel metagenome 3 | ecosystem: Engineered > Bioreactor > Anaerobic > Unclassified ... | reverse complement strand
GAGGTGTTTGATATCATTATAATGGATATTATGATGCCAGAAGTGGACGGGTTCACTGCTTGTCGCAAAATTAGAGAGTTTTCTAATACTCCCATTATTATGCTTTCTGCACGTGGAGAGGAATATGATAAAATCCATGGATTTGAGCTTGGTATTGATGACTATGTTGTTAAACCATTTTCTCCTAAAGAACTCATGATGAGAATTGATGCAGTTATGAAGCGTGTAGAGAAAAAAGACAGCATCCAAAATGACCTGTTTTCCATAGAAGGATTAAGGGTGGATTTTACTGGCCGCTTAGTCTTTGTGGATAATGAGCGAATTGATCTTTCCCCGAAAGAATACGAGCTTTTGTTTTACATGATTCGCAATAAGGGAATCGCTCTTACGAGGGAAAAACTCATTTGTGAAGTGTGGGGTTATGACTTTTTTGGCGATGACCGCACGTTGGATACTCATATCAAGCTTCTGAGAAAAAGTTTGGGGCCGTATGCTAAATTCATTGTAACTCTAAGAGGGGTGGGATATCGTTTTGAAATTTCGACGACATCTGCCAGTTAAGTGGAAACTATTTTTGTTCTTTACATTGTTTGCGGCCATTGTGTTGATTCTATTATGGCTATTTCAAGTTGTATTTTTGGATAGTTTTTATAAATCGATTAAAACACATGATATTCACGAATGCACGGAAACCATTGAAAAAAACATAAAAAACACGGACATAGAAAACATGATTAACAATATTGCATCCTCGAATGGACTGAGTATTATGGTACTCGATAAAGATGGTACTGTACGTTACTCTTCAGAAGAACAAGGGGATAGTATCATTCATAAATTAGATTCATCTATCCTTTATCAATATTATGTTTTGGCTAAAGAAAATGGTGGCAGTTACGTGGAGAAGTTTGAGAGTAGAAGAAATCAGACTTTACCCAAGGAAGATTTTTTTCGAGATCAGAATAAAAGGCCGCCAATACCTCGCAGAATGGAGAGTATCATTGAAGTTAAAATCGTTACTAATAAGACGCATAATGATACAATCTTGTATCTAAATTCCGTCATATCACCTATTGATTCAACCGTATCAACCTTGCGTATCCAGCTTATGTGGATTACTTTTATTATGATATTTCTCGCACTTATTCTGGCACTTTTTGTGGCAAGGCGTATCGCGACACCGATTGAAAAAATAAACAAATCAGCGAAAGAATTGTCGGAAGGGAATTATGATGTGCAGTTTGCTGGTGGATTTTATCGGGAGATTGATGAACTTTCTCATACTTTAAATTATGCTGCTAGCGAATTATCACGCGTAGAAGAGCTCAGACGAGAACTTCTTGCTAATATCTCACACGACCTGCGGACGCCACTTACGATGATAACTGGTTATGGAGAAATGATGCGCGATGTGCCTGGTGAAAATACTGGTGAAAATATTGAAGTCATTGTTGGAGAAGCGAAAAGACTTACCACATTGGTCAATGATCTATTGGATTTGTCAAAAATACAGGCGGAAACTGCATTGTCCATGATGCCATTTAATTTAACGCAGGATTTAAAGGAACTTATAGGTCGCTATACCAAATTAGCGCCTGAATATCAAATCATATTTGAAAATATGGCAGGAGATGTTACTATCACAGCTGATGAAGTTCGTGTTCTTCAAATTGCGTATAATTTGATCAATAATGCGATTACTTATACGGGTGATGATAAAAAAGTAACCATTAAACAAGAAATAGAAGATGGGTATGTGAAAGTAAGTATAATAGATTCAGGTCAAGGAATTTCATCTGAGGATATAAAAAATATTTGGCAACGTTATTATCGTGCTGGAATTCATAAACGGGCGATAGTTGGTACGGGATTAGGGCTTTCCATCGTAAGGTCAGCTATTGATATGCATAATAGCATTAACCCACATATGGCTGATTGTGGTGTAGAAAGCAAATTGGGTGAAGGAAGCAATTTTTGGTTTAAAATAAAATTGGATTAACATAAAACTCTATAAAAAATGTCCCGCTAATACTTGGCGGGATATTTTTTATGGAATTCACGGTGCATATTCCGCCCCTAAAGCGGAAGATAGAACGATAGCTGCGTCTAAATCGATTTTCGTATGGGAAAAACAGGTGTTTGTTACAGGAATGCCGTCTATCTGACTATTTCGTATGTCGGAATTTTTGAAGCTAGCACCATTGGTATTCGCATTTTGAAAATTACATGCATATGTGCCACTTTCAAATTTACATTCGGATAAGTCGGCTTCTGTGAATTTAATATCTTGAAGCGACAATTTGCTAAAATTTATTTGACGGAGTTCACAATAAGAGAAATCGCATTTTTCGATAGTTGGAGCAGTAAAACCAGCAAGCAGAAAATTTGAGCCAGTAAGTTTTGTATGAGAAATGGTGATGGCAAATAAATTGGCAAATCGAAAAACACAACTTAAAAAAGCACAATTTTGGATGATAGCACCGTTAAAGCGACAACTGACAAAAGAACAACGTAAAAAAGAAACCGTTTCCATTTCACAGTTTGAAAAATCACTATCATCAAAAATACAATCGGAATAATTTTGATTTTGTATCGTGGCGTCCTCAAAGGATTGATTGGAAAAATTCTGATTGGTGTAATGATTTTTTTGTTCCATATTTTTCTCCTTTTTACATGATGATTCTATTATACAAAAAAGAATAGGTTTAGACAAGAAGAACTATTTTATAAATTTCACAGAAACGTCACGCAGTGAGCAAAAAACAGTCAGAGAATGCTTTTATACTAAGGATATGTAAGTTGGCCGCACATTGTAACGTAAAGGCGCTGTATTGTTAAGCTGAGAATCCAATGAGGAAAGAAGGGGAAACTATGATAAGAAGTAAATGCATCCACATCATGATTGCTTGTATGATAGCGCTCGCTGTTTTGGGCGGTACCCTTTCTATAATGTTTTTGGAAAATATAGATGCGCATACAAATATGGCTACATCTTCCGTGTATCAAGGCAAATTGTTTTCAAAAGATGTGAGGCAAATTAGTAGTAAAACTGATAACGATATATCAGCAAAGATGGCGAAAAAGGCTACTACCGAGAACCGAGAAGTGATAGAACACGCTATGAAGGTAATTTCCGGTAACGAAACATTGACGAATACACAAAAGACAGAACTAGAATCTTTGGGGTTTACTGATGAAGAGATTGCGCGAGTCATGGAACAAAAAAATAACTTCATCAAAAATAATAAAAAAACGACAGTTAGTTCCAGCAGTCAAAAAGATGCGGATTCTATTAATGGTTGGCAGAAGAAAGAAGACACTAAGACAGCTGATATAAGCGTCTATATTATATTATTTTCTTCTGTTTTCGTTAGTTTATTAGGAATTGCATTGGCTTTCTTCTTTCGAAGAAAGAGATGATTTTATCCTTACATTGTATGATGAGAAATAGTTATATTGTAATGGCCGATAAAACCTTGCCAATGGCATCGTTAATGCAGAGATTAGCATATTTGTCATAGGGTGTGACGGATTTATTAATTAAGACTAGCTTATCTCCATGATAATAGCGAATAAGCCCTGCAGCTGGATAAACACTTAGGGAAGTGCCACCTACAATCAATACGTCACAATTTTTTATAGCGTCTATCGAGCGGGAAAGGACTTCCTCGTCCAGTCCTTCGCCATATAAAACAACGTCAGGTTTAATGATACCCCCGCAACTACAGAAAGGGATCGTATCTGCATGCTGGACAAAGGAACCATCATAAAATTTACCGCACTTCCTGCAATGATTGCGGTGAACTGAGCCATGCAGTTCCCACACATTTTGGCTACCAGCCGCTTGATGGAGGCCATCGATGTTTTGCGTAATGATTGCCTTTAGTTTTCCAGCTTTCTCAAGCTGGGCTAATTTTATATGAGCGGCATTTGGCTGTGCCTTCTTATCCATGATTTTTTCATGATAAAACTGAAAAAATTCTTTTGGCTTTTCCATGAAAAAATCATGACTTAGTATCGTTTCGGGTGGATAATCATAGTGCATATTATAAAGACCATCCACACTGCGAAAATCTGGAATACCACTTTCCGTCGACGTTCCGGCTCCCCCAAAAAATACGATATTATCGCTATTTGTAATTAAGTCTTGTAGTGTATTCATAGTGATTCTCCCTTTAAAGGTGATTTCTATAAAAAATATCCGCCTTTATAAAAAGGCGGACATACTCTTTTATTTCCAAGACAGTGCATCAAACAGCCAAAAAGTTCCAATGTCGAGTGCCGCAAAAAGGCCATCTCTTTGAGCTCTCTTAATGAGCTTGTTCTTTTTATTCATACCATTTTGATTTTGATAGAGTTCAATGACGGCTTTGTTAGCTACGTTTGTTACTCCCTTTTTCTCGATGTTTTCCAAAGTAATACTAATATAATATTTATCATCAGGAGCGCCAAAATAAACATTGTTTTCGCATCTTATAAGTGGTTTTCCTTTATACATAATGTAATCCTGTTCCATAATAAACCATCCTTTCTCACAAAGCTATTATCAAATCTATTTAACTAAAAATTTTCCCTCCGATAATGGTACTTTCCACACAGAGATTGTGATCCGTTATGATAATATCTGCATCTTTCCCTATTTCTATACTGCCCTTTTGATGGGCGATTCCAATGGATTTGGCAGGCGTTAAGCTAGCCATTTTCACAGCGTCAGGGACTGGTATGCCAAATTCGATTGCTTTTTTAACACAAGAGATCAGCTTTGCACAACTGCCAGCTAAGTTACCTTCTTTAATGCGAGCAACGCCACCGGATACGATGACAGGTAGCCCCCCTAAATTATATTCACCATCGCCTAGACCGGCTGCCATCATGGAGTCGCTGATTAAAATCATCTTGTCGGCGCCCTTCATATGATAAGCAGTAAGAACCGCCGCTTTATGAATATGAACCCCATCACAAATCAATTCACAATAAACAGAATCACTTGTAAATGCTGCACCAACAGCATTAGGATCTCGATGGGTAAGAGGTGTCATCGCATTATATAGGTGTGTCATATGATTAGAGCCGTTTTGATAAGCCTCCATGATCGTATCATAGTCTGCGGACGAATGACCACAGGAGACCGCTACTCCATCTTTGACGACTTCGCGGATAAATGCTAAATTTTCAGGCATTTCAGGTGCTACCGTTACCAGCTTTACCAGATGCCCTGATAGGGCATTTAGACGGCGAAATTCGTCTATATTGGCCGGCCTTACATTGGCAGAATCTTGTGCACCAGCACGATCAGGATTGATATAGGGACCTTCCATGTTAATACCAACAATATTAGCACCGTTTGTTCGGGTTTCGTAAGCGGTACGAACATTAGAAAAAGCCTTTTCAATCGAAGGAATATCCATTGTCATGCTGGTGGGTAAAAAAGAAGTAACACCATTTTGTGCCATGAATGTGCTGATTCGATTTAAAGCATCTATCGTAGCATCCATCGTATCAACACCACAAGCTCCGTGGGTGTGTATATCAATAAGACCAGGAAGTGCCCATTTGTCAGAACAATCTATTTCGTCAGCATCTTCTAAAAACCCACAGGGCATAATTTTCTCTATCTTACCAGCTGTTATCTGTATATCACAACGGGAAAATGAGAAATCTCCCAATAACACATCAGCGTTTTTTAATAACATGGATATCGCGACCTTTCTGACACAGTACAATTATAGATTTCAAAAAATTCAATGCTTTCTATCATCAATTACGAGATGGAAAGGAAAGCATGAAAGTATCTATCCTATTATAGCAAAATTTCTTTGTAAATGCAAGTAGAGCACTTGTGAATTATCAAATTTTACCAGATTAGAGGAAACTTGGCTCTTTGCATACTTGCAGAAAATGTGGTAAAATGACACATAATGAAGGCTATGTTAGAAAGTAGGAAAGATATGAAACAGCGAAAGAAACTGTATGTTTTAATGTTGATATTTTGTTTGAGTGTCAGTATCATGGATGGGTGTTCTAAAGGTAACCCTCAAAAGACAAGCCCTAAGCCGATGCCAACTGCCTCTGAAAAAAGCGCTACAAAAACTTCGGTAGCCCCTTCTTATGCCATTTTGCGTGCGGTAGGTGATGATATTATTTATAACACAATTTATTGGCAAGCGCAAAAGCGGACAGGGAAAGCAGGTCAATATAATTTTGCTCCTGTCTATGAACATGTGGCAGCTGATATTGCGAATGCCGATATTGCTATGGTAAACCAAGAAACACCACTCGCGTCAAAAGTGGCAGCGGTTTCAAGCTACCCTCAGTTTAATTCCCCGACAGCAGTGGGGGATGAGCTTGTTTCTATGGGATTTGATGTGATTAATCACGCCAACAACCATGTGTTAGATCAAGGTGAAAAGGGCCTTTTGGCGACTCTTTCCTATTGGTCAGAGAAGCCTAATATCGTGGTTACTGGGATTCGTGCTGACAAGACGAAAGCAGAGGATATTCCTGTTGTGATGAAAAATGGTATTAAATTCGCTTTTTTGGGATATACGCAAATGACGAATGGATTATCACTACCTAAAGATTCGAGTGCCTCTATCTACTATACATCTGATGAGATGACTATGAAAAAACAGATAACGGAGGCTAAGGCCAAAGCAGATGTAGTGGTTATATCGGTACATTGGGGTGTGGAGTATACGAATAAGCCTAATGAATCGCAGAAGAAACTGGCGAAGAAAATGTCGGATTGGGGTGCAGATATCATTATTGGAACACATCCGCATGTCATACAACCGGTGGAAACCATAACGGCAAAAGATGGTCATCAGACACTTGTTTATTATTCTTTGGGTAATTTTTTGGCACATCAGAACACAATAGATACCATGCTTGGCGGTATGGCAGATATTAAGGTGAAGAAGGATGGGGATAGCGGTAAGGTAACCATCGAGACAGCTAAATTTGTGCCTTTAGTCATTCAATGTGACAAGCCAAATGGACAAAATATTCGCATTTATAAGTTTTCACAATACACCAAATCATTGGCGCAAAGCCACTTCCTTGCCTCAAAAGGATTTACTTATGATGTGGCAAAAAAACACTTTTTAGATGTAATAGGTACTTCCTATTTAGAATGGAAATAAATGCTTGTATGGAAAGATAAAATGTTACCCCCTATCCTTATGTTTGATAAGGATAAGGGGTTTTTGTATTGCGTATAAAGATGATAAAATGCAATCTTGTGGATAAAGGTAGCTGATTTAGTGGCAAACTGTGGATAATTTCTACTTTAATTCTTTTGATGCGATGGCATTAAGCGAAAGATCGGCGCGTGTACCTTTTAGATATTCATAGAAGCCTGCACAGCCCACCATGGCAGCATTATCCGTGCATAGTACAGGAGCGGGAAAATGGAGTGAAAACCGATTTTCTTTCGCTCCCTTTTTCATGGTTTCGCGCAAACAGCTGTTGGCGGCAACGCCACCAGCTAAAGCAATTTTAGTTATGTTTTTACGTTTTGCCGCTTCAATGGTATGATCGACCAAGGCGTTTACCACTGCTTTTTGGAAACTAGCCGCCACATCTGCGTGATTAATTTCTTCACCTTTTTGCTCTTTTTTATGCAGATAATTGAGTGTTGCTGTTTTCACACCACTGAAACTGAAGTCAAGACAACCGTCCTTAAAACGCACTTCAGGAAAGACAATGGCATTGGGATTGCCTTCTTTGGCAAGCTTATCGATTAATGGACCGCCTGGATAGCCAAGTCCGATGACACGAGCTATTTTATCAAAGGCTTCGCCAGCGGCATCATCGCGCGTGCGAGCCAAAATTTCAAATTCCGTATAATCTTGTACACAAACAATGTGTGAGTGACCACCTGAAGCAACTAGGCATATAAAAGGCGGGGTCAGGGTCTTGTCCTCTATAAAGTTGGCGCAAATGTGTGCGCGGATATGGTGGACGGGGATGAGCGGAACGTTTAGCGCATAGCTATAGGCTTTAGCCCAAGAAACACCGACTAACAGCGCACCAACTAAGCCAGGAGCATAAGTGACCGCTACGGCATCGATGTCTCCTTTGGTGATTTTCGCTTCCTTCATTGCTTCGTCTGCCACATAATCAATGACTTCGATATGACGTCTTGATGCAATTTCTGGAACGACGCCACCGTATACTTTATGAATGTCTATTTGCGAATTAATGATATTCGACAAAACCTCGCGACCATCTTTTACGATAGCGATTGAGGTTTCATCGCAGGAGGACTCAACAGCGAGAATGATCATAGATAATGCACCTCGCTAAAGGTTTTTGTCATGATGAGAGCATCTTCGGTGGGTTTTACGTAAAACTCTGGGCGAACGCCTGCTTCCAAAAATCCATGTTTTTTATAGACCTTTTGTGCTGTTTCATTGGACAGACGCACTTCTAAGGTCATGGTTTTCAGGTGGTTTTTTTGAGCATAATCAATCGCGTGATTCATTAGCTGGCTCCCAATTCCCTGTTTTCGGAAACTTTCTGATACAGCAAAGCTGTTAATTTGCACTTCGTCTAAAACAACCCACAAACTTAAATAACCGACAACTTTATCGTTATCTCGCGCTACAAAACAAACCGCGCGTGGATTATCCATTTCCTCTGAAAAACTCTCTGGTGACCATGGAGATGTAAAACAGGAATTGGCTATGTCGCAGACGGCGGGGATATCTTCTTTTAGTAATTCATCTATATGCATATTTATCTTTGTGTTAGAGTGTGTAAGATGTCGTATTGCCTTAAAAATGTCTAACACATATTCCTTTCTATAATTTACATCATTAAATTGATATCATTTATTTTTTAGCATCGCAACTGCGTTTGCAACCGTATGTTTTAATAAAACGGAAGTTGTTATCGTTCCGATACCTCCTGGAACGGGCGTTATTGCTTTAACTATTGGTGATACATTTTCATAATCGACATCACCACAAAGTTTTCCACCATCCATATTAATGCCTACATCGATAACAATTTGATTGGCACTAACATAATCTGTCGTTACCATCTTTGCTGATCCCGCGGAGGCAATTAGTATATCTGCTCTCTTACATTCATCAGCAAGGTTTTGAGTTCTCGTATGACACACAGTCACGGTTGCATTTTTAGCTAGCAACATAACGAAAAGGGGTTTGCCAACAACTAGGCTACGCCCGACAATTGTGATTTTTTTACCACACACATCGATATTGTAATAATCAAGCAATTCTATCACAGCCTGAGGGGTACATGGAGGATAAGCAGTATTATCACCGATAAAAAGGCTTGCATATCCTTCATTACCAAAGCAATCCACATCTTTTTCGGGAGCAATTAATTTTTTTAAATTGTCTTCGGATAAATGGTTTGGCAATGGGCGAAATATCAAAATCCCGTGGATGTTACGATTAGAATTTAGATTTGTAATGGTATCTTCAAGCTCAGTTTGTGTGCAGTTAATGGGCAAGTTGACCACTTTGACCTGAGCGCCTACTGAGGTGAATCGTTTGATTGCGCCACGTTCATAGGATAAATCATCTTCACGCTCACCTACTCGAACAATAGAAAGAGTAGGGATTATGTTATGTGTGGCTAAAGTTATAACATTCTCTTTTATTTTTTCGGACATAGCACTTACAACGGGCATTCCTCTTAATTCTTGCATAGGCTACCTCCTTAATTCATCGAGAACTGTTTGATATATGACGCTGCATCTTTTTACTGCTTGATCAGATATGGCAAGTGTTTTTTCATTCATATCATCGGCATATGCCCTGTCCTTCATCAGTTTCGTGTTGATATATACATTAAGTGCCGCACCCTCAATCGCACTTCGACAGGCTGTGGCGGCAACGCCTACATCGCTTATTGCCAAGCGTGAGCCCTTGACTACCAATGCTTCTAAAAGAGTAAGTACTTTTTCAGTCTCACACAGTATTTCAAAAGGCACAGTGCAAGCATTTTTCAAAGCATTTTCCAATATTTCATCTCTGTTAGGAGTATCTTTCGGTATTCCATACGCTTCGGACAATGGCGCAAATACTTCGGCATCTTTGTCAATTAAAGATAACAGTTTCTTCGTTATTATCTGAGATTTAGCCAAAATATTTTCAATATCACTTTGGTATTCGGCGTACTTTTTCTTGCCAGATGTTAGATTTGCTACCATTTGGCAAAGTGCAACTCCAACAGCTCCTATA
>Ga0183101_1000227_pt11 | contig 10217 bp, 8 predicted proteins | sample Biomet3_FD_127790 | JGI IMG/M metagenome (GOLD analysis project Ga0183101, IMG submission 127790) | Microbial communities from bioreactor (seeded with sewage sludge) at LBNL, California, USA - Biofuel metagenome 3 | ecosystem: Engineered > Bioreactor > Anaerobic > Unclassified ... | reverse complement strand
GGAAGCTCCGATCACGTGCATGGCAAATGCCACATTGTCGTAAACCGACATTTTATCAATCAGCCGGAAATCCTGAAAAACGATTCCCATCGTGCGCCGCAGATACGGCACATCGCGGTGACGCACCGTGGAAAGCTTGCGCCCGTTGACAATGATTTCGCCGCTGCTGGGAACTTCCTCCCGCATCACCAGCTTGAGAAACGTGCTCTTTCCTGCGCCGGAAGCTCCGACGATGAACACGAACTCGCCCTTTTGCACGTTCAGGTTCACATTTTTGAGCGCCACAGTGCCGTTGTCGTATGTCTTTGAAACATTCCGGAATTCAACCATGCGCCAGCCTCACTTTCCATAATTTTCAAATTATGTCTACTAACTTCAAAGCTCCCCCTCCTGCACGCAGGAAGGAGAGCCGACACTTGAAAAATTCAGTTCAGATCAATATTTGACCGGATTCGCAGTGAGGTATTTCTTGACCATCAGGGCCACCTTAAACACGATGGCGTCTTCGAACTCGCGCAGATCCAGCCCGGTGAGTTTCTTGATTTTTTCCAGACGGTAAACCAGCGTGTTGCGGTGAACGAACAGCTTGCGGCTTGTTTCGGAAACGTTGAGGTTGTTTTCAAAGAAGCGCTGGATGGTAAAGAGCGTTTCCTGATCGAGCGATTCGATCGATCCCTTGGAGAACACCTCGCGCAGGAACATTTCGCACAGCGTGGTCGGCAGCTGATAGATCAGGCGCGCAATGCCCAGATTGTCATAGCTGATGATCGCCTTTTCAGTGTCGAACACCTTTCCGACCTCAAGCGAGATCTGCGCTTCCTTGAATGAGCGCGCCAGATCCTTGATGCCGGAGGTGGTGGTGCCGATGCCGACGATCACATGGGTGTAAAACTCGCTGCTGAGCGTGTCCACGATCGAGCTCGCAAGCTTTTCCAGATCCTTGGTGCTGATTCCGGCGCGGATTTCCTTGACGATGGCGATATCCGTCTCGTTGATGTTGATGACGAAGTCCTTGTTCTTGTCCGGGAAAAGGTTCTGCACGATGTCATAAACCGAGATATCGGTTTTGGAGACAACGCGCACCAGCATACACACGCGCGTCACATCGGAATTGAAGTGCAGCTCGCGGGCCTTGAGGTAAATATCGCCAGGCAGGATATTATCCAGAATCACATTCTTGATAAAATTGCCGCGGTCGTATTTTTCGTCGTAATACTGCTTGATGCTGCTCATGGAAATTGCGAGCAGCGAAACATATTTCTGTGCGAGGTCATCGGTGCCCTCCACAAAAACAACATACTCCGCGCGCGGCTTGCTGCCGAACGTCTGATACGTGTAATTGCCGATCACGAACGGTTCCGGATTGCTCAACTGCTCGGTCGCAATATCCTCGTTTACTTCGCCGATTTTGCCCAGCTCACTGCAGGCAATCGTCACAGAGGTCTCGTCCACCACGCCGATCGTGCGGTCAATGGCGTCTTTCATCTGATGCACGACACTTTGGAAAAGTCTGTTTGACATAACATTCCCCTCACTTCTGTTTGATGAATATATATGACCTTTCGGTCCGCACCCTTCGGGCGATCTGTCCGGAAAAGCAATACCTGAGGCCGGCCGAAAAAGAACGCGCCTGGCCTGCCGAAAAGGTACACGTTTCAGCGTGCTTCTTATATTTTACATAATCAAGTTTATTTTTGCAACTATTTCCGTTCGGAAATGAATGGTTTTTACAGAAAAGAGCCGGTGTTTACAAAAAATTAACATTTCTGCGCGGTTAAAAAGCACATCCCGACTGTTTTTACGCCACGGTGTTGATATCCACTCTTTTATATGCGTCGGTGTATTCAACCTTCTGCGCGGCGACCTTTTCGCTGATCTTGGCGGAAAAATCGCTGTAATATTCCGTGCCGTTGCTCAGCAGCGTGGAAAGGTTATCGATCAGATACTGCTCTTCCATCGGCAGACGCAGTATGATATGATAGCCGTATTTGCTTTCGACCGGGTCGCTGATTTCATTTTCCTTCAGCGCAAAGGCGGCTTTTTCAAAGCTTTCGACCATCTGGCCGGTTGTGAAGTAATAACCCTCCGGGCTGGATTGCATTCCGGGGTCCTCCCCGTACTGCTTGATCAGATCGTCAAAATCCGTCCCGCCCTTGGCAAGCGCGTCGACCTCCTGCGCTTTTTTGAGTTTGGCGGCTTTATCGGCGGCCTCGTCGTCGGCGGTGGAATCGAATTTAATCAGGATATGCTTAGCCCGCACAAAATTCGTCTGGATCTCGTCCTTTTTGGTCTGGTAAAGATAGCGGTTTTCCCTCTGGGCAAGTTCAACGGCACTGCGGTAGGTCTCCTCGGTGTAAAAATTATCCTTCAGTGCCTGCTGATAGCTTTCTGCCGAACCGTAACCGCTTTGGGTCTTGTCCATCAGCGTCTGCACGTTCTTGAGATCGGCGTCATTGAGCGTGATGCTGTTTTCATCAAGAATTTCCTCGGCAGCATATTTGCTCTGCAACTGAGTCAGCGTATTTGTCTTGAGCGTTTCCTTCTGGTTGGCATTGGATTCCCAGTAGGAGCTCACGCCGCTGTCGGCCTTATTTTTAAGTGCAAGATAATACGTGCGGTATTCTTCGGCATTGATCTCGTGGCCGTTGATTTTCATCAGGACGGTATTGCCGGAAATCGGGCCGTTGCCCGCGCACCCGGCGAACAGGGCGCAGATCAGAACCACCGCGGCAAGCGGAGCGAAGCGAAGCTTTTTCATGAAGCGGATCATTCCTTTGTTTGGATTGACGGCAGTCTGGCCCGCCGTCCCGGATTTTTTGAGCGCTGTTTCGTTGCAGCACTTCTATTATGACGGAAAAACAAAAAAAAGTCAAAAGGAAATTGATTTCACCGAAAAAATCCTGTTTTCCGGGCATACTGTTCTTGCCGGCGGAAGCCTTTTTTGCCGGCTGAACCAAAAAAGAAAGGATCTGCATTCTTATGGCACAAAAATATTCCGATCTCTCCGCCCTTCTGCGTGAAAATCCGCAAGCCGCCGAATATTACTCTTCGCTTCCCGACTATGTGCAGGAAACGATGCAGGAGCGCTCCTCCAACATCAACTCCCTGCTCAGCCTGCGCGACTACGCCGAAAATCTGACCCGGGGCGACAATTGACGCCTCGCCGAAAGGAACAATCTGGATTATGCCCGATTTCGTTCACTTCAGCCCCGACATGCAGCTTTATTTTCAAACTCTTCCGCCCGAAACCCGCGAAACGATCCTGCAGAGCGGCGCAAAACTCGGCTGCCTGCAGGATCTGAAGGAGTTCGCCGAGCATTTCTGCGGACAAAAGCCGCAGGGATAAGCGGGTGCTAGCTGCATTCACCCGTCACTGCCGCCTGCCGCCTCCCTATGGGTGGCAGGCTTGTGGGGCAGTTGTGCACATGACATGGAACCGGAGAAGCAACAAGACGGTAAAATTGCGTCGTTGCTTCTCTTTTTGGTTGCAATGTATTATTTTGGTTACAATTTCTTGTGAATCATATCAATTTACAATTTAGTATCAATACAGTATAGTATAATTGTCTATAATTCCTTTGTAAGTATTTTATTCCACAGGATATGGTTCCATTGTGCAACTGGTTATCACGCTGTTCTTGCACACGAAATCGTCCACGCTCTTGGCTTTGGTCACTATTTGAATTCCCCTACCATCCTGTATCCGGCTGTTTCCAATATAAAAACAATTACTTCTTTGACATCATATGATGTCAGTGAATTCGTACAGGAATATTACGCGAATCCATAATGGCAAGGTTTAATTCGGGAGGGGTATATCATGATGAAAAAAATTTTTTGGCGTGTTGTCTCTCCTGTAATGGTAGTTTTTTTGCTTGGCATCATTTGTGCGTGTCAACAAACATATCCCGAGCCTGTTAGCGGAACCGCTCTGGAGGCTTTGCGCACAGAATATCCTTGCGTTGAAGAAGACGAGCAGATCTGCATGGATTCTCCTGCATCCATCAAGGAGGTTTTTGAATCATACAATCCCCGTATTGCCGCCGTCGTCCTCTCGATTACAGGAGAGGCCGACACAAAAAACGTCTATTTACCCGACACGGTGGATGGCCATACTCTGACATTTACCACTTATTACTTTCCCGCGCATATTGATTCTGTTCTGTACAAACCAAACGGCATTTCATTCAATAGCGACATCATTTACGCGGCGGGATCCTCATATTACGAGCAATTTCAACCCGGAAAAAAGTATGTCGTTTTTTTGGTCCCGGAAACAAATACCGTAACAAACGAAGTCGTTGAAAACACTTATCGTTCTTATCTTCCCGAAAATTACTATTTAACCAAAAACGACGTTCTTCTCTCAATGATGGATACTTATCCTGCTTTTATGCAATATTCCGGATGGAATGTTAATGCTTTTAAGGCTGAATTGAATCAACTCGTAAAGTAAATTTTTTATAATCCGGTGGCGCATCGGAGAAAACTCCGACGCGCCACTATTTTTTGCGTTTTTGTTTCTGTTGGCTTTGGCTCGTTAGTGTAAAAAAGTGTTTGTTTGTGCAAAATTTAACGAGTAAATCAAGCGAAAAATCCTTATGGAAGATACTTTCTGTGTAAATTTCCTTTTTAAAAACGGATTTTACTCCACTCTCTTCCAATCCAGCAAAAATATGTTATAATAACGGTCAGAAAAGAAAGAAACAAACCAGTTACCTTTCGTTGCGCCATGTATTCAAGATAAGGAGATGTTCCGTTATGGATTACACCAAAATTCTGACCGAAAAAGTACAAAACGTGAAACCGTCCGGTATCCGACGCTTTTTTGATCTCGCAAACCAGATGGACGACGTGATTTCGCTTGGCATCGGCGAGCCGGATTTTCCAACTCCGGCTCACATCGGCAACGCAGGCATTGCGTCCATTCAGCAGGGTAAGACTTTTTATTCCCCAAACCGCGGCTTTCTGGAACTGCGCGAAGAGGTTTCACATTATTTCAACCGTCGGTTCGGCGTCAGCTATGACCCCCAAAAAGAAGTCCTGATGACCGCAGGCGGCTCGGAAGCCATTGACGCCTGCATCCGGGCGGTGGTCGGCCCCGGCGACGAGGTCATCATTCCTCAGCCGTGCTTTGTCTGCTACGAGCCGCTGACACGGCTTGCCGAGGGTGTTCCGGTGATTGTTGAAACAAAAGCGGAGGACGGCTTCCGGCTGACCGCCGAAGCTCTGCGCAGCGCGATCACCCTAAAAACAAAGCTACTGATCCTTTCCTATCCGAACAATCCCACCGGAGCCGTGATGCGTCGCGGGGATCTGGAGGCTCTGGCCGAGGTTCTGCGCGGAACGGATATCATGGTTCTCTCCGATGAAATCTACGCCGAACTGACTTACGGCGGCGAGCGCCCCGTTTCTTTTGCCGCCATCGACGGAATGCGGGAACGCACGGTGATCGCGAGCGGATTTTCCAAGGCATTTTCCATGACGGGCTGGCGGCTCGGCTATGCACTCGGCCCTGCGGATGTCATCGGCGCGATGACAAAGATTCACCAGTTCGGCATCATGTGCGCCTCTTCCATCACACAGTGCGCCGCAATTGAAGCAATGAAAAACGGCGACGGTGACATTGCGTCCATGCGCCAAGAATACGACAGGCGCCGCAAATACATCGTAAAGCGTTGCGACGAGCTTGGAATGCCCTGCTTTGCACCGGACGGCGCGTTTTATGTTTTCCCGGACATCCGTTCCTTCGGCCTTTCCTCCGAGGATTTCTGTTCGCAACTGCTGCACGAATTCCGCGTCGCCATCATCCCCGGCTCGGCATTTGGCGCAGGCGGCGAAGGTTTTGCCCGCGTTTCGTATTCTTATTCACTCGATCACATTGAGAAGGCGTTCGACCGGATTGCAAAATTTGTTTCCTCGCTTTAAAATAAATTACAGCTTCAAGACAAAACTGCCCGGCAAAGGCTTTAAAAAGCTTTGCCGGGCAGTTTGCTTTTTGTTTTGCCGAATCAGTCGTTTTCGGCAATCTGCGCGGTGTAGAGCCTGTAGTAATCGCCTTTTTTCGCCATCAGCTCGTCGTGCGTGCCGTATTCCGTGATCGTCTGATTGGAAACGTACATGATCTTATCGCAGTCGCGGATGGTGGAAAGCCGGTGAGCGATGATAAAGCTGGTGCGTCCATGGAGCAGATGTGCGATACCCTCCTGCACATATTGCTCGGTTTTGGTGTCGATCGCAGAGGTCGCCTCATCCAGAATCAGAATCTTCGGTGCGGCGATAATCGTGCGGGCAAAGGCAAGAAGCTGCTTTTGTCCCTGTGAAAGCCGGCCGCCGCGCTCCTTGACCTCGGTGTCATAGCCTTCCTTCATGTCGTTGATAAATTCATCGGCGTGAACCACATGGCAGGCGGCTTCAACTTCCGGCAGGGTCGCGTCCAGACGGCCGTAGCGGACGTTTTCGGCGATAGTGCCGGAGAAAATGAAGCTGTCCTGCAGCATGATGCCCATCTGGCTGCGTAGCGAATGCAGCGTCACCCTGGAAACGTCGTATCCGTCGATCAGTACCGCGCCGCCCTGTACGTCGTAAAACCGCGAGATCAGGTTGACGATGGTGCTCTTGCCCGCTCCGGTGGGGCCGACCAGCGCGACGCTCTGGCCGGGCTCGATTTTAAAGCTGAGGTCCTTGAGGATCTCCTTGTCCGGCTCATAGCCGAAGGTGACATTGCGGAATTCCACCTCGCCGCGGATTTCCGGCAGCGTTTCGGCGTCCGGTGCGTCGTCAATGACGACCGGCTCATCCATCGTTTCAAAAATGCGTTCCAGATAAGCGATGGTGTTCATAAAGTTGTTGTAGATGTTCGCAAGGTTCGCGATCGGCTGCCAGAACCGGCTGGAATAGTTGCTCATCGCGTACAGCGTGCCGAATGAGATAGCGGGCTGACAGACCAGCACGCCCACCACATAGAGCAGGCTTGTGACAATCTGAGAGATATTGTCCACGCTGATCCACATCAGGTTTGAGATGTAGACGGCCTTCATCCACGCCTTGCGCGCGTTTTTGGCCAGCCGCTCAAAGATTGTGTAGTTGACATCCTCGCGCGTGAACACCTGCGTAACGCGCATTCCGTTGATGCTCTCCTGCAGATAGGCGTTCAAGTTGGAGTTCTTGTTGGAAACCTGCTGCCACGCCCTGCGCTGCGCCGGCTTGATGGTGAAGAACACCGCCACCAGAACCGGCAGGCCTGCCAGAATCACCAGACCGAGCGTCAGGTGCGTTGCAAGCATGAACACCGTGATGAACAGCAGATTGAAAATCTCCAGAATAAAGTTGATAATGCCGTTGGAGAGCATGTCGGAAACATTGTTGACATACTGCACCACGCGCACCAGGATTTTACCGTGCGGACGGTCATCGTAATAGGAAAACGGCAGCCTCTGCAGATGCGTGAACAGGTCGATGCGGATATCATAGATGATCTCCTGCCCGACGCGCGCCATAATCTCCGCGCGCTTTTTCACCAGCAAAATATTCGCGATGATGCATGCCGCCAGCGCAAGGCAGAGCAGAAGCAGCTGTGTCACGTCCTTTGCCGGAATCGAAACATCCAGCGCGTGCTGCACAACCAGCGGAGTCAGCAGTGAAAACAGTACGCCGACCGCGCTCAGGATCAGCGCGAGGATCATGGCATGCGCATGCTTTTTCACATATTTAAGGCTGCGGCGGAAGTGCCCGAAGTTAAACGGGGTTTCCAGAGTTTCGTCAATATCGTACTTATTGCGCGCCATCAGGCATCCACCTCCTTCTGCAGGCCCTGCTGAATACGGTAGATCTCATAATAGTAGCCGCGCTTTGCAAGCAATTCCTCGTGGGTGCCCTGCTCGGCGATTTTTCCTTCCCGCAGGATCAGAATCTGGTCGGCTTTGCGCACGGAGGAAATCCGCTGGGCAATAATAAATTTGGTGCAGGGAAACGACAGCTCGGCAAGCTGCTGCTGGATGTACCTTTCGGTTTCCATATCCACCGCGGAGGTCGTGTCGTCCAGAATCAGGATTGACGGCCGGAGCGCGAGTGCGCGGGCCAGCGCGATGCGCTGCTTCTGCCCGCCGGAAAGTCCCATTCCGCGTTCGCCGATGATGGTTTCGTAGCTGTCCGGCATTTTTTCAATGAATTCCGCTGCGGCAGCACGGCGCGCAAAATCGTGCACCTCCTCCTCTGGCAGATCGGGGTTGCCGTAAGCGATGTTGCCGTCGATCGTATCGGAAAAGAGGAACACGTCCTGTGTTGCCATGCCGATGTTGGAACGCAGTGTGTGCAGATCCCATTTGCGGACATCGACGCCGTCCACCAGAACCGCGCCGTCCCGCACATCATAAAACCGTGAAAGCAGATTCGTCACCGTTGTTTTGCCGGAGCCGGTTTCGCCCATGATGGCGACCGTCTGCCCCGGTTGTGCCGTAAAGCTGACATTTTCCATCACGTTCACCTTGCCGAACCGGAATGTAACATCGCGGAATTCCACTTTTCCCTTCATCCGCCCGCCGTTGGGGACGGTTTCCGGTTTTTGGGGATTGCGGATGGACGAGTGATAATTTGCAATGGCCATCAGCCGGTCGGAGGAAGCCACAAAGCGCTGAAAATCGTTGAGCAGCGCGCCGAGCTCCCGAAGCGGATCGGCAATCGCCCAGATCATGGAGTTGCAGGCCCAGAACTGGCCGGCCGTCATCTCACCGTGCATCATCAGCAGCCCGCCGGCCAGCAGGCTCGTCACGGTCATGGACTGCGAAAGGCCTTCCACAAAGGGAAAAATCTTCAGCCACGCATCCACCGCCGTCAGGTTCTGCTTGACATAATCGCTGTTTTTACTGCAGAACTGGCTGATTTCAAACTGCTCGTTAGCGAACGCCTTGACAACCTTGTTGCCGTCGATGTTTTCCTGCGCATTGGTGCTCAGGTGGGAAAGCTTTTCCCGCAGATCGACATAGATTGGACGCACCTTTTTGGTGTACCGCCGCAGGATGATGACAATGAACGGCGCCACTACGAGCAACGCGAGGGTGTACTTCCAACTGATGGTGAAGAAATAAATAATCGTGCACAAAAACAGGATCGGCCCACGGATCATCTGCCGCCAGATGTAGGATACATTGTGCCGCACCATATCCACATCGCTTGTCAGTGCGGTCATCAAATCGCCGGTGCGGAAGGTGTCGTAAAACTTCATATCCTTCTGCTGCAGGTCGCGGTAAAAGCGGGTGCGCAGATTGAACACGACGCCCTGACTGGCATAATCGCACAATACGATCATCCAGTAGCCGATCACACACCGCGCAAACGTTACGCCGCACATGGTCAGCACCAGCGGAACAATCAGCTGTGTTTCGCCACCTTCCAGCCCGCGGTCGATCAGCACCGAGGAAATCTGCGGGTTAATCAGCTGCGTCGCCGGGAAAATGATTGCGCAGAAGTACCCAAGGTACAGCTGCCATTTGTGGCCGGTCATGTTTGCCCAGACCCATTTGATTCGCTGCATGAGGGAAAATCACCTCTTTCGTCGACATTGCCGTCTCACGCGGCAACGCCCCTCTTCGTCTTTTCTTCTTTCTGTGTATTCGTGATTGCAGCACAGGCGCCGCAGGCTTCTACACCGGACGCGCCTCCTTTCTTCATTCGAAATACACAGAGAATACCACACTATTCCTGTGTTTTCAATGCTTTTTGAGCAACTTTTTTCAATTGCTTCAATTTATTTGTTCGCTGCGAAGATTCTCCGTTTTTTTGCCTGCTACAGTCGGTAAATGCGTTGTGTTTTCGGTAAGAAAGCCCACGCTTTCCGTTCCGTCATAAAAAGCGGACCGGCATCCGCCCGTAAAGGCAATGTCGGTCCGCTGACGGTTTCTTCGGCGCATGGCCGGAAAAACGGTTTATTTGGAGCTGGTGGAAGAGCTTGTGCCGCCGGCGGAAGAAGCGCTGTCTTTATCCGGAACGGAGATGGCCGCCGTGCGATAAATGAACTTGACGGAGCTCTGCATGTTCTCCGAAGAACCTGCAAAGCTGGTATAATCGCCGGAAGCCTGCTTCAGTGCGCGCAGGCGGTCAACCAGACCCTTGATATCGTTGTGATAGAGATCGATCAGCTTGCCGATGCCTTCCTCGCCGCTGAGAGTCTTCATGCCGTCGGAAAGCTGCATTGCGCCGCTCTTGAGCTGAGAAACGCC
>Ga0183101_1000403_pt7 | contig 10220 bp, 11 predicted proteins | sample Biomet3_FD_127790 | JGI IMG/M metagenome (GOLD analysis project Ga0183101, IMG submission 127790) | Microbial communities from bioreactor (seeded with sewage sludge) at LBNL, California, USA - Biofuel metagenome 3 | ecosystem: Engineered > Bioreactor > Anaerobic > Unclassified ... | reverse complement strand
GGTGCGCAAGCTCAGCTTTACCGGCTCAACGGCGGTGGGTCTGCAACTGGCAACCCAGTGCGGGCCAACCCTCAAACGCACTTCCATGGAGCTTGGCGGCAACGCGCCCTTCATTGTGTTTGACGATGCGGACATGGACAAGGCCGTGACCATGGCCATGGCCTGCAAATTCCGCAATGCCGGGCAAACATGCATATGCGCCAACCGCTTTCTGGTGCAGAGCGGCGTGGTGGAAACCTTCGCCACCAATCTGCTCGATCACATCAGCGACATGCGCGTGGGCGACGGACTCAAACCGGAAACCGACATGGGCCCGCTCATCAATGCCGATGCCGTGGCCCACACTGATGCTCTGGTCAAGGACGCTGTGGAAAAAGGCGCGCAAGTGCTGTTCGGCGGCAAGCCCCACAGCCTTGGCGGCAATTTTTACGAGCCAACCCTGCTGGTGGGTCTGACCTCGGAGATGCGTATTTTCCGCGAAGAGATATTCGGCCCGGTGGCTGCCGTCATGACTTTTGACGATGAGGAAGAAGCCATTTCCCTTGCCAACGATACGGAATTCGGCCTGGCCTCATATGTCTGCACGCGCGACATGCCGCGCATCTGGCGGCTGTTCAACAAATTGCAGTACGGCATGGCCGGCTTCAACGATGCGGGCCTTGCTGCCGCCGAAACACCCTTTGGCGGCGTGAAATTCAGCGGCATTGGCCGGGAAGGCAGCCGCGAAGGCCTTCAGGAATACATGGAAACCCACTATGCCCTGCTGGGCGGGCTGAACTGACGCGCCAGCGAGGAGTACTCATGCCCGAACGTGAACCTGTCGCAGCCGGGCGTTTCTATCCCGCTTCGCCCGGTGAGCTGCAAAAGGAAATCAAGTCATACCTCACGGCTGGAAAAGCCTTGTCTGCAAATGCGCCCATTGACGCCAAGCGCAAGGCCTCTGCAAGCCTGCGCGGCCTTATGCTTCCCCATGCTGGCTACGTTTACTGCGGCAAGGGGCTTGGGGCCGCGCTCATGAGCCCCTGGAACAAAACCACAGCCGGAGCCAGCCTGCCGGAGCGGCTCGTGATGCTCTGCCCCAACCACACGGGCAGAGGCGCGCCCCTTGGCGTGTGGCCGGATGGCATGTGGCATACTCCGCTGGGCGGTGTTGACGTGGATGCGGAGCTGGCCGCCAGCCTGTGCGCCAAGGGCGGTTTTGCGCCCGACCTGCACTCGCACCTTGACGAGCATTCCATAGAAGTCCTGCTGCCTTTTCTGCAATGCATGCCGCCGCAGGGTACGCCCGGCGCGACCCGCCGCATCACCCCTGTGTGCGTGGGCACCATGCAGCACAAAATCTTGCAGGAAGCGGGGCTGGCGCTGGCGGAGGTCATCCGCCAGTACGAAAGCAAGGCCGAGCGGATCGGCGTCATCGTCAGCTCCGACATGAACCATTACGAAGATCAGGAAACCACCATGCGCAAGGATGCTTTCGCCCTTTCGCAGGCGCTGGCCTGCGACCCGGAAGGCCTGCTCACCATGGTACAGCGTGAAAAAATCACCATGTGCGGGGCGGCCCCCATGGCCCTTGCCCTGTTTGCCGCCCGCGCCCTGGGCGAACCATGGGCGGAACTGTGCCTGTACGACACTTCAGCCACGGCTTCGGGCGATACGCGCAAGGTGGTGGGCTACGCCGCCCTACGCTTTGGCCTTGCATGAGGCCTCAACATGACGCCCCGGCACAAATAATTCCTGCCCACCGGGCTGTCTGCTGCGCGGCAGCGGGGAACAAACCCCTGCGGCCGCGCAGAGTTGCGTGATCTGGCTTGCGCATTTTTTTACCATATCCGACATATGCCGCATATCCGCCAAAGGCGCACCAGCGCTTAAACAGCGCCGTTGCACCTCGCCACGCTCCAATAAAGACAGGCATCTGAATACGCCGCATCTCTGGACAGGGGGTGGCAAGTTTGCCACTATGCGGCATCACAAAACCAAGGGGATTACCATGGAAGTGTGCATCGCGTATCTGCGTGGCAAACCGATCATGCTGGAGCTGCGGGACGGCATCGCCTATCTCGACAACGAGCCCCAGCCCATCAAATATCTCGATGAAGCAAAACTTCAGGAATTCAGCGATTCCATCCGGGCCATTCCGTATTCCGCTGATCCTGGTTATGAAGCGCTGGTCAATTCCAAGCGCGCGAATTTTATTGTCAGCCTGATTGGCAGCGCCGTGGGCGAGGAATGCGTTTCCAGGCTGACCCATATTCTGGATCACGTGCATTACGATGTGCTGGAGTATCTGGGCGAAACCGGAGAAGAAGATGCTTGAAATCCGTGACCTGCATGTTTCGGTCAAGGGTACGCCCGTGCTCAAGGGCATTGATCTGCACATCCGCTCTGGCGAAACATTCATTCTTTTTGGCCCCAACGGCTCCGGCAAAACCACCCTGCTCATGACCCTCATGGGCTTTGCGGGGTATGAGGTCACGCAGGGCCAGATCATCTACAAGGGCACAGACATCACCCACGCGCCCATGTACGAGCGTGCGCGCCTCGGCATCGGCATGTCGTTTCAGCGGCCCCCCACCATTCATGGCCTGCCCACGGGCAAGCTGGTGGAACTGTGCGGGCGCGGGCGCAAGATGGATATAGAAGACATGGCCCGCAAGGTGCATTTTGACCATTTTCTCAAGCGCGATGTGAACGCGGGCTTTTCCGGCGGCGAAATCAAACGCTCCGAACTGCTGCAACTCATGGCCCAGAAGCCAGACCTGCTGCTCTTTGACGAGCCGGAATCCGGCGTTGACCTTGAGAATATGGCGCTTGTGGGTAAAACAGTGCGCTACCTGCTTGACGGCACGCCCGACCGATGTTGCGCCACGCTGCGGCAGCGAGAGAAGGTGCGCTCCACCAGCGGTCTTATCATCACCCACACTGGTCATATCCTTGAATACGTCAATGCCCACCGGGGGCAGGTCATGTATCAGGGCAAGCTGTGCTGCGAGGCGCGGCCCCGCGAAATTCTGGATCACATCGCTACCCACGGCTATCAGGAATGTCTGCGCTGCCTCACCGGCGACATGCTTGGCAAAATTGCGGAGGCGCCCCTTAAATGAGTTCTGTCAATCTTTCCCGCTTTCAGTTCAGCGGCGGCGAAAACGCCGCCCCCATTGAAAACCTCGCCGCCCTGCCCCGCGAGGATCAGGAACGTCTGGTGCTGGCTGGCATCGATGTGAACGACAGCTCCGCAAGCGGCGCGTTCATGCAGCTCAACCACGCTGGAGTGCACTGCGAAACGCGCCATGAAGGCCTCGACCTCATGGACATCCGCACGGCGCTGAAAAAGTTCGACGGCCTGCCCCAGTATTTCTGGAAGCTGCTGAATCCTGAAAAGGACGAGTTCACGCGCATGGCACAGGAGCACTGCAACGGCGGCTACTTTGTGCGGGCGCGCAAGGGCGTCAAAATCGCCCAGCCCGTGCAGTCCTGCATGTTCATCAAGGGGCACGGCGCGGGCCAGAGCATCCACAACATCGTGATTGTTGAAGAAGGCGCGGAGCTGCACATTCTTGGCGGCTGCGCCACTGCGCACGATGCCAACGATGCCGCCCACCTGGGCGTGACCGAATATTATGTGGAAAAAGGCGGCAAGCTGACCTTTACCATGATTCACAACTGGGGCAGCAGCACGACTGTACGCCCCCGTTCCGCCGGGATTGTGGAAGCCGGGGGCGAGTTTCAGAACAACTACATTCTGCTCAAACCCGTGGGCGACCTGCAAATGTACCCCACCATGACCCTGGCTGGATCCGGAGCCGTGGCCCGCTTCAATTCCGTTGTGGTGGCCCCCACCGGCTCCCATGTGGACTGCGGCAACCGCATTGACCTTGCGGCCCCCGATACGCGCGGCGAAATCATCTCGCGCGTTGTCACCACGGGCGGCACGGTCATCAACCGTGGCTTTATCGGCGCTTCCGCCGCTCCCGCCAAGGGGCACCTCGAATGCAAGGGGCTGATTCTTGGCGGCGGGCGCATGCATGCCATCCCCGAACTGGACAGCAACCAGGACGGCGTGGAGCTTTCGCACGAAGCAGCGGTGGGCAAAATCGCGCAGGAGGAAATTGAATACCTCATGGCGCGCGGTCTGGACGAAGACGAAGCCGCCGCCACCATTGTGCGGGGCTTTTTGAACGTGGACATCATGGGTCTGCCCGCCCCGCTGAAAAAGGCCATGGACGAGCAGATTTCCTTGCTGGAAGCGGGCAACGCCATGTAGCAGAGGGCAGGTTTGGCGGCGTGCCGAGGCTGCACGCCAAAACCACCCAATACGCGCACTTGACCGAAGCCAGCCTTGCAGCTATATTTCCCCTCCTTGGGGCCTATAGCTCAGTTGGTAGAGCCTCCGGCTCATAACCGGCCCGTCCCAGGTTCAAGTCCTGGTGGGCCCACCAAGAACTGTTCAGACAAAGACCGCCGAAGTTGCACAACTTCGGCGGTCTTTGCGTTTTGCGGCAAAACACGATTCTTTTACGTCCGTCCAGGTTCGTTGGCAGCCTCAAATTTATTTGGGTAACTTTGGGTGTAACAGCAAGTCACCCTAGATGCATTGCCCCCATGCTCCTCCACGGGGAGCTTCAACTTAATTCATTATGCCGCCGCCGGGCTGGACTACTCGAACGACATTGCCCAGACGGGCCTTCCTCCACAGTAATAATCAAGACACGGTTACGTTGTAATCATTAATGGACAAGTTGCCGCGTCAAGCAAAACTTCGCAAGTGGATTGCTCCAGAAGCCTCATCCAGAAAGTACAATGGCGATGACCCAAGACTATTGCGTCACAGTTCAATCTCTTCGCTTCGGATACGATAGCTTCTACCGAATAGCTCGTTGCGATGTGAAGTCAGCTCTGACGTTTTTATCTTGCAGCCATTTGACCGCATCCTGGCCAGTTTGCTCTGCCAGAGACTTGATCGCATCTATGGTCAAATCTGTGGTCGCAGCCATACCAGAAGTGGTGGTTGGCAAGATACCCACCACGCAAGTAGGTGAATTATTGCGTCGGCTGCTCCGTGGAGTAGCAATACGGCCAGATCCAACACTTATGGGTTTCTTCACCACCGTCAATGGCGGCCAGGATCGTCTTAAATTCCATAATAATCCCTCATCTTTTGGCAGGAATATCAATGAGCGCCGCCCGCATCGGTGGGAGACGTGGCCCCCTGCCGGACCGGTCTTGACAACCAAACCAGTCCTAATAAGCCGATGAACATTGCGCCCGACAACCAAAACAGGTCAGTTGCCGACATGATGAAGCTCTGCTGCTCCAGCACTCTGTCCAGCATGCCGTAGGCCTGCTGCGGTGCCAAATGTAGTGAGGCGGCGTGTTCGACAAACTGCGAGGTTTGTTGCGAATATGGGGTAATGCTCTCGGCCAGATAGGCGTGATGGCGGATAGCGCCATCTTCCCACAAAGTACCATAGAGCGAAGCCGCGAATGAGCCAGCCATAATACGGGTGAAGTTATAGAGGCCAGAAGCTGCCGGGATGCGATTTGGCTCAAGCCCCGACAATATCACCGTGGTGAGAGGGATAAAGAAGGTCGCCATAGCCAGGCCTTGAAGCACATGCGTGCCCGCTATGCTCCAAGGTGAAACGTCTGGACTGAAGGTCGAACGCCAGAAGCCACAAGCGGCGAAAACCATAAAGGCGACAGAAGCGTACAATCTGGGGTCGACCTTATGGATAGTTTTGCCCACAAGAGGCGACAGAATCAACGCAAGAATGCCCACAGGTGCTGTTACCAATCCCGCCCACGTTGCGGTGTAGCCCATTGTTCTCTGTAGCCACATGGGAATCAAGACCAGATTGCCAAAGAACACGGCGTAGCCGACGGTAATGGCAAGAGTGCCCGTGGTAAAATTGCGGCTTTTAAATAGAGACAGATCAACAATGGGGTGTTTTTCGGTCAGTTCCCAAATCAGAAAGAAAGCGAAGCCCACAAAGGCTATCACAGCCAATCCCACAATAAAGTTGGAACTGAACCAGTCCTCGTCCTTGCCTTTGTCCAGCAGTATCTGCACAGCGCCTACCCAGATAACAAGCAGGGCTAACCCGATTTTATCAATGGGCAGCCTGCGTATTTCGCTTTCTCGCCCTTTCAGCGTAACCCAGGTCAACCAGGCTGAAACGAAGCCCACAGGAACATTGATATAAAAAATCCACGGCCAGGAAACATTATCGGTCAACCAGCCCCCCAGCACCGGCCCCATCACCGGAGCGATGACCGTGGTCATGGCCCAAAGGGCGATGGCCATGCCTGCCTTGGACTTGGGGTAACATTGCAGCAGCAGCGCCTGCGACAGCGGGATCATAGGCCCCGCAACCAACCCTTGCAGGGCGCGAAAAGCCAGCAGCATGCCAAGATTAGACGCAATACCACACAGAAATGACGTCAGTACGAACAAGAGGACAGAGGCCAGGAAAAGCCGTAACTGCCCGAACCTCATAAATAACCAACCGGTTAACGGCACTGAAATGGCATTGGCGACACCAAACGAGGTAATTACCCAGGTTCCCTGACTTGCGCTCACCCCAAGGTCGCCAGCGATGGTGGTCAGGGCAACATTGGCGATAGTAGTGTCCAAAACATTCATAAATGTGGCCAGTGACAGGGCCAAAGTCGCCAGAACGAGTCGATTACCCGATAACGGGGGGTGGGAGATCATAATATCGCCTCCATCCACATCACGCTACTGAGCCAGCCCGCTGTTTTGAACAGACAACTCGGAGATCAGGTGGTCAACATCCCGGTCCATATCCCCAAAAACAGCTGTTTCGGCCACAGTATCGGCCTGCTTGCCGGTTGACAGCTGCGGGCCGCTTTCGTCCTTGACCGTAACCTCAACCACCATCGACAGGCCGATGCGCAGGGGATGTGCCTTCAGTTCGGCAGGGTCAAGCGCAATACGAACAGGCAGACGCTGAACCACCTTGATCCAGTTGCCGGTGGCGTTCTGCGCGGGCAGCAGCGAAAAAGCCGAGCCAGTACCAGCTGACAATCCCACCACCTTGCCGTGATACGTCACCGAGGAGCCGTAAAGATCGGCGATCAGGGTGGCTGGCTGGCCAATGCGCATGGCGCTCAGCTGGCCTTCTTTAAAATTTGCGTCCACCCACAGTTGCTCCAGCGGCACCACCGCCATCAGGGGCGTGCCAGGGGCAGTGCGCTGCCCCACCTGCACAGAACGCCGAGCCACCTGCCCCGAAACCGGGGCGGGAACCTGCGTTCTGCGCCAGGCCAGATAGGCCTCCCGCAGGCGGGCGGCAGCCATCTTGACGCGCGGGTGGTCAGCCAGTGTGGTGTTGTCCACCAGCACTCGATTGCCCTCCAATTGCTTGCGAACGTTATTCAACTGATCATTGGCAGTTTGTACGGCATCGCGGGCATGCTTCAGTTCTTCCGCCGAAACAGCACCGGTACCGGCCAGTTTCTGGCGGCGGGCCAAATCCTCTTGCAGACGGGCCAAATTGGTTTCCTGTAATGAGACGGATGCAACCAAAGCACCCTCGTTGCTATAAAGGGCGCGCACCTCACGCAGAGTCTGCGAAAAAGTAGCCTTGGCCTGATCCAACGCCAGACGGGTATCAACATCGTCAATGCTGACAAGTGGCTGCCCGGCCTGAACATAGTCGGTATCATCGGCACGTACGGCAACCACCGTGCCAGTGATCTGCGGCGTGACCTGAATCACGTTGCCCGACACATACGCATCGTCGGTGGAGACATCATAGCGAGCCGAAACGAACCAATAGGCACCGTAAACAAAAGCCAAGACGACAAAGCTGGCAGCGGCCGCGCTCAGCAGAAATTTGCGTCTGGACGATGGAATCAACGATTGGGGAGAGACGGGAGTAGGAGTACTCATTGCGAAATTCCTTATGGATTGGTGACGGTCTGCTGCGGCACCACGCCGCCGCCAAGAGCATGAGTCAAGGCAACGGCGATGGTGTACTGACGATTGTGCGAAATCGCTTCCCTGCGCTTCTGGTCGATCAGTTCGCCCTCGGCCGAAAGCACGGTGAGATAATTGCTGAGACCTTCGCGATAGCGCAACATCGCCAGACGATAAGCCTCGCTGAGATGCTGGACGGCCACTCGTTGTTCAGCCAGGGCCGCCTGGTTGCCCTTCCACGAAGTCAGCTGCCCCACCACATCCTGTAAGGCGGCCAGCACAGTGGCATTATACTGCTCCACCTGAATGTCCTGCTCGGCAGTGACCTGCCCCAGATTCCTGCGCAGACGACCGGCATCAAAGATCGGCAAAGTGATCGCTGGGCCAGCACCATAAATGCGGCTGGAACCCCTGAAAAATTTGTCGAGGCCTATGGACTCAAAACCCAAGAAGGCGGTCAGGTTGATATTGGGATAAAATTGCGCCTTGGCGGCGTCGATACTGTACCCCGCCGCCTCGATCCGCCACCGTAGGGCCACGACGTCAGGCCGTCGTCCGATAAGCTCGGCAGGCATTTCACTGGGCAAACCGACAGGAGCCGACAAACGCAGGGACGGGCGAGCGATGCTTTCGCCCCGGTCAGGCGAAGCGCCGGTTAACACTGCCAGAGTCTGCTTCATCAGGGCAATGCGCTCCTGACTGGCGGAAATTTCAGCCTTGGTTGAGGCGATGGCGGCCTTTGCCTGACGATTTTCGATGTCATTGCCGATTCCGGCTGAATTCAGTCTGGCTGCCAGCTGCTGGATTTCAGTCTTCTGGCGCAACAGATCGTGGTCAATGTCCAGCTGATCATACTCGCCAGCCAGGGCCACATAGGTCTTGGCAATGGCGCTGGTCAGCTCCAGCCGGGCGGCCTGGGTGTCCACCTCTGCGGCTTTGGCATTGCCCAGCGCCTGTCGATAGGCGGCCTCGTTACCGCCCCACAGATCAAGGGTATAGGATCCGACCAGTTCGGCATTGTTTCTGGTTTTGATTTCTCCAGCCAAAGGAGCCGGATAAAGCCCGTTGTTGGTGAAGCGTTCGTCCGAGACCGAAGCTTTGGCACCCATCTGCGGAAAAAGCAGCGAACGGCTGATGCCAGCAATGGCTTCGGCCTTGCGCAGTCGGGCCTGTGCCAAACGCAAGGCCGGGCTGCCCTGCAAGGCCTCGCCCACCAGTTTGTTCAGTTGTTGATCATGAAAACCAACCCACCAGTCCTCAGCAGGCCACGGCTGCCCCTTGCCAGCATCGCGAATGCTCTGCTCGATGGCCAGAGTGGACGGATCTATGGCCTTGGCTTGCGGCTTGATGCCGCTCCAATTGGCACAACCAGATAACAAAACGACAAGAAGCGGTGTGACTTGCAGAAAGGTGACGCGCATGGGCTATCCTTACATGTTAATTGCTGTGACAGTAACTGCTTAAGCAGCTAATATGGCAAAAAAAATATAGCTACTCAGCGATTTTTAAATTGGCGACAATACGATCAAGGAAGCCCATCAACGTTTCAACTTCGTCGGAGGTAAAGCCCTTAAGACTCTGATTATGATTGCTTATAGCCACGGGCGTCAGCCGGGGATAGAGATCCTGCCCCTCCTTGGTCAGATGCAGATTGACTACTCTACGGTCTTCAGAACTGCGTTCCCGGTAAATCAGACCGGCTTTCTCCAACCGGTCAAGCATGCGCGTCATTGAACCACTGTCATATTCGATTGCGCGGCATAGCTCGGCAGCAGTGCTTCCCACCTTGCTGCCAATGCGAATTAAAACAATCCATTGCGCAAAAGTAATGCCCAGGTCGGCCACCCGGCGGCCGCCCACTACTTTAATCGCGCTGGCGATGTCAATGATCGAGCGTAAGGGGTTGCGCTTGGGAGAGTAGTTATCGAACGTATAACGATGGTAAGACATAATTACCCCAATTCACAGTTACTGCTTGGGCATATACTGCTTAAGCAGCATAACGTCAAACAAATTTTCACCTTAGCGAGCGTTGCCGATCTCGCACTTATATACGCAACCCTACACGGATTGCGCAGACAGCTCTGTTGCGCCTGTGTCCATGATCTTTATAGACGCGAGCACAAATCACAACTGTGTCTATTTGTTAACATATTAAGCCTGTTATGAACGATATTGAACTATTCAGACAAAGTCCGCCGAAGTTGTACAACTTTGGCGGGCCTTGTCTGAAAAGGGTCTTTTTATATTGCCCCCACATTTCTGACTCCTCTTGTCT
>Ga0183101_1000271_pt2 | contig 10220 bp, 6 predicted proteins | sample Biomet3_FD_127790 | JGI IMG/M metagenome (GOLD analysis project Ga0183101, IMG submission 127790) | Microbial communities from bioreactor (seeded with sewage sludge) at LBNL, California, USA - Biofuel metagenome 3 | ecosystem: Engineered > Bioreactor > Anaerobic > Unclassified ... | reverse complement strand
AGGTTCAACGCCCAATACTTCAGATATTCGGACTTGCCTTTCGAACAGAAGTAATTTCCAATAAAAAATCCGTCCCAATCCCACATCTGTGTATAAAACCCGGCAGGAATCAAATACGGATATTTCAGATAACCTTCCGCAGGATGAATAGTACGCGGGCTCAACACATCGAAAACAGTTTTCAACTCTTCATAAGTTTTTTTCATGTCATTCTGACTGACAGTTTGAGCAGCAACATCGTTAACACTACTTGCAGCTATAAGCAGACTTACGGCGCCTATCATACATTTCAATATTTTCATCGTTATACTTTTTACATATTAAAGCCCGTTTCTCAGGCTGTATAGAACGTACAAAATTAGAAATATACCCACTTATAACCAAAGAAAAACAAGTTATAACAAAAAAAGCATTGAAAATTTAACGTCAAAGCCACTGTATCCAACTTCATCACACCCATAATATGGAAACATCCGCAATCCAGATTCTTTCATAAACTACTGATATGTTATTTACTTTACGAGACCCTTTTTAACAAGATGATAGTAGGTATAGCAATTGCTATAGCATGAAATCATATGAATAAAATTATGCACAAATCAATAAAATTTGCCATAGAAAGTGAAAACCTCAAAAAAAAGTATTATCTTTATGGCTAAGTAAACAATGCTGACAATCGCATGAACGGATATCACCGGCATATGCAATTATACGAAAGAAGTATCAATAAATATATATTTTATAAAATACATCCATCATGAAAACACATTGTTTAATTATTAGTGTTCTTCTATCTATATTCATGATTAGTTGCCGAAAGAACGATCTGAATTTAGATTTTGAAGATATCGAAAATGGACTGCCAAAAGGCTGGTCTTCTTTTCATCAAGAAGCCGATTTCTCGGTTTCCCTGGATTCTATAAATGTCAAATCCGGTAAATATGCAATCGCAATGGAGTTCACCGGAGATATTGTGAACTACCATGGGTTTACGATTAAACTTCCTCACTATTATGACGGAGAAAAAATAACTCTATCAGGTTACGTCAAAACAGAAAACGTAACCGATGGTTTTGCCGGTTTGTGGCTGACGGTCAACTCTGATCCCCTTTGGAAACCCTATGAAATGTCATTTATGGAACAAAAAGGGATTACCGGTACCACTGATTGGAAAAGATGCGAAATCACATTAGACTTGTGTCATACTGAAGGTAATGAAATCGAAATAGGAGGATTATTAAGTGGAAAAGGAAAAATGTGGCTGGATGATTTAAAAATTTCAATTGACGATAAAGATATAACAAAAGCTAAACTATACCAGCCGAAAACTTTTCCGGCAACCGAAGATAATAAATTCGGCATTCATTCCAATATTATCTTTCCCGAACTCACGCAACAGAAAAAAGAAGATCTGGTATTATTGGGAAGAATATGGGGATTCTTAAAATATCACCATCCCAAAATTGCAAAAGGGAACTACAACTGGGACTATGAATTATTCAGGATTCTACCACCCTATTTGAAAGCAACCGGAAAGCAGCAACGAGACAGCATATTAATAAAATGGATTGAGCAGTACGGGAATATCTCCAAAGGTAAACCTAGACAATCGACCCGCGATGCTTTTTTAAAACCGGATTTATTGTGGATAAAAAACAGCCACATCAATCTGAAATTAAAAAACTTACTACAGGATATCTATGCAAACAGGAACCAGGGATTTAATTATTATGTCAAAATCCGTCCATATATCGGAAACCCTATATTCACGAACGAATCGTCTTATATGGGTAAAGATCATCATCCTGATGCAGGATTCCGTTTACTCTCACTATTCCGGTATTGGAATATGATCACCTACTTTTACCCATATAAATACATAACGGATAAGAACTGGGATTCAGTTCTTCAGGAATATATACCCTATTTCATCGAAGCAAAAACAAGGTTGGAATATGAATTGGTTTCTGCTCGCCTGATAGGAGAAATTTGCGATTCTCATGCACTTTTATACGAAGGATGGGAAAATATGAAATCAATGGAAGGTGCCAGACAGGTTCCTGTCGCCGTTAAATTTATAGGAAATCAATTAGTGGTGATAGATAGTAACAGTACTGAATTGAAAAAAGGGGATATTATCACTCGTATCAATAACAAACCTATCATAAACATTGTTGACAGCATAAAGCCGTATTATCCGGCGTCCAATGAAGCTTCCAGACTGAAATCCATAGCCGAAAATATTCTTCGCTCTGATCAAGATCACATCCAAATCGAATATATACCATTCAATGGCAAAACAAGACGGATCAATATGGAAACCGTAAATAGCAAACAATGGATTTATAATAGCAAAAACAAAAAGGATAAACACGAAAACTTCAAATTGATAGGTAAAGATATCGGTTACATCAACTTACAGAACATCACGAGGGATGATATTATTTCCATCAAACAGAAGCTTTTCAAAACTAAAGGTTTAATAATAGACAATCGTTGTTTATCACCCGATATCTTTAGCCTGTTAGCTCCTGCTTTTGTAAATAAGACTACCGATTTTGCAAAACTCACACAAGGGAATACTGATAACCCCGGAGAATTTACTTTTTCTCCCATTTATAGAATACCCAAATCTGAAAAGTTCTATAGTGGAAAATTGGTGATTCTTGTTAATGAAGAAACTGTAGGTAATCAGGAATACACAACGATGGCTTTCAAAGCAGGGAATAATACTACAATTATAGGAAGTCAAACAGGTGGCTTTGATGGAAATAATACACAAATTATCCTTCCTGGAGAATTAATTACATTTATTTCGGGTAATGGCGTTTATTATCCAGATGGAAAAGGAACACAACGTATAGGTATCATACCTGATATTGAAGTAAAACCTTCCATAAAAGGAATTAAGGAAGGGCGTGATGAGCTTTTAGAGAAAGCAATTGAATTTATTAATCAATAAACAAATCATATCATCGGATTGTATTTGATAAACTTCAGCACCAGTTGGAGCTGAAGTTTACCAAGTACTTTGCACAAGCCGAATCGGTAAGGCTATAGCGTTATTGCCTCGTCTGGCCTCGTTATATATAAATGATGGCAGATTACTAAAAGACATACTTGGCCGGGTGCTTACAATATTTTTGAAAATCAATTGTATAAATATGGTTAATTCTAAGAAAATGTAATACTTATTTTGATTATACTCTTTATATTTACAGAAAATTAAGATGTTTCTTAAATGTTGTTATGATGATAACCTAAAATAAAGATGTAACCATTCTTCTAACTGCATTCAACCGTTCTAATACGGCGCGACAGGTTTTTGAACAAATCAAAAAGATAAAGTTCTATCAGCTTTATATCCCGGCCGATGGCCCAAGACATGAAAGTGAATTTCTTTGAACATGAGGCTAAAGGAATTGTATTGAAGGATGGTTGTGTTCCTGATAAGAAAAGGAGTGAGTTAAGTTACTACATCTCCAACTTAATTCATATTTGTGGATAGGAGACTGGAAAAAGGCTTGGTTTAGCTAACGATCGGATGACTCTAAAAAAAATAGAAATATGATAAAGTTAGAACAAATACAGAAAGTCTTCAGAACAGAAGATGTCGAAACGTGGGCATTAAATAATGTAAATCTAGAGATTAAAAAGGGGGAATTTGTGGCTATAATGGGACCATCCGGATGTGGTAAATCGACTTTACTAAACATTCTTGGCCTTTTGGATAATCCTTCAGCTGGAACTTATTTTTTGAATGGTACAGAAGTAAGTAAATACTCTGAGCGGCAAAGGACACAACTACGTAAAGGTCATATTGGTTTTGTATTTCAAAATTTCAATCTAATTGAAGAACTAAATGTTTTTGAAAACATAGAATTGCCATTGCTATATATGGGAGTTCCTGCACAGGAACGAAAAAAGAAAACAATAGAGGTCATGGAAAAAATGCAAATTCTTCACAGACAAACTCACTTTCCCCAACAATTGTCAGGAGGCCAGCAACAACGTGTAGCCATAGCTCGTGCATTAGTAGAAAGTCCGGAACTTATTTTAGCAGATGAGCCAACAGGCAATTTGGATTCTAAAAATGGCATAGAAGTAATGAATTTATTGACAGATTTAAATCAATCTGGTGCAACAATTATAATGGTTACACATAATAAGCACGATGCTAATTATGCAAATCGGATTATTAATCTATTTGATGGGAAAATAATATTAGAAGCACAATAAAGATACTATTAACGACTTAAAATCCATTTTTATGTTTTTGCATTATATAAAAATCTCTTTTCGAAATATAGAGAAGCATTGGGTACAATCTTTGATCAAAATTTTAGAAATCTCCTTTGCTATTACCTGTCTTATTCTATCGTTATATTGGATACAATATGAGACATCCTATGATGGCTTTTATCCAAAGGCAAATCATATTTATCGTGTTTACACATTTGAAAAACAATCCGGGAAAATAGACAAAGGATCTTCAAAAGTTATAGAAAAGAAACTTTGTGAACAATATCCCGGTATAGAAGCCTCAACTTCATTAATGCGCAGTCAAGAAAATTGCCGTACTCAAAAGATTCCTCATATCAAAATGCAATTCCTTTGCGTAGATAGCTCCTTTTTCCAAGTGTTTCCTCAGAAGATTATTAGTGGAGACAAAATACAACCATTGCAAGTGTTGAATAATTTGGTTCTTACAGAAACCATGGCTATTCGTTTATTTGGTAGCGTTGAAAAGGCTATAGGACAACAAGTTCAAACTAAAATGCGAGAAGGATTGCCCCCTTATATTGTAACAGCGGTAGTCAAAGATCCTCCAGTAAATACCAATCTGGCTTTTGATGGACTTATATATCATAACATGCTAGCGACCATCTCCGAAATGCCTGATCAAATACAGTGGTCTTTTATGGAAGTATATGTAAAGTTTAATGCAAATACCAACATTGATAATATTATTAAAAAAGCTTGTAATTTGCCATCACAATTAAAAACTAATACCAATAACAATATAGAAGTTCGTATGGTATCCTTAACAAATGTTAGACATGATTTAGAGGCAAATTCTCCATTTACTCTTAATTTCATACATTTATTTATCATATCGGGGATTTTGTTGTTAATCGCTGCATTGTTTAACTTTTTCAATTTGCATTTCGATTTGCTTAAACAGCGTACAAGAGAATTGAATCTGCGTTCAGTGAATGGAGCATCCAGTAAACAACTTATGTCTCAATTGCTTTTTGAATTAATGTGTCCAACTATCTTAGCAATTATTTTATCTGTCTGCTTGCTTATATATATTTGTCCTGCTTTTTCAAATTTGTTGGATTTGAAGATTAACTTATCGCCTTTAATATCATTGTCATTCATATGTTATACCTTTCTAGTTATTACAATTTTACTTATTGGCTATATTCTCTTTTTAAAGTTAATTCATAATTCTATATTGCCACAAAAAAAACACAGGGATACTTTGCCTATTTATAAACGCATGACTGTCTCTTTACAACTTTTTGTAAGTATGATATTTATAATCATTACGTTAATTGTGATGCGGCAAATGAATTATATAAATCAAAAAGATTTGGGATTTAAAAGTGACGGACTTATCCAATTATCTGGTTTTGTTGATTATGGGGGACACATAGAAACCAAATTAATTAATGAAATAAAAACTATTCCTCAAGTTCTATGTGTTTCAGATGCAAATTTTGAACCCAAGCACGAGCCGGATCCTACTTATATGACGAATGAAGTCAAATGGCAAGGTGCGCCATCAGAAATCCCACTATTTAATGTTCTTCTTGCAGATAGTCATTTTGCAGAATCGCTTCATTTAAGAATGTTGGATGGAGCCTGGTGGAATGAAGGAGAAATAACGAAGGCGGTATTAAATGAAGAAGCTGTTCGAAAAATGAATATCACCAATCCTATAGGAACGGTAATAAAAATGCCTTCCCAAGCAGATAAATCAGTTATGGCCAATTATGAAATAACAGGGGTAGTAAAAGATTTTCATACATTATCTTTTCGCAATCTAATTCCTCCGACAATTTTTATTTCATCTACATCATATAAGTTTAATATTTTGTACATTCGTACTGAAAAAAGTCAAGAACTAGAAGTAATACAAAGAATTAGAAAAATGCTACCATCAATTGATGCCAGTTTAACAGATGTGGAATTGGCCCCCGTCAAAGAGCTCTACAATCGACTAAATAGTTCTGAACAGATTGGATTAAAAATGTTTTCTGTTTTAGCAGTAGTTTGCCTATTAATTTCCTTGTTTGGGATATATGCTATAGCTTTGTCTTCTACTCAACGCCGTCGTAAAGAAATAGCTATACGAAAGGTTGTCGGGGCTGAAACCAAAGATATTGTTCATATATTTTTAAAGGAGTATATTTCACAAGTAGTCTGGGCTGCTGTATTTGCACTCCCCATCGCATATTTGATAATGAATAATTGGCTGCAAGATTACGCCTATCGAACCAATATTCCTTTGTGGCTATTCTTAAGTGTAGTTATCGGAGTGATTGTTTTAGTCGTTATTACAATCTTAGGCCAGATAGTATATGCTGCAAGCAGAAATCCGGCAGAGGAAATTAAAAGAGAATAAGCCACATTCTGGTGTTGTTTTCCATACTTACTATTTGATATACTCCTTTCATTTATCGCCGAAAGGAAACATAACCGATTGTAACTACTACATAGAAATTCCTTATTATACATATACGGCGTCACCGTAGGTAATAAACGACTATATAATAGCATGTTAAGAGTGACGCTAAGGCTTGCCGGAAAAATTTCAGCGTCACCCACATGAATGTAATTTATTCATACACAGCAATTAAAATAGGTGATGCTAAAATTTGTAGCGTCACTTGTGCATCACCTCAAAAAGTAGAGATTTCTCCGTTGGCGAAATATTACAAACAAAATTGCCGTTCTATTATATTGAATTATTGTTCCATGGAGCTTTTTATACTTAAAATAGAATAAATTTCAGCAAACATAAAGAGATATTTCTGTAAACCTCCCCATATTTCTATCGTCTCATATAATATGGGACGGTCGTTCCATATTATATGGGTCGATCGGCTCATATATGTGGAACGATCGTTCCACATATATGAATCAGCAAATAAGTGAGTACAAACAAAAAGATTCTTCCGGGCTCGTGCAAAAATTCTTCCGCAGAAAAGATAAATAAGATTAGTTCCCTTTTGTCGGTAACTAATCCTATTTACCATCTCCAACATAATGCAAGACCCATAATTGTTCTATTTTGTCTCTATCACATTAAACTCATAAATCGAAGGCGGAGCTGACGCTTTAGTTATATTTAGCCGAATTTGAGAAGTCTGATAACTATGCAACAGGCGAATCACCTTACAATCACCCATCGGCTCGTCTGACACATAAATAGGTTTCCATTGATTATCTTTCCATATTTCTATCTGATAAGCTTGTATCCTATTTGTTCGAATGTTTGAAAAACCATCCCGTGCCTTCTCTATATCACTATATTCAAAGATGGATATTTTATTGAAAGATTTGTTAGCAGGTAAAGTAATTGTCAGATTAGCACATGTATCAGCAGCGGCCCAACGCGTTTGCATTCCTCCATCTGTTGCCAGCGGCGCTCCATACAGAGCATCATCTTTAAAGACAGAGCTTGCCTTTGTGTCGGCACCTATAGAAAGGAACGATCCGTTTGTCGGAAGTGGTTCATCTTTCTTAATACCTAAACGCTTGCCTAGTTCAATGATTGCATTCGCTTCGTGTTCGCGGATACGTCCGGTCTGATCGGGTGGAACATTAACAACCAAAGTATTATGATTATCAGTACACCAATAGAACAATTCCTGCAACTCATCCAGATCGCGTGTGGGAAGTGGATTTTTTTTCTGAAACCAGTTCCAAGCCTTACTTAAGCAAATCGTATGCTCAAAAGGAAGATAATACGATCTACCTAGATGCATATATTGCTTTTTATCAGCCTTGTGGGCTATCTTCGGATCCCAAAGGCGAAAGTCGCTAGGGAAATATTGGAAAGCATACTTATTATTGATAATCATTGAATCCGGCAATGCATACTGTCGTTCTCCCTCTTTCAAAACAATAGTATGATTCACCCCCACAGTACATTGAGGTTGCAGTCGTTTCACCAAAGCATAAATCTTCGGTATCTGCCATTCCTCTGGTTTTTTGTCCCACCCGCCATCGAACCACAATTCACAAATCGGACCATAATTGGTCAACAATTCAGTTAACTGATTCGACATATAGGTAATATATTTGTTGAAATCCTTACTTTTATAAGAGATTTCGTGCCGATCCCAGAGTGAATAATAGATAGCGAACTGCAATCCATATTTTTTACAAGCCTCCGAAACAGCTCTTACTACATCTGTTTTCACAGGCGAAGAGGCCACATCGTAATCTGTATATTTGCTGTCCCACAGGCAGAAACCATCATGATGTTTCGTGGTCAGCAATACATAGCGAAAACCGGCATCACGCGCCACACGCACCCATTGATCGCAATCCAGATTTGTAGGATTATACACACTGGCAGGTATCGTTCCATCAGACCATTCTGTTTCGCCAAACGTATTTACCCCAAAATGCATAAACATACCATAGCCTCGTTTCATCAATGCAACCTGTGTAGAATTAGGAAAGTTCGAAGACAACAGTTCTGTTGCATTCACCCTCACATCCACAAATACCGGCAGATGATCCGAAGCAATAGGTTCATCATAAAGCACCCGCTGTTTTAAAACAGAAAAACTATTTCCATTATCATAACCATAGATAAAATCAATACATTCCTTTGGATCCTGCCCGGGAATAGTATTGTTGTGATAGTCATTCAAAGCGAAAAACTTCTGTTGCAAAGCGTTCTGTGTTGGCGATCCTTGTACCGAATTCATATCTCCGGCAAAAAATAAAGGTTTATGAATATCCTTCAACGCTTTCAAAATAAGCGAAACAGAAGCCACCTGATCCTTAGCCGTCAACGATAAATGTGCGCAGCAAAGAGCGTATTTATCAAATTCCGCAAACAGGAACACACGCTGTTCTTCGCGCCCGGGAAGCGGCATCGTCCAGTAACGAAGGGGCTTCTGCTTTGAAAGAATTCCGACACCATACTTTCCGCCTTGAAAATCAATGGCCGGCGCATACGTATAATGCATTTTCGAATATTTTGCCAGTTCTTTCAATGCAAACGCACCATTATTTCGTTTAGATGCACTATCAAGCTCCTGAATAGCAGCTATATCCGGATTAACACGCTTGATAATATTCGCTACCCGTTGATAGTCTATCTTTTCGTCCATACCGCGACAGTTACGCACATTGTAAGTCATCACCCGAAGTGCCTGCTTGTCCTTTGGAGTTATCGGATTCTGTGCCTGTAAAGCAAAAATTCCACAAAACGCAACAATAAATGATAAATATCTGATTCTCATAAACAATAAAATTAGCTACAGCTTCCGAATATTCGACAACAGCTCATTTACAGCAAGCCATCATGTTTCTTCACGCCCACTGAGCAAATGTACATATATAAATCCGACGAGTAAAGAAACAATTATAAAAATCAAAAAGATTTCCCAATTTCAGATAGATGTTGCTTAGAAAGTCAAGATCCGAATTATCTATGAAAAACATTCAATGAATAAGTCCTCAAAATAAGGACAAGATATCCTACAAACAAAACAAAACAAAAAGTATTGCCACCAGCATATCAAAAAGAGTGGCTGTATCAAGCGATTCAACCTTTTCTTCAGTCTTTTCAACTCGTTCTAATTTATTCACTCCAAATGGATTATAACAGCTTTTGTTTCCATATAAAAAACCGAATGAAATAGCATCTATATATTCTGTTGAAGATGAGACTGCATCATAGAAGAAAGAGCCATTCGATTTTCTTTGGTAAAGACTGTCCACAAGTTTTAAAGACCTGCTATTTGCTCCAAAGACATTACAAACTGCGACAAACAGTAAAATAATTACATAACCCGTTGACGGAATTAAACCAACTAACAAATACGAGTGATTAGGAATCATATTCATCCTTGAAAAATTTGTTTTATTTTTTCTGCGGAAGAATTTTCACATAAGTCCTGAAGAATATTTCTATTTATGCTAACCTATTTATCGTCTCACATAGGTGGAACGACCGTTTCATATTA
>Ga0183101_1000193_pt7 | contig 10226 bp, 9 predicted proteins | sample Biomet3_FD_127790 | JGI IMG/M metagenome (GOLD analysis project Ga0183101, IMG submission 127790) | Microbial communities from bioreactor (seeded with sewage sludge) at LBNL, California, USA - Biofuel metagenome 3 | ecosystem: Engineered > Bioreactor > Anaerobic > Unclassified ... | reverse complement strand
ATGGGTGAGGAAGCTAAAGTCGCGATCAGAAATCTCAGAAGAGAATCAAATGAAGCGATAAAGAAACAGCAGAAAGATGGCGAGATCACAGAAGACGACATGAAAGAAGATCTGGATAAAGTTCAGAAGACTACAGATAAGGCAGTCAAGGATGTCGATGTTATGGTTGCTGCTAAGGACAAAGAGATCCTGGAGGTTTAGTCTACTGGACGAACCATTCCAATTGGGATGATTTCAACAATTTAAGTAAGTTTTGAAAGTGTGGCTGTAATTTGCAGCCACATTGAATTATATGAGGAAAGATATGTTAGATATGGAGAGAATGCCTGCTCATGTTGCAATAATTATGGACGGTAATGGCAGGTGGGCGACCAGGCATAACGTTTCCAGATTGACGGGACATAATGCCGGCATGGAATCCATGAAGGAAATAGTCAGATGCTCATCAGATCTGGGAATCAAATATCTGACCGTGTACGCTTTTTCGACTGAGAACTGGAAACGTTCGCAGGAAGAGGTCTCTGGCATTTTTAAATTGCTGGTCAAGTTTGTAAAGCTTGACCTGGACGAACTGGATGAGAAAAATGTACGTGTCAGAGTGCTCGGTGATTATAGCGTTATTCCTGCAGCGGCAAGGAAGAGTCTGGACAAGACTCTCGAGACTACAAAGAATAATACAGGCATGCAGTTCAATATAGCTTTGAACTATGGAAGCCGTGACGAGATCACCAATGCGGTACGCGGTTTGGCAGAGGATGTCAAGCAGGAAAGATTAAATGTAGAAGATATAGACGAGGCAACCATTAGCCGCTACCTTTATACGGGTGACTCGAATGGCAACGTTCCGGATCCGGATCTGATCATAAGAACCAGCGGAGAAGAGAGACTCTCCAATTTTATGCTGTGGCAGAGCGCATATAGTGAATTCGAATTCACAGACGTTTTGTGGCCGGATTTCACACCGGAAATTTATGAAGAAATGCTGGAAAATTATCAGCTGCGTGACAGACGTTTTGGAGGAAGGAAGTAGTAGAGGAATGAAAACTAGAATTATTTCAGGCATATGTATGGTGCCATTCCTGGCGCTGATTTACTTTGGAGGCGTTTGGCTGGCGGCACTTTGCATATTTGTAGGCTTTGTGGGAGTCAGAGAATTTTACAACGGCTTTAGAGCTATGGATGTACATCCATCATCGCCTATCGGATATGGCGCACTGGTGGTATTGTATTTCATTCACGGCATGTGTGCATATGGAGGCTGGACTAACGAATACGAGCTTTTGCTGGCATGGCTGGCTTTCAGCATCATCATATGTTCTATCTATATGTTCAACGCCAAGAAAATACATCCGTTCGATGCCATGGCAACTATGATAGGGATAATATATATCGAGTTTTTCTCGTTCCATGTAGTTCTGGTAGATAACACCGGTGAGTATTCCATACTCGTATGGCTGGTACTTCTGTCGGCGTTTGGTTCAGATATTTGCGCATATTTCACAGGCGTATTCCTTGGCAAGCATAAGCTTTGCCCGGATCTGTCGCCGAAGAAGACTATTGAAGGCGCAGTAGGCGGGGTAATTGGAAGTGCCATCGTGTGCGGACTTTTCGGATATTTCTTCTGCCCACAGTTCCTGGTACACTGCATAATCATAGGCTTTGTAGGTTCTGTGATTTCAATGTGCGGCGACCTTACAGCTTCGGCTTATAAGAGAAAGATGGGCATTAAGGATTACGGAAATCTGATTCCTGGACACGGCGGTATAATGGACCGTTTTGACAGCGTAATGTTCACGGCACCGTTCGTTTACTATTACATAATTTTGATTTTGATGAATTTCCAATAGGAGAATAAATGACTGATATAAAAAGAGTAGCAATCCTGGGAAGCACTGGTTCTATCGGTACCCAGGCTTTAGATGTGATACGTGAAAACCCTGACAGATTCAAGGTCACAGCACTCACATGCGGTCAGAACGTAAAGCTGCTGGCTAAGCAGATAGAAGAATTCAATCCGGAAATCGCAGTTTGCCAGACACAGGCAGATGCTGTGATCTTATCGGGTATATATACAGGTACACAGTTCTTTGCAGGCGAGGAAGGGCTGGTATCAGCGGCAGAATCGTCATGCGACATTTTGCTCAACTCACTTATGGGCATGCGCGGACTAGTTCCTACATACCATGCAATAATGGCGGGCCACGATATTGCGTTGGCTAACAAAGAAACACTTGTCGCTGGGGGACATGTAATAATGGATGCTGCAGCCACAAAGGGAGTAAAACTGCTTCCGGTGGACAGTGAGCATAGTGCTATCTTCCAGTGTCTAGAGGGAAACCGTGGCAAGAAGATCAAGAAAATCCTACTCACCGCATCAGGTGGACCTTTCAGAGGCTGGGAGCTTGAGAAACTTCGCAAGGTAAAGCCAGAAATGGCGCTGAAACATCCAAACTGGAGCATGGGTCAGAAGATAACCATAGACTCTGCGACGATGATGAATAAAGGCCTGGAAATGATAGAAGCCAAATGGCTTTTTGATGTTGATATCAAAGATATAGAAGTGCTTGTACACCCACAAAGTATAATGCACTCTGCAGTTGAATTCAGCGATACATCTATTATCGCACAGATGGGACTGCCTGACATGAGGATACCTATAAGCGTTGCACTGGGATACCCTGACAGGCTGAATTTCCCTGGCGAGGAGCTGAACTTCTTTGAGGAAGCGTCCAAGCTGACCTTTGAGAAACCGGATATGGAAGTCTTCAAGTGCATGAAGCTGGCCATCAAAGCATCAGAGGCAGGCGGCAGCTATCCTGTAGCAATGAACGCAGCTAACGAAGTACTGGTAGCAGCATTCCTGGATAAGAAGATAGGATTCACGGATATACAGGATGGAATAGAAAGAATACTAGATGAGCATGTTTCGACGGGAACGCCGGAGCTTGATGACATTATAGCGATAGACAGGGAGACGAGAGAAAAGGTAGAAAGAGAAATCATATGCTGACAGCAATACTGGCAATAGTACTATTTGTTATACTGATATTTCCCCACGAGCTGGGGCACTTTATCGTGGCAAAAGCAGTCGGAGTAAAGGTAAACGAATTTGCATTCGGTATGGGACCGGCAATCTGGAAAAAGCAGAAGGGTGAAACTCTGTATGCCATAAGGATATTTCCTATAGGCGGCTATTGTGCCATGGAAGGTGAGAATGAAGAGTCAGATAACGACCCCGCATTCAACAATAAACCAGGCTGGGCCAAGATACTGGTGCTGGTAGCAGGTTCTGCAATGAACGTGCTGATTGCCGTGGTTATTTTATCGATAATGGTAGGCATAGTCGGTTCGCCGACAACGACTATCAGCAAAGTTCAGGCAAGCAGCCCGGCATATACTGCAGGCATTCAAAGTGGCGATGAAATCACCGCAGTCAACGGCACAGCTGTAAAAAGCTGGAATAACCTGAGTACTTTGATCCAAAACAATAAGAAAGCTAAGGAAATCACTGTAAAGCGTGACGGACAGACTATGACGTTTACTGTAACCCCGGAAAAGACCGAAGGAAGATATATTATAGGAATCACGCCTACTATGAAGCATAATGCTTTTACGGCGGTGAAGAACGGCTGCATTTCATCGTGGCAGATGACAAAGACCATGTTCGTGTCACTGAAACAGTTGTTTACCGGTCAGGTATCTACAAAGAATCTGCAGGGCCCGGTGGGCATAGTGTCAATGGTACATCAGTCGGAGTCCTATGGATTATACTATTTCTTCTATTTGCTGGCTTTCATCAGTTTGAACCTGGCGATAATCAACATGCTGCCGCTGCCAGCACTTGACGGTGGACGTATTGTATTCGTAATCATAAGGGCAGTAACAGGGAAGATGATAACAGACGAGATAGAAGGCAGGGTCCACGCTATAGGCCTGATGCTGTTGCTGGCACTTATGGTGTATGTAACGTGGAACGATATAGTGAGGTTGTTCACATGAGTAAAAGAGTAATGGTCAGAGACGTCGCAGTAGGCGGCGGGGCTCCGGTTTCCATACAGTCGATGACAAACGTTGATTCCAGAGATGAGAAGGGGCTTATCGAACAGATAGCACGCCTCAAAGACGCAGGATGTGAGATAATAAGGATCGCGGTACCTGATCAGGAATCGCTTGACGTTTTCGGAAGTATTCGCAACAAGACAGATATGCCGCTGGTGGCAGACATTCATTTTGATTACAGGCTGGCTATAGGTTCTATTAAGGCTGGAGCAGACAAAATCCGCATCAATCCGGGAAATATCGGATCGCCAGAACGTGTCAAAGCTGTAGTAGATGTGGCAAAGGAACACGGTATTCCTATTAGAGTAGGAGTAAATTCCGGCTCGCTGGAGAAGGACATCGTCGCAAAGAATAACGGCGTCACAGCAGAAGGCCTTGCAGAAAGTGCACTTCGCAATCTTAAGCTGATAGAGGATATGGGGTATGATGATCTGGTGGTTTCTATCAAATCATCTAATGTTGCCATGAATTATCAGGCACACCAGATAGCTGCAGCAAAGACTGAGCATCCATTCCATATAGGGATAACCGAGGCGGGAACAGTACGCCGCGGGAAGGTCAAGTCAGCTGCTGGCGTAGGAGCACTTTTGCTGTCGGGAATCGGCGATACCATACGAGTTTCTTTGACTGCAGACCCTTGTGAAGAAGTTTACTTTGCCAAGGAAATACTGGAGGCTATAGGTCTCCGCAAGAGCAAATTCGATATTGTTTCCTGCCCGACATGTGGCAGGACGAGAATAGATCTGGAAAGTCTGGCATCGGATGTTGAAAACCGTCTGGCTGCCATGGATGACTTGCCTGAAGGACTTAAAATCGCAGTCATGGGTTGTGTAGTAAACGGGCCTGGAGAAGCAGCAGAGGCTGATTATGGCGCATGCGGCGGAGACGGCAAAGGCGTTATAATTGCACAGGGAAAGGTCATCAAGACCGTTGACGAAAAGGACATTGCAGACGAATTGATCAAGACTATCAGAGAGGGAAAATGAACAAATTACTAGAGGAAAATATAAGCTGGCCGCTTATCGAAGGTGATAGCAGCGGTCAGATGGAATGTGAAATCGACGAAGCATTCATCAAAAAAGAGACTGGCGTTCTAACCGTGATCATCAGCCTCAATTTTGTTGTGCCGATCCAGGATGACCAAAGGATACAAAAGGCGCTTAAGGCCTCGATCCCCGATATCTCAGGAGTCGATATCTCTTATAAATACGATAAAGAACATATGGCTATTGGCCGTGATGCTATCGTCAAGCTATTCGTTCCGCGTATGACACGTGATTCAAAGTCATCGCTTAGAAATACAGTCAGAGCAGACCGTGTGGAAATAAGCGGAGATACAGTTGAGATAGCTACACTTGGTAAGGTGACAATGACCAGCCTGAACAATAAACTATCTAAAGAATTCAAGGATGATCTCTCAAATGTATTTGGGATACACGTGGATGTTACTTTTGTTAACGATGAAGAACTATACCAGGAGAAGGCCAAAGCACTCGCAAAGACACAGGTAGTACCATTACAGCCTGCCAAAGCCGCACCGGCAGCACAGTCGGCGCCAGCAGCAGGTGGACAGGCATCGCCAAAGGCCACAGAGAAGAAGTCGCCGAAGGGTGGCCGTATCATGGGCAAAAAGATAGCAGGTGAAGAGACCCCGCTGTCAAGCCTGACGGCAGAGTTGGGTCACGTAGTTATCAGTGGCATGCTTTTCAAGAAAGAAGCTCGTGCAATAAAGAACGGACGCCAGATGATAACATTGCTGATCACTGATAAGCGGACATCTACTTGTCTGAAGATATTTGCTAAGGATGACAAGTGGGAAGAGATGAATGACAAGCTTGTATTGGGAAATTATATCAAAGCTGGCGGAGATACAGAGTGGAACCGTTACGAAAATTGTCTCAATGTCATGGTCAAGGATCTGGAGACTACAGCAGCACCACGGCGAGAGGATACATATGAAGGCGGTAAAAGGGTAGAGCTTCATGCACATACAAAGATGAGCGCTATGGATGGACTTAACGAGCCGGATAAGATGGTCGACACTGCGGCATACTGGGGACAGCCAGCTATAGCAGTCACAGATCATGGAGTTGTACAAAGCTTCCCTGATGCAGCTAACGAAGCCGCTAAACTGGCTAAAAAAGGCGTAAAAATCAAGATCCTTTACGGCATGGAGGGCTATGTCTTTGATGATGCAGATTATCACTTGTCCAACGGACAGATTGACTATAAGAAGCCTACGGTAAACCATATAATTCTAATGGCACGCACCCAGGAGGGACTGAAAAACATCTATAAACTGGTGTCGATTTCACATCTGAATTACTATTATTACAAGCCGCGTCTGCCTAAATCAGTGATAGCAGAACACCGTGAGGGAGTTATCATAGGTTCAGCATGCCAGGCTGGAGAAGTATATCAGGCAATATTAAACGGACATTCCGACGAGGACATAGAACGCATTGCAAGCTTCTATGACTATCTGGAAATACAGCCGCTTATCAACGACAGGTTCCTGGTGAATGAGGGGACATTGCCGGATAAAGAGGCATTGATGAATATTAACAGACGTATCGTGGCCCTGGCAGATAAGCTGGGCAAACCTGTAGTCGCAACGACTGATGCGCATTATGATGAACCTGAATCTGCAATTTACCGTAACATACTCATGGCAGGCATGGGATTTAAGGATGCAGAAAGCGGCGAGGGACTTTATCTTCGCACGACCGATGAAATGATGGAAGAATTCGCATATCTTGGTGAGGAAGACGCACGCCGTGTGGTAATAGACAACACCAATCTTATTGCGGACATGATAGATGATGACATTAAGCCGGTTCCAGATGGAAAGTATCCGCCTCGCATCGAAGGTGCCGAGGAGACTTTGCGCAGGACATGCATGGACCGGGCACATGAAATGTATGGAGATCCGCTTCCTGACCGCATTGAAGAACGTTTGGACAAAGAGTTGAACTCTATTATAAACAACGGATATGCTGTCATGTACGTCTCAGCACAGATGCTGGTTCAGAAGTCTTTGTCTGACGGATATCTGGTAGGATCCCGAGGTTCAGTAGGATCGTCTCTTGCCGCTACTATGGCAGGCATAACAGAGGTAAATCCGCTGGAACCGCATTACATTTGTCCAAAGTGCAAGCACCTTGAGTGGGGCGACATGACAGAGTATGACTGTGGCATAGATATGCCGGAAAAGGCATGCCCAGAGTGTGGAACCATGATGAAAAGAGATGGTTTCACTATACCATTTGCAACGTTCCTGGGATTTAATGGCGACAAAGAACCTGATATAGACCTTAACTTTGCCGGCGAGTATCAGGCTAAAGCGCATAAATACGTCGGTGAGATATTTGGTGAAAAGAACGTTTACAAAGCAGGCACTGTAGGAACAATCGCAGATAAGACAGCTTATGGCTATGTAATGAAGTACTTTGACGAGACGGGAAGACCAGCCAATAAATTTGAAGCAGACCGTCTGGTTTCAGGATGTACTGGAGTCAAGCGTACGACTGGACAGCATCCTGGCGGTATTATCATAGTACCGGATGATCATGAAATATACGAGTTCTGCCCCGTGCAGCATCCGGCCAACGATTCCAAGAGCGACATCGTGACTACTCACTTTGATTACCATAAGATAGATAAAAACCTTTTGAAACTGGATATTCTTGGACACAATATACCTTCCATGATTCGCCAGCTTCAGGATATGACAGGCGTTGATCCGCTGACAGTAGACCTTTCAGACCGTAAGGTCCTTTCCATATTCAACGGAATCGAGGCTCTTAATATAAAAGATAAAGACTACAAGGGTGTACATGGAACATATGCGATACCTGAATTCGGTACGGCATTTGTAAGGCAGATGCTTGATGATACCAAGCCGGACAAGTTTGCTGACCTGGTGCGTATTTCAGGATTCTCCCATGGTACAGACGTTTGGCTGAACAATGCTCAGGACTATATTCGTTCAGGAGTTGCCACCATGCGTGAAGTAATATCAACAAGAGACGACATTATGAACTATCTGATTTTAAAGGGAATAGAAAACAAAACATCATTCCAGATCATGGAGGATGTCCGTAAAAACCGTCCACTGAAACCAGAGCAGCTGCAGGTTATGAAGGAACACGGAGTCCCAGATTGGTACATAGATTCCTGCATAAAGATCCAGTACATGTTCCCGCGTGCCCATGCGGTTGCATATGTAATGATGTCATTCAGAATGGCCTGGTATAAGGTTTACTATCCGGCCGAATTCTACGCTACATTCTTCACGAGCGTAGCACAGAACTTTGACGCAGACACTATCCTCAAAGGTTCCCGCGCATGCCTTGACCGCATGGACGAGCTCAACTTGAAAGGCTCCAATGCTACTGCAAAGGAAAAAGATGAATACATGGTTCTGGAAGTTGCTTATGAGATGTATGCCCGCGGCTTCACATTCGCACCGCCGCGCCTAGGCGCATCACATGCATTGAAGTTCTGGGTGGAAAATTCTTCAGAACCAGGTACCAAACATGTTATACTCCCATTTGTCGCATTAAACGGCGTCGGAGAATCAGCAGCAACTGCATTGGCAGACGCATACGAAGAGCATCCATTCGACACAGTAGAGGATGCAGTCCATCGCGCCGGCCTGACCAAAACTGCAGTGGAAATCCTCCGCACGTACGATGTGTTTGAAGGATTACCGGAAACCGATCAGCTCAGTTGGGCGTTTTAGCTGGTAAGGAACTGAACCCGGCTCCAATAGAGCGGAACCCAGCCAAAATAGAGCAAATACAGGCACCAATAGAGCAAATACTTGAAAAAATAGAGGACAATTTAGGCTAATTTGGTGCTCTAGGTGATAAATTTATGTATATACCTCAATTTTAACAGCGATTTTCCTCGATTTGGGCCGAAATCGCTGTTTTTATGCCTGAAAACGCTGAAAAGTTTAGGTATTTTTGTGAAAAGTAATGGAAGAGCACCCAATGGAAAAATTTGTAAATTAATCATTGACTGGATCCTGGTAATGTATTACAATAAATGTAAATAAATACCATTTAGGAGGCGGTTTATGTATGAGTTTCAGGCACTTATGCTTAACGAAATAGAAAGCATTGATTATTTAATAAACAGTTTGCTTGCCATTACTGATTTATCGCAATCTGGCTCGCTTAACTGTTACAAGTATGAGGGTAAAACGTATTACAAATGCTACTGGTGGGATGAAGGAATGCGCAGAGTCGAGTATCTTGGTACGCCGACCGACGAGCGGGTGACAGCCTTCAAACGTAACCGCTTTAATATTGAGCGTTTGAAGGTGCTAAAACTTGATCGGGCTTTACTTAAAAAAATACAGAATAAGTACCAGGACTATTCACCGTCGGCTATTCACGCTAAACTTCCGAAATCGTATCAAAACTTGCCGCAGGAGTGCTATGAAGATGAACGCTTTGATAAGATGCAGGACTGGGAGAAAGAAAAGTATGATAAAAATACTTACCATATGCCAGATGGCGCAACCACTACATGCGATGGCACGCTGGTGCGTTCGAAAGGCGAGTGCATCTGGTACGATAGCCTCAAGCGGGCAGGCATCCCGTTTCGGTATGATCCAATAATCAACTTGAGAGATATCAACGGATACGTTAAAAGAAAGTCTCCGGATTTTGAAATACTATGCCTAAGCGGAAAACTTTTTTATATCGAGCATCTTGGAATGCTGCTGAACCATGGATACATGGAAGACTTCAAAGAGAAGGTGAGACTTTACATGCTTAACGGCATAGTCATCGGTGATAATCTGCTGCTTACCAGTGATAGCAAAGATGGCGGTATAAATTCGCAGATGATAACTGAGCTCATTGATAAAATAATAAAACCGCTGGTCTTCGGTTGAAGGTCAGCGGTTGCTAACAATTGGTTCGCGGTTGGCACGAGGCTTGCGACCGGCATGCGCTATGGCTAGTCCAATGCGGACTGCAATCTATATCTCGTCAAGCAGAAACTTGTCATAACTTGTGAAGCCAAGGTCTGTGAGCTGGGCACCGCTGTCGTACTGCTTGAACTCGTTAAGCAGATTATTCATTAAGGTTTGCCCTTCAAATCCCAGACTGATCATGAGGATCAGGATGCCGTTATATTCGGTGGCATTGATC
>Ga0183101_1001078_pt5 | contig 10229 bp, 10 predicted proteins | sample Biomet3_FD_127790 | JGI IMG/M metagenome (GOLD analysis project Ga0183101, IMG submission 127790) | Microbial communities from bioreactor (seeded with sewage sludge) at LBNL, California, USA - Biofuel metagenome 3 | ecosystem: Engineered > Bioreactor > Anaerobic > Unclassified ... | reverse complement strand
CCCTCATGCGCGCCGGGCCCGCCGCCCGTGCCGCCATCCCAGCGGGTGCCGTGTTCATGGGCGCCAACAGCTACATTGGCAACGCGCCCAACTTCATGGTTCGCTCCATTGCAGAAAGCGACGGCGTGCGTATGCCCAGCTTCTTTGGCTACATGGCATGGTCGGTAGGCATTCTGGTGCCCCTGTTCGCACTGTTGACCTGGCTGTTCTTTATCTAGCCATTGCAAATCCCGCGAGGCGGGATTTGCAATCAGTATACAAACAAGCCCCTCGGCCTTAAGGCGGAGGGGCTTGTTTGTTGTGCGCCAAAATATTCCCACGCAAGCTTATACCGCGCCCAGGGGCATGCCTCCCTCAAGGTAGCGCCTACAGAGGCGTACCGTGTTTTCAACCCAGTGCGCACCGAGGTTTCGGGCTGTCTCGGTATTGGCGTGTGTGGCCATCCATGCTGTCATCTGGATACGCCGCTGCATGATCATATGCGGGATCATGTCTTCATCCTCCGCATCCAGATGACTGACCAGCTCATATCCCTGAAGCCAGTTTTCCAGCCAGTTGGGAGCAAGCGGGCAGTGTTCCTCAAAGCTCATGGCCGCGGCAATGTCGTGAACAAACCAGCCCATGCCGCAATCGTCAAAATCAATGACGCGCGTACCATCCTTGTGCAGCAGCAGATTGGTAAGGCGCAGATCAGCATGGATCAGGCCATAACGCCGGGCAGACTGGCCGTAGGCGCGCAGTTTTTCGCCAATACAGTTCAAGGCCGCCTCCAGAAGCAGGGCGTCCTCGTGTGGCAGGCCGGGGCTTGCCCGCCAGTCCCCCCAATGGGCGCACGGGCCAACCATACTTTCGTGGTTCCAGACAATGCGCTGGAAGCCTGCCGGTTTTTGCCATTGGCGGCTATGCTGGTGGAGGCGCGCCGCGACCTCGCCAAGCTGCCGAAAGGCGCGCGGGTCTAGGTGCACTGTTGGCATATCGCCGTCAATCCACTGAAAAAGAACGATATTTCTGTGTGATCCGTCTGGAAGGTGCAGGGTCAGCACCCTTTGGCCTCCCTTGCTGGGCAGGGCCTTTGGCGTGACGATGCCGGTATCTTGCTGTAAGGCATCCAGCCACATCAGCTCGCCCATTATATTGATGTGGGAGTGATAATTTTCGCGGTGCACACGCAGGGCATAACGGCTGTTGCTGGTCTGGACAAGAAAGGTGGCATTTTCTGAACGGCAGAGCAGGTGCAGGCTTCCCTGCATTTCCGGGGGGTATTGCTGCAACGCCTGCCGTGCCAGTTGCGTCACGGCCTGATCGCTGAGCGAGTCATTTTGCTGAAGTGCCATATTCCCCCCTGCGTTGGGTATGGGTGCCAGTTTGTTCCATCGGCTGCCGGGGGGGGGAGCTGCGCGATTATAACCAGCATCGCCTTTCATGCCTCGCAAACGGCTGCTTCAAAGCAGTATTGCGGCGCGCGGCGGATGGTAAAAACAGATGCTCAGGCCAGAATGACTTTGGGCAAAATTTCTTTCAGTTCTTTCAGGCATGGCAAATCCGAAGCTGCGGCATCGGTAACGAGCATGGAAATTTCGCGGGGTGATGCGTAGTTTATCCGGCTGATAACACCTAGCTTTGTGTGGTCGGCGAGTATGCACAGCCTGCTGGCGCGTTGGGCCATGCAGCGCGCCACGGCGGCTTCTTCCGGCAAAAAGCTGCTTGCCCCGTGGTGCGCATCCAGCCCCACGGGCGAAAGAATCGCCACGTCTGCCCGCCAGCGCTGAATTTCTTCAATCACGCCCTCGCCGCAGGTCTGCTCCCGTCCGGCAAGGATGCGGCCTCCCACCAGCACCACAGTGCTGTCGTTTTTTTTATCTTCGTCCCTTTCACTCAAAATGATGGCGGCGCGCAGGCTGTTGGTCACGATGGTGAGCCCAGGCATGGTGCAGAGTTCCTCTGCCAGAGCCGTTGTTGTGGTGCCTGCGTCCATAAAGACTGTTTGCCCTTGTTGCAGTTGCAGCACCGTGGCGCGGGCAATGGCGCGTTTTTCCCGTTCCAGCCGGGTTCTACGCTCTTTGAGAGACGGTTCGGAAGTAGAGGAATCCAGTGCCACAAGCCCGCCGTGCACACGCCTTGCCGCGCCCTGGTTTTCCAGCTCGATAATATCCCTGCGGGCAGTTTCCCGGGAAATTCCCAGCTCCTTGATGAGCCGCTCTGTGCTGATATGGCCGTTGACTGCTATGAGGGCAAGTATGCGGTGCAGGCGGGTTTCGCGCAGCATGTGTTTCAACCTTGTTAGATATGCGCTGACATTCTGGTTAGCATATAGCTTTTTTCTGCGTCTGCAATATGCATTTTTGTGCATTTGTGCGTTTTATTGTTGTAGCTGATGAAAGGGGCAAAATTGCTGGGGCCGGGCATTATTGATGGCTTGCGTCCAAAGGATGCAAGACCATGAATGCCCGGCAAATCTCCATCAGGCCGCGTGGCTTGTCTCCCCAATGCTTTCAGCGGGCCAGAACCGCAGTGGACTGGGCGGTGCCGTCCGCTGAGGCAAGTGCCCCCTTGCGCGTCAGGCAATGAGATTTTTTCAAAATTGTATTGCCAATAAGGGCGCATGCCCCTGTTTTTATGTGGATGCCTTGGTGTTTCATTGTATTAGTGTGTTTTTGTGTAAAATGTTGATTAACAAAAATGTGCTAATCATTACAAAATTGTTTCAGAATATGGGCCGGTATTCTTCGCTCTGAATGTAAAAATGTGCTGAATAAAAACATAAAATTAATATATTTTAATATATTATCAAAAATAATTTCGCCTCACCATCCTCTGGCTCGCAATTTGCTTAGTGCCATTTCATGAGTGCAAGGCTAGGGCAGTAGCCTGAGTTAAGTGCATTTTTGAGGCGTAGGCGCTTGCGGTGAATAAACAGTTTTTGTTTTGAGGAGGTTAGTATGGAGAGGCGTGAGTTTTTGAAGACAGCGGGTATGGGCGCCACGGCGGCGGTTGCCGCTACAACTGGCATTATGGGGGCCACTGAGGCAAAGGCCGCCAAGGCTCCCATCAAGTGGCGCATGCAGACCTATGCAGGCGCGGCGCTTGCCGAGTTTGTCATCAAGCCGCAGATCGACGCCTTCAACAAGGCCGCCAATGGCGAAATGGTCATCGAACTTTACACCTCCGACCAGCTGGTTCCCACCAGCGAGCTTTTCCGCGCCGTGCAGAACGGTACCATAGATGCCGTGCAGTGTGACGAAGACTCCATGTCTTCCCCTGCAGATGTGGCCATCTTTGGCGCGTATTTTCCCTTTGCCACCCGCTATTCGCTTGATGTGCCCGCTCTTTTTGAACACTGGGGCCTGAACGACATCTGGAAAGAAGCCTACGGCGAGATCAAGGGCGTTGAATGGCTTGGCGCAGGCTCATGGGATCCCTGCAACTTTGCCACCACCAAGCCTATCCGCAGCCTTGCCGACCTCAAAGGCAAGCGCGTGTTCTCCTTCCCCACGGGCGGCAAGTTCATGAGCCAGTTTGGCGTGGTGCCCGTTACCCTGCCCTGGGAAGACATCCAGGTTGCCCTGCAAACCGGTGAGCTGGACGGCGTGTGCTGGTCGGGCATTACAGAAGACTACACCTCCGGCTGGGCAGAGCAGTGCAAGTATTACCTCACCAACAACATCTGCGGCGCGTGGATCGGTTCGTACTTTGCCAACAGCAAAAAGTGGGCTGAAGTGCCGGAACACCTCAAAACGCTATTCAAGCTCACCTGCGACAGCTCCAACTATTTTCGCCAGCACTGGTACTGGTGGGGCGAGGCTCACTACCGCGCCACCGGCGGCAAGATGGAACTGACCTCCATTCCCGATGCTGAATGGGGCACTGTTGAAGAGGCCGCCCACAAGTTCTGGGACGAAACAGCCAAGAAAAGCCCGCGCTGCGCCAAGGTTGTGGATATCCTCAAAAAGTACAATGCCGAAATGGCTGTTGCGGGCCGTCCGTACCGTTATTGATTGCAAACCCTGTGGGGGCAGAACCTTCCGTCTGCCCGATGTGCCGCCGTCTGAAGCCTTCGGCGGCGGCGCATCAAAGCCTGCCCCGGTTAAACCGCGCGGCAGGAAATTTGCGGAATAAAGGTTTTGGAGGAGAGCGTCATGCCGAACTGGATCAAGCTGTTTGTCAAATATGTGGATGCGGTCAACCGCCTGGTGGGGCGGGGAGTTCTTTATCTTGTGTTCGTCATGATGGGCATTTTGCTCTATTCGGCCATATCCCGTTACTGCTTTGATGCGCCGGTTATCTGGGGCGTGGAAATGGCCCAGTTCACCATGGTGGTCTACTACATACTTGGCGGCGGTTTTGCCCTGCTTACCAATTCGCACGTGCGCATGGATGTGTTTTATGGCCGCTGGAAGTGGAGAAAGCAGGCAAAGATGGATGTGATCACGTCTGTTTTTCTGGTCGCGTACCTTGCGTTGCTGTTCTACGGTTGTGTTTCAAGCACGTGGTACTCCATAGAGTTTGATCAGCACAACAATTCTGCCTGGGCCCCGGCTTTGGCCCCCGTCAAAATCATCATGGGCATTGGTATTTTTCTTACGCTGTTGCAGGCCTTTTCGGAATTTTTCAAGGCGCTGGCGCGCTCGCGCGGCCTGCTGCTGGGCGAGGAAGTACCCGAACGTCTTATTGTAGAAAGCGGTTATGTGGAACCAGAAGCGGAGCCTCAGCTTGTTGGTGTTGTGGCTGATCCGGTTGCTTCGACGCAGGTTCTTGCCCCGGCGCAAGCGCTGGGTGGCTCGCGGTAACGCCCCAATTTCCATTTTCCAGCTCCGGCGTATGCGAGCGCCGTAAAGGACGCGAGGACATGTTCGATCTTACGTTCACTCTTTCTCATGAGGGCATTGCCCTGATGCTCTTCGCATCCGTGGGCATGCTCATGCTCACCGGACAGCGGGTGTTTGCAGCCATCGGCTTCACCGGAGCCATCGCGGCCCTCTTTCTGTGGGGTACCGGCGGTTCGCAGATGGCGTTCAACGCCAGCATCACGCTGATGAAGTGGTTCCCCATGATCACGCTGCCCCTGTTCATCTACATGGGCTACATGCTCTCGGAATCGGGCATCGCCAACGATCTTTACCGCATGTTCCACGTCTGGATGGGGCCCTTGCCCGGCGGCCTTGCCATCGGTACGGTCATTCTGATGGTGGCCATTTCCGCCATGAACGGCCTGAGCGTTGCGGGCATGGCCATCGGCGCAACCATCGCCATGCCGGAAATGCTCAAGCGCGGGTATGACAAGCGCATGGTTTCGGGGGTTATTCAGGCAGGCAGCTCGCTGGGCATCATGATGCCGCCAAGCGTTGTTATGGTGCTCTACGGCATGATCGCCCGTCAGCCTGTCAGCAGTCTCTGGATGGCTGGCATCGGCCCCGCCCTCATGTTCGCGGTGATACTCATTGGCTACATTGTCATCCGCTGCAAGCTTAATCCCGCCATGGGCCCTGCGCTGCCCAAGGAAGAACGCGAATCCATCACCTCGGCGGAAAAGTGGAAGAGCCTCTGGGCTGGCCTGCTGCCGCTTGCCATTATTTTTTCTGTGACCGGCGCGTTCATGACCGGCATCACCAGCCTGGTGGAAAGCTCCGCCGTGGGCGCTCTGGTGGCGACCATCGCCGCACTGGTCAAGGGGCGGCTTACGGCCAGGGTGATGCGCGTGGTTCTGGTGCAGACCCTCAGCGTGAGCTGCATGTTCATGTGGATCATCATGGCTGCCCTGTGTTTCAGCTCTGTTTTTGACGGCCTTGGCGCAGTGCATGCCATCAAGAAGCTCTTCATCGACGGCTGGAACCTCAGCCCCTGGGGCGTGCTTATCGTCATGCAGCTTTCGTATCTTTTCATGGGGATGTTTCTTGACGATACGGCCATGCTGATCATCGTGGCCCCGCTGTACATTCCCCTGGTCAAGGCGCTGGGTTTTGACCCCATCTGGTATGGCGTGCTCTACACCATCACCTGTCAGATCGCCTACATGACGCCGCCATTCGGGTACAACCTCTTTTTGATGAAGGCCATGGCCCCCAAGGGGGTTACGCTGAATGACATCTACGCCTCCATTGTGCCAATGGTCATAATAATGGTGGTGGGGCTGGTGCTGGTGATGCTCTTCCCTGATATCGCCATGTTCCTGCCCAGAACATTCCTGTAGCAGAGGCGGACAGCATGAATGCCCACAGCACTCTGCGCGAAATCCTGGCCAAGGCGTCGCCCCTCAGATCGGGCGACGTGCTGGCCGGGGTGGCCGCCGCCAACGACGAGGAACGCGTGCGCGCCCAGATGGTGCTGGCCGATGTGCCCCTCAAACGCTTCCTGAACGAGGAGGTGGTGCCTTATGAACAGGACGAGATCACCCGCCTTATTTTTGACAGCCACGATGCTGCGGCCTTTGCGCCCATAAGTTCCTTTACCGTGGGGCAGTTCCGCGACTGGCTGCTGACCGATGCAGCCAATGCAGAAAGTCTTGCGGCGCTGACGGCGGGCATCACGCCGGAAATGGCCGCGGCCGCAAGCAAACTCATGCGTTTGCAGGATCTCATACTGGTGGGAGCCAAGTGCAGCGTGGTAACGCGTTTTCGCAACACCATAGGATTGCCGGGGCACTTTTCTGTCCGTCTGCAACCAAACCACCCCACGGACGATGCGCGGGGAATTCTGGCATCAACCATTGACGGGCTGTATTACGGCTCCGGCGATGCGGTTATCGGCATCAATCCGGCTTCCGACAGTCTGGAAAACATCGCAAGGCTCCTGTGCCTGCTGGACGAGCTCATTGCGCGCTATGAAATACCCACCCAAAGCTGCGTGCTGACCCACGTAACCAATGCCGTGGAGCTTATCCGCAGGGGGGTGCCGCTGGATCTGTGCTTTCAGTCCATAGCAGGAACAGAAAAGGCCAATGCCAGTTTTGGCATAGACCTTTCCCTGCTGGAAGAAGCGTGGCAGGCAACGCTTGAACTTGGGCGCGGCACCGTGGGTGATGATGTGATGTACTTTGAAACAGGGCAGGGCAGCGCCCTCTCTGCCAACGCCAATTTCGGGGTCGATCAGCAAACTCTGGAATGCCGCGCCTACGCCGTGGCCCGCAGGTTCCGTCCATTGCTGGTGAATACCGTGGTTGGATTTATCGGGCCGGAGTATCTGTTCAATGGCAAGCAGATTATCCGCGCCGGGCTGGAAGACCACTGCTGCGGCAAACTGCTGGGTCTGCCTATGGGGGTGGACATCTGTTACACCAACCATGCCGATGCCGATCAGGACGACATGGATGCACTGCTGACCTTGCTGGGCGCGGCTGGCTGCAATTTTATCATGGGTATTCCTGGTGCGGACGACATCATGCTCAATTATCAATCCACCTCGTTCCACGATGCGGCCTATTTGCGCAAGCTGTTGGGCAAGAAGCCAGCACCGGAGTTTGAGGCGTGGCTTGAAGGCATGGGCATTCACGATGATGTCGGCGCGTTGCTGCCACCGGCTGGCGCATTGCGCGGGCTGGAGCAACGCGTCAGGCAGGCCACTTAGGGAATTTTTCGGTGCGGATTACTCCAAAATCCGCGTAGGGCAGACTTGGTCTGTTCTAAAGGATGTTGCCATGAACGTCATGAAGCAGGAGTCTTTGCCAGCATCAGCGGCAACAGTTCTGGAAGACCCGTGGGCTGACCTGAAACGCTATACGGATGCCCGCATTGCCCTTGGGCGTTGCGGGGTCAGCCTGCCGCAGACAGAGTGGCTACGGTTTCGGCTGGCGCATGCCAGAGCGCGCGATGCGGTGCTGACGCCTTTTGACAGGGCAAGCGTGCGCGTGGAACTTGAAAGCGCAGGGCTGCACTGCCTTGAGCTTGCCAGCGCCGCTGCAAGCAAGGAGGATTTTCTGGCAAGGCCCGACAAGGGGCGGCGGCTGTCGGAAGCCTCGCGCGAGTTGCTTGCGCGCAAATACGCGGGGCCTGACAATAAGGGGGCGGACATTTGCCTTGTTATCAGCGATGGGCTTTCGGCCCGCGCGGTGCATGAAAACGCGGCCCCCTTTGCCCGGCTTTTTCTGGCCTGCGCAGCAGCTGCCGGCTACAGCGCAACCCCCGTGGCCCTGGTGGAGTTTGGGCGGGTTGCAGTGGCGGACGAAGTGGCGTCGCTCATGAAGGCAAGGCTGGTGGTGATTCTTATTGGTGAACGGCCGGGGTTGAGTTCGCCTAATTCTCTGGGAGTTTATCTGACCTACGCGCCCTTTCCCGGCTGCACCGATGAAGCGCGGAACTGTATTTCAAATGTGCGGCCTGCTGGCCTGAGCATTGAAGAGGGCGTGCGCAAACTGTGCTACCTGGTGCAGGGAGCCTTTGCCCGGCAGCTGACTGGGGTGAACCTCAAGGATGACATGCCCGCAACGTATTTGCCCTTTGGTGAAAATACTGCTGCGATTGCATAGGATTTTTATGTCCGGTGGGCAAACTCGCCGCGTGCTTACAGCACAACAGCCGGGCTGCGCAAGGCAGCCCGGCTGTTGTTGTATGCCGGTATGCGAGAGCCTTTCTTAGGCGTCGCGTTCTTTCTTGAAAACAATGAGAGGGCAGTTCTTGCACACGGCTGCGCCGGGGAAGGGTTCGCCAAGGCGGGTGATGGACGCGCCGCCCTTGTTGGTGACGCGGTCTTCAAGGCGCTGCACCAGAGCTTCCATGTGCTCGCCGGGGATGGATACGTTGATTTCGCCCCGTTCCGTCTTGCCGGAATTGTAGCTGCCGCTGCAAGCAAGGTACAGGTTCGCCTGCTTGGTGTTCAGCGTGTAAACGTTGCCGGAGCAGACGGCTGAGTTGACGCTCATGGACGGGTGGAAGTTGTCGATGCGCTGGGTTGCCATCCAGTCGCCAATGATGTGGTAGGCCTGCATTGTATCGCACACAAAGTGCACCACATCGGGCTGGGTGGTAGCTGCCGCAAGCGGGCTCACGGCTATGGCCAGCAGATTGGCCGGAACATGCGGCTTGGCTTCAAGCACCTTGCGGGCATGGTCGGCATCGGCGCAGTACTTGAGGTGGCTTTTGATTTCGGGTTCGTCCAGCTCTTTCCAGCCGAACACAAAACTAGCATTGGTACAGCCCATCTTGTCGCGTTCTACAATGACTGTAATACCTTCCATGCGCGCGCCGACTTCGCTCTGGCAGAAGGTCAGCGGCTTCATGGGGGAGTAGTGGGGCTGAGTTTCCTTGAAGGAATCCAGCTCCTTTTGGTCGTAGAAATATTTGATTGCAACGGGTGCATGAATGAGGCGCAGCTCACGCATCAACGTTTCACTAAGCTTTTCAAATGTGGTCATATAATCCTCTGGTCTAGATGCTATTATACAAGAGTTCATTGTTACGGCTTATTTTTTATTTCTTTATGCCGTTTATGTCAATATAATCCCACTAATTTCACAAGTGGTATAACTGCCCCCAGTTTGGTTTTATTCTTAAATTTAATCATTATAAAACAGCGTGTTATGTTTGGTATTTTTTTGAGCTGCCAATTCTTCTTCGCTATTTGATTGTGAAAGTTATTATTTTCATATGGTTACATATTTGCAATTTTTTCTTGATCAGCGTGGATTTTTTATGCTTTTGCGGAACATCGGCGGCGGCAATGTCTGCCTTGCTGTGCAAAAAATGGCGAGCGGTTTTATCATAATGGGCATGGCTGGAATTACCGTGCAGTCGCCGCGCCATATAAAACACCAGCCCTGCTGTTTTGCGCAGCCGGGCTGGTGTTTGTGGGCATAATGTATGAGCGCCCCCGCGTGGAGGAGTCATTGTTTCTGGTGGGGATCAGGCCACTGCTTCCACGCTCTGGGTCGCGGCGGTGGTCTGGTTCACACTCTGGTAGGCGCTGTTGGCAATGGCTGACAGGAAGCTGCGAGCCATGTCGGCCCGATTTGTGGAGTTCTGGTCCATGCCCATCGCGGCGCGTTGCTTTTCAAGCGCAGTGGCAAGCTCGTCAGCAGAAACGGAGCCGTCCTGGTTCACGTCCATGGAGTCGAACACTGACTGGCTGAGCCCTGTTTCGCCAACGCTCAGGCCGTCACTGTCATCGCTGTCCAGGCTCGAAAAAAGCTTGGAAGCTATGTGGGATGATCCTGTCTGACCAGACTAGGCAGACTGCCCCTGCGAGGGAGGCGGCGGGGGCATCTGGCCGTTCATGATGGAAGACAGCAGGGTTTTCGCGTC
>Ga0183101_1000044_pt40 | contig 10229 bp, 6 predicted proteins | sample Biomet3_FD_127790 | JGI IMG/M metagenome (GOLD analysis project Ga0183101, IMG submission 127790) | Microbial communities from bioreactor (seeded with sewage sludge) at LBNL, California, USA - Biofuel metagenome 3 | ecosystem: Engineered > Bioreactor > Anaerobic > Unclassified ... | reverse complement strand
CCAAAAAGGATGCGGAAAAACTGACGCCCAAGGAGAAAAAGGAACTTTCCGAGGACGAGAAGGAATACAAATCCAAGCGCAAGGAGATTCAGGAAAAGCTGATAAAATTCGCCACCCGTATCCCGATTTTCATGTATTTGACCGACTATCGGGAATACTGCCTGAAAGACGTAATCACACAGCTTGAACCGAGCCTGTTCAAAAAGGTCACGGGGCTTGACGTGAAAGACTTCAATCTGCTGTGTGAGCTGAATGTGTTCAACGCGCCTCTGATGAACGACGCCGTTTACAAATTCAAGCGGTATGAGGATTCCAGCCTTGTCTATACAGGCATTGAGAACAAGCACGACGGCGAAAACGTGGGCCTGTTCGACACGGTGCTCTCCGCAGATGAGTACAAAACCCTGTATGCCGCACAGCAATCCTCCATGACCGGCGTGGGCTACGATAACAGCGAGCTGCCCAGCTTCACGGCTGCGGTTGCCTATGATGATGGCGACGAAGATGATGACGAGCCTGTCGCTGTCAAAATAGAGGCTAAACGCCCCCAAAACAGCGATCCTCTCGCTGTCAGGAAAGCTATCATACCCCCTGCGCCAAAAGCCCCGCCTGTGGGACAAAAGCCTCCATTTTCCACCCCAAAAGCTACCGGAACAGTATCCGCCAAGCCTGCCATTGATACTTCCGGTGTCAGGGTTGGTTCCAAGCTGTCGCATAAGGCTTTCGGTGCCGGTATTGTCAAGGCGCTGGACGAGCCGTATATCTCTGTCGATTTCGGCGGAGAAGTCAAGAAATTCATATTCCCGGCAGCAATACTGCAAGGCTTTCTCAAAATCGAATAACACAGTCCCTCGGCAATTTAGGCTAACGGAGAGCAGCAGAATATCTGCGGCTCTCCGCTTTTTGTTTCGGTGGTTATTTCGGCGCACAGTCAGCCGGATTCCCATAAATTCAGATGGAGGGAGGAGCTTTGTGTGTATATCAGAATTTTGAGTAAGGGGGGATTCCATTGTGCGATGAATCTATCGTTTCTATTCTCGGCGCAGGAGGTCAAAAATGGCAAAACCGCTGAATCCGAATGAAATAGAGGAGGCTCGCAAGGCAAGTTCTCGTTCTGAACGCAGAGAACAGATACGACGCGAAATACAGGATGGCATTGAGCAGAATCGGGGCAGCAACGGTGTTGTGGTCATACCGCCACAAAGAAAACAGGTATCGCCGGAAGACACCCCGAAGCTCCGTGTCGCAGCATATTGTCGTGTCAGCACACAGGAAGAACAGCAGGTTGGCAGTTTTGAAATGCAGGTACATCATTTCCGGCAGAAAATAGAGAGCAATCCCCTGTGGGAGCTGGTCGATATATACCGGGATGAGGGTATCAGCGGCACTTCCGTGGAGAAGCGATTGGGATTTCAGAAGATGATAGCAGATGCGGTTGATGGCAAAATTGATTTGATACTAACGAAGGGAATCAACCGTTTTGGTCGGAATATTGTTGACATTCTGAACAATCTCCGCACACTGTCGTCACTCAGCCCTCCCGTGACGGTCGTTTTTGAAACGGAGGGCATATCGTCAACCGGCGATGGCAACAACAATCTGCTGATTGCGATTCTGTCTGCGCTGGCCGAGCTTGAATCTCAGCAGAAAAGCGAGGCAATCAAAGCGGGTATCCGCTGGCGTATGCAGGAAGGTATCTACAAGTTTTCCGTCCAGAACACGCTTGGATATTACCGTGACCATTTCGGGCGGCTGGTCATTGAGCCTACTGAGGTGAAGATTGTCGAATACATCTATGAAAGCTGTTTGGAGGGCGCCTCTCCCTCTGAAATAGCATCAGCACTGACGGAGCAGCAGATCAAATCCCCAATGGGCATGGATTATTGGCTGCCCGGCACAGTACGAAGTATACTCCGCAATGAAAAATACTGCGGTGACGCCTTGATGCAGAAAACCTACACCAAAGATTTCAGAACACACAAATCCGTTAAAAACACGGATCTCAATATGTATTTCAAGGAGAATCACCACACCGCGATTATCAGCAAGGAAGATTGGAGGAAGGTTCAGGAAATACTATCAATCCGGCGCGACGTAGAGAAAGCGATCACACTCCGACGTCTGGCAAACCGTTTTGTTGTGTCCCGCGTCAAGGACGGGCTTTTTCAGGGATACTATATTCTTGATACCCGATGGACAGTGGCAGAACGCGGTGAATTTTTGAAAATAATCGACGAAGCATTAAGTCTTCAAAAAAACGAAAGGTGAGTAATTTTATGGCTATTAACTTTAGCGAACTGAATTTTGAGGTTATTGACTCCAACGTGAACGCATATCCCGACATCTATATCAACCAGAACGGGGTTACATTCTCAAAAAAGGTGGTCGAAGATTTGGGGTATCCGGCATACATTCTCTGTCAGCTTGACCCCAAAAACAGGGTATTTGCTATTCGTATGTGCAAGAGCAATGAGCCAAAGGGCTTCAAATTTGCCAAGCCGCGTGCGGAGCAGAAGGGAACCGTCAGCATCGGGAGCAAGAATCTGACGGAGCCGATTCGCAAGGTTATGGGTGATGAATGGCTGGCAGACAAGCGGTACAAAATCACGGGGTTTTGGGTGGCTGATGCCAAAACGATGTGTTTTGACCTCGCCGAGGGTATTCAGGAGGATTTTCGCAGCAACTCCAGCGATGAGGATAAGCCTGAGTAATTGTATATCCGCCTGATGGCGATAGTAAGCACTCCTTCGGGGGTGCTTACTATTTCGCATGAAAATGAACCCGATATGCGACAGTTGCACATCATAATCTCATTGAGAGCAATCCATCACCGAACTCTTTTTGCCAGACTATAAAGCCAACAATACTATGATTTTCGCCCCACAATCGCACATTTTGCGGCATCAACAGGTAATGAAATCGAAACCTGCAAAAAGGGCACAGCCAGCGCCGAAGCGCCTGACTGTGCCCATAAAGAATCCTATCACTCTATCATATCAAAATGCCGGAGCGCATCTTTGATTGCCTCAACTTTGTCCGGCGGGCATGGGTGATACTCATGCTTCCTCTGTTCAACAGCATTGGGCGCGTCGTGCATTTCGAGGCCGCACATACGTTTAACCTCCGCTATATATGCCGTGTGAACTTTGAAGCCGTATTTCTGTTCAACGTAATTCTGAATGCGTTTGTAGGTAGGTTGCTCCGTTATCTCGCCGGAATCTACCTCCATTTTGATTTGGATCGTCTGTGGACATGTTTCCCGCGACAAGAGGACAACCGTCTCGACGTGTGCGGTGCCGGGGAACAGGTCCACCGCCGCGGCCCGCCGCGCCTGATAGCCCAGCTCGCCGAAAAGCTTGGCGTCCCGGGCCAGCGTGGCGGGATCACAGGAGACGTATACCACCCGCTGGGGAGACATGGCGCACACGGAGCGCACCACTTCGGGGGCGAGGCCCTTTCGGGGCGGGTCCACCGTGATGACGTCGGGCCGCAGGCCCTCGTCCTCCAGCTTCGCCGCCACTTCTTTGGCGTCGCCGCAGAAAAATTCCGCGTTGGAGATTCCGTTGCGTTCCGCGTTTTCCCGCGCGTCCCGGATGGCCTCCGGCACGATCTCCGCGCCGATGACCCGCCCGGCCCGCTGCGCCATGCAGAGCGTGATGGTCCCCGCGCCGCAGTAAAGGTCCAGAACCGTCTCCTCCCCGGTCAGTTCCGCAAACTCCAGCGCCTTGCCGTACAGCACCTCCGCCTGCTCCCGGTTCACCTGATAAAAAGACGGCACCGACAGCCGGAAGGTCAGGCCCCGCAGCGTATCCATCAGGAAATCCTGTCCCCACAGCGTCCGATAGCGGTCCCCCAGAATCACGTTTCCCGGGCGGCAGTTGGTGTTCAGCACCACGCCCACGGTTCCGGGAACGGCGGCGCGCACGCAACCCGCCAGTTCCGGCTCCCTGGGCAGTGCGCGCCCGTTGGCGACCACGCAGCAAAGGCTCTCTCCCGCCCGGTTCACCCGGACATAAATGTGCCGCATGAGACCCTTCCCGGTCCGCTCGTCATAGGCGGACACGCGGTAGCGCCGCATCCAGTCCCGCACGGCCCGCATGGCCGCGTCGGCCTGCTGGCTTTGGATCAGGCACTCCTCCACCGGCACAACCTGGTGGCTCCGGCCCCGGTAAAACCCCACCGCACCGTCCACGCCCACGGGATACTGACACTTGTTGCGGTAGCGGAACGGGTGCTCCGCGCCCAAAATCTCCTCCACCGCCACGTTCAGTCCGCCGATGCGCTCCAGCGCATCCTGCACCCGCTGCCGCTTGGCCCGCAGCTCCTCCGCATAGCTCAGATGGCGGAACGCGCAGCCGCCGCACGCGCCGTAATACGGGCAGTCCGGCTCCCTCCGCTCCGGCGAGGGATCGTGAATGCGCACGACCTCTCCCGCCGCGCAGGTTTTCATCACCCTGGTGATCTTCAGGTCGATCGTCTCGCCCCGCACGGCCCGGGGAACGAACACCACCGCGCCCGACAGCCGGACGATCCCCATTCCCTCGCTGGAGTATCCCTCCACGGTACCGGTATAGAGCCGGTTCTCGCTCAGTTTTTCCATAGCAGTCCCCTGTCGTTTTTATGCCGCGGGCCGCAGCCCGCGGTCGGGAGGCGTTACGCCTCCCACTTCTCCAGCAGCGCGCGGAGCTGATCGGCAAAGTTGGCCAGGCTCTTGTTGTCGCGGCCTTTGGAGCGTTTGATGGCCTCCACCAGCATCTGCCCCACTGCCACCAGCCGTTCGTAGGCCGGGGCGGACTTGGGCGCGCCGCTGAACGACTTGACCTTGCGCTCCGGCAGATAGCCCGCGGCGAGCTGCTGATCCGAAAGGAGATCATAACTCTCCGTATACTGGGGCGCGTGGGCCTCAAAGCCCATGCCCGTCAGCGTCTGGGCAAAGAACGGCGCCACCTCGCGGTCGCCGTGGACCACGAACACGTGCTGGGGCTTGGGCTCCTTGAAATCAGCGATCCAGGAGAGCAGATGATCCCGGTCCGCGTGGGAGGAAAGGCCGGTATAATTGACGATCTTGGCCTTGACGGCGATCTCCTCGCCGAACATCTTGACCGACTCGGCGCCGTCCAGCAGGTGGCGGCCCAGCGTCCCCTCGCCCTGATAGCCCACGAACACCACAGAACACTCCGGACGCCACAGGTTGTGCTTCAGGTGGTGGCGGATGCGGCCCGCGTCGCACATACCGGAGGCGGAGATGATGACCTTGGGGGTCCTGTCCTCGTTCAGCGCCTTGGATTCTTCCATGGTGGAGGTCATGCGCAGGTTGGAGAAATTGAACATATGGGTGCCGTCGGCAACCAGCTTCAGGGCATCCTCGTCCAGATATCCGTGCAGGTCGCCGGTAAAAATCTCCGTGGCCTCCTTGGCCAGCGGAGAGTCGATATACACCGGGAAGTCCGGCACGCTTTTGACCATGTGCCTGTCCTTGATCTCGCGGATGAAATACAGCAGCTCCTGCGTGCGGCCCACCGCGAAGGAGGGGATCACCACGTTGCCGTCCCTGGCCATGGTCTCGTCGATGATGGCGGCCAGGTCGTCGGTATAGCTCCACACCGCGTCGTGGTTGCGGTCGCCGTAGGTGGATTCCATCACCACGTAATCCGCGCCGCGGATATGAGTCGGGTCCCGGATGATGGGCTGGTTGATGTTGCCGAGGTCGCCGGAAAAAACAATCTTTTTGGTGGTATCCCCCTCGGTAATGTCCATAATAATGGAGGCGGACCCCAGCAGATGGCCCGCGTCCACGAACGTGACCGTCACGCCCTCGCACAGCGCCGTGGGCTGGCCATATTCGCAGGTCTGCAGGAATCTGCTCACCTGCTGCGCATCCTCGATGGTATAAAGCGGCTCCACCGGCGCCTCGCCCGCGCGCGCGCCCTTGCGGTTCTTCCACTCGGCGTCCTGCTCCTGAATGTGGGCCGAGTCCAGCAGCATCACCCGCATAAGGTCGCCCGTGAGCCGCGTAGTCAGGATCTCTCCCTGAAAGCCCTGCTTGATGAGCAGCGGAATGCGGCCGGTGTGGTCGATATGGGCGTGCGTCACCAGCACATAGTCCACCGTGCCGGGCGCAAAGGGAAATTCGGTGTTGGAAACCTCGTCCCGGCCCTGCTGCAATCCGCAGTCGACCAGGATCTTCTTCCCGTTCGCCTCAATGCAGTGGCAGCTTCCGGTCACGCACTGATCGGCTCCAAAAAAGCTGAGTTTCATGGAAAAATCCTCCTTGTTGATTTTTAATGACGCCGGAAAAGCGCTCCTCTCCCATGTCCTTGAGCGCGTCTCCGCCCGCACGCAGCCGCCGCCTTGGAAATACGCCGGCGCCATACTGCCGCCGATGCTCCGCCGCCGCGATCACCTGCCGTGATTTCCCTGATTGTACCACAACCCGGCAGACAGGGCAAGCTTTCCGGCCGATCATCGGCAGTTTGTGCTCCCCGGCCGATTTTCCGTGACTTTTGAGGGGGCCGGTGCTATACTGAAACGGTTGAAAACCGGCAGCGGGCAGCTGTCTTTGGGTCAGGAGGCGGCAGGATGGAACTCCCCTATATCATCTGCGATCCGACGGGAAATATCACTGCGCTGGTGACAGCGCCGGTTCCCCGCTCCTCTCAGGCAGCGGCGGCGGCGGCGCTGATGCGCGCCGTCCCGTCCGTGGAGCAGGTGGGCTTTCTGGAAGTTCCGGCCGCTCCGGAGGCGCGGGTGCGCCTTCAGATGATGGGCGGCGAATTCTGCGGCAACGCCTCCATGTCCGCCGCGGCCTTTCTCGCGGGACGGGACGGCCTCGCGGCGGGCGAGAGCGCCGGTCTGCCGCTGGAGGTCTCCGGCGCGGAGGGCCTTGTGGTCTGCCGGATCGAAAATACCGGCGAGACGTTCCGGGGCACCGTTTCCATGCCCCTGCCGGAGGCGGTGGAGACGGCGGTGCTGCCCCTTGCGGACGGCGGCGCGCTCCGCGTCCCGACCGTCCGGTTTCCCGGCATCGTCCACTGCGTCGTCCCGGCGGCGGCCATGACCCGGGCGGCGGCGGAAGCGGTCGTCCGCCCGGTCTTTGCGGAGCTGTGCGCGTCGCTGCGGACGGAGGCCTGCGGCGTTTTACTCTATGACGAAGCGGGCGGTTCTTTCACGCCGCTGGTCTACGTGGCGGGCACCGGCACCGCCGTATGGGAATCCGGCTGCGGCAGCGGCACCGCCGCCATCGGCGCGTGGGAGGCCTGGCGGTCCCCGCCCTCCCACGCCGGCCGGACGCTGGCCCTCCGGCAGCCCGGCGGGACCATGGAGGTCCGCTGCGCGATGGAAAACGGACGATTCCGCTCCCTGCGCATTACCGGAAACGTGCGCATTGCCGGAGAAGGACTCCTGAACTGGTGATTCTTCACAGGAAGGGAACCGTTTCCCCGGCTGTTTTCCGCGAAATTGTGAACTTTTTCCGCAAATGCTTTTTTTCTTTGCATTTCGTGAAAAAGTGTAGTATGCTATATTTGCTTTTTTGCGGAATTTACTTATTTAATAAATGTGCACTTTCCCGTTTTGAACCACGGAAAGCGGGATTTCAGAAAGGATGTTTCAAGCACTATGGGGTTCATGAAGAAGATTTTCGGCGATTACAGTTCCAGGGAACTGAAGCAGATCTATCCCCTGGCGGATAAGATCGAGGCTCTGTCGGACGAGTACAAGGCTCTGTCCGACGAAGAGCTCAAGGCCAAGACCCCGGCATTCAAAGAGCGCCTTGCCAACGGCGAGACGCTGGACGACATCCTGCCGGAGGCGTTCGCCGCGGTCCGCGAGGCCGCCGACCGCGTGCTGGGACTGCGCCCCTACCGGGTTCAGCTGCTGGGCGGCATCGTGCTGCACCAGGGCCGTATCGCGGAGATGAAGACCGGTGAAGGCAAGACCCTGGTGGCTACCCTTCCGGCCTATCTGAACGCGCTGACCGGGCTTGGCGTCCACATCGTCACGGTCAACGACTACCTTGCCAAGCGCGACTCCGAGTGGATGGGCAAGGTCTATCGTTTTCTGGGCCTGAAGGTGGGCCTGATCGTTCACGGCCTGACCACCAAAGAGCGTCAGGACGCCTACGCCGCGGACATCACCTACGGCACCAACAACGAGATGGGCTTCGATTACCTGCGCGACAATATGTGCATTTACTCCTCCGAGCTGGTGCAGCGCGGCCACGCTTTCGCCATCGTGGACGAGGTGGACTCCATCCTGATTGATGAGGCCCGGACCCCGCTGATTATCTCCGGTCAGGGCGACAAGTCCACCCAGCTGTACGACATGGCGGAGATGTTCGTCTCCCGCCTGAAAAAGAAGGTCGTCGCGGAGGTTGCCGACAAGGAGGAAGAGGACGAGAACGAGGACGCGGACTACATCGTGGATGAAAAGGCCCGCACCGCCATGCTCACCGCCAACGGCGTCGCCAAGGCGGAGGAATTCTTCCATCTGGAAAACCTGTCAGACTCCGAGAACTCCACTCTCTCCCACCACATCAATCAGGCCATCAAGGCCCACGGCGTCATGAAGCGCGACATCGACTACGTCGTCAAGGACGGCGAGGTCATCATCGTCGACGAGTTCACGGGCCGTCTGATGTTCGGCCGCCGCTACTCCGACGGTCTGCACCAGGCCATTGAGGCCAAGGAGCACGTGTCCGTCAACAGCGAGAACAAGACGCTGGCGACCATCACCTTCCAGAACTACTTCCGCCTGTACGACAAGCTCTCCGGCATGACCGGCACCGCCATGACCGAGCAGGAGGAATTCGGCACCATCTACAACCTGGACATCATTGAGATCCCCACCAACCGCCCCAACGCCCGCGAGGATCACCCCGACGTGGTGTACAAGACGGAGGCAGGCAAATACCGCGCCGTCATCGCCCAGGTCAAGGAGTGCCACGAAAAGGGCCAGCCCGTGCTGGTGGGCACCGTCTCCATCGAAAAGAACGAGAACCTGTCCAAGATGCTCTCTTTGGAGGGGATCGCCCACAACGTCCTCAACGCCAAGAACCATGAAAAAGAAGCCGAGATCATCGCGCAGGCCGGCAAGCTGGGCACCGTCACGGTGGCCACCAACATGGCCGGACGCGGCACCGATATCATGCTGGGCGGAAACGCCGAGTATATGGCCACCGCCGATCTGCGCAAGTCCGGCTTTTCCGACGAGCTGATCGCCGAGGCCACCGGCTATGCCGAGACCGACAGCCAGGAGATCCTGGATGCCCGCAGTCTCTTTGCCGAGCGGCTGGCCCTCCACAAGTCCGAAATTGCCGACGAGGCCGACAAGGTCTGCGAGGCGGGCGGCCTGTTCATCATCGGTACGGAGCGGCATGACGCCCGCCGGATCGACAACCAGCTGCGCGGCCGTTCCGGACGCCAGGGCGATCCCGGCTATTCCCGCTTCTACTGCGCGATGGACGACGATCTGATGAGCGAATACCCGAGTGACGAGGCGAAGGAGCAGATGGAGCGCTTTCTGGCCGGCAAACTGCCGGCGGAGAAGATGCGCAGCGCCGTGGATGCCACCCAGCTGCGCGCCGAAGGCCTGCATTACGACAACCGCAAGCGCACGCTGGAATACGACAATGTCATGATGGAGCAGCGCAAGATCATCTACGATGAGCGCGACCGCATCCTCGACATGGCGGACATCCGCAGCCTGCTGCCGCGGCTGCTGGAACAGGCCGTGGACGGCATGCTGAAGCGGGCCCAGGCGGCGGATTCCAGGGAAGCCGTGCGCGGGCAGCTCAAGGAGGCGCTGGGCCGCCTGCATCTGAGCCCGGAGCAGATGGACGAGGACCTCAAGAAGAGCGATCCGGGCAAGGCTGTTGTCCAGCAGGCCCAGGACGCCTATGCCGCTCTGACCAAAGACATGGACGAGGCCTATCTGCACAAGATGGAGAAGAATGTCTTCCTGCGGGTTCTGGACCGGCAGTGGATCGACCACGTGGATGCGATGGAGCATCTCAAGCAGACGATCTATCTGCGCGGCTATGCCCAGCAGAAGCCGGAAGAGGCGTATCAGCAGGAAGGCTACGAGCGCTTTGAGAACATGATGCAGAACGTCAGCGAACAGACCGTCGACGTGCTGATGGGCGCCGCCGCCCGGCAGGGGGAGTAAGCATGATCGTGCTGTTCGGCAACAAGCGCATCGTCACCCCGCTGGGAATGACGAAGCCCTATACG
>Ga0183101_1001958_pt1 | contig 10237 bp, 7 predicted proteins | sample Biomet3_FD_127790 | JGI IMG/M metagenome (GOLD analysis project Ga0183101, IMG submission 127790) | Microbial communities from bioreactor (seeded with sewage sludge) at LBNL, California, USA - Biofuel metagenome 3 | ecosystem: Engineered > Bioreactor > Anaerobic > Unclassified ... | reverse complement strand
GGTGTATCCGCTTTTGGCGAGGTCGTCCTCGACCCGCTTCTTGGTGTTGGCGTCGAGTCCGTTGATGGTGATGTAGTCCAAATTCATGTCTCCTCACTCTCCTTTCTCGGTTCATATCCCCAGGCTGTTGTCCTTGGGAATTGTCCCTACATAAACTTAGATACTGATTTGCACCGGCCTCGACCCAAAATATTTACAATTGAAAATAAAAAAGTCCCGTTTCATCGGGACTAATTCGCTAAAGTTTTTTTAGATTCGTGGCGTTATTTTTGAGGTTTTTTCAAGAACGGGGGGCGGATTTCGGCCATCCGTTTGTCCTCAATCTTCCGCTTTTTGTGCCGCTTGGCCATCAGCTCGGAGTAGTTCTGAAACTTGTCGAAAGCGTTGTGGTACCAGTCATAGGCCCCGGGGATGTCCTTGTAGTCATCCCAATGCCATTCGCGGAGGGCCAAGGCGTTCCCCTTCCCATAGACTTTCTTGACCGTCGGCCTGAAATCGTAGAACTCGCTCTCGATGCCCCGGATGAAATGGTATTTGTTGGCCGAGGTCGCCCCGTGCTCGTCCACGGTCGGCTCGATGCTGAGGTAGCCCTGCTTCTCCAACCAATGGAGATCGTACTGGATCGTCCTCACCTCGCAGCCGAGGTAGCAGGCGAAATGAAGCATATCCACGGTGCCGCCGTCATTGGTCTCGACCCAATACAAAAGGATGCAACGGCGCTGGAAGGGCGTAACCTTCCGGACCAAGGCATCGTTGTCATCGTCCATCTCGCGGACGACCACGTAGCCATACATGCCCAGCCTCAAAGCCGTGCGAGCGTGGTTACGACGTAAGGCTGTTGGAATGCGTTTATTGTCATCCATTCTTCTTGGCTGCGAGCTTCTCTTTCCATCTACCAGTAGCATAGATATCCATCAATGCATACTCTCGCAAATATTTAAACGGATAAGGGAGAACTGTAAAACTATCCAATTTAACAAACCAAACTGAGAAAGTCTCTAAAACATTAACAATAATATTCTTGCCTTGAATTGGATCGGCTTGATAGATTAGAGTCGCATTAGAAAGGCCGTATTGGAGAGCGGCGTGGGGAACCCCAACGGAATAGAGTCCTTTGTTCCATTTTTCATAATAATTAATATCAAAAACTCCGTTCATATATTCCCGTTCGTTTTCCCGGATTTTTTGCATTCCGAAAGATTCTTCTTTAGGCATGACGAACATACCAGTTTTCGAAATTAGGTTGACGTTCCCTGAGCAATCGGCAACAACTGTTTTCGTCTTTTCCTTCGATGTCGCAAGAGCTTTCGCCAATGGTTGGAATTGCTCAGGCAAAGACGAAACGAATCCTGCGGTCGCGTATTTCATCTCGAAGCCCCCGTTCGGATGGATCGTCATGTAGTACTGAACCCCATCGTCCTCCAAACCGAAGATCCAATCAGAAGGGAATTCATAGTCCTTCCAGTCATCAATGGTGATTTCCTTCGCGTGAACGATGTCGTCTTTTACTACAAGTTCTTTCAAGATCGTTTTGAGAAGAGCTTGCAATTCGCTGTATTTCTTGGGCTTTTTTTCTTTAGTAATGTCTTCTCTGAAGAAATCGCCGGCCTCTTCAAGCGTAATGGATTGGATAACGGCATCCATTCTGGGGAGGGTTTTATAGGGGTCGTTCAAAACGCCGCCGTGTTCTTCGCTTTTGTAATAATCTTCATCGTGAGCGAGGACGATATTTGCCGCGGAGTAGTCGATTTTCCCTGAGATCATGACTTCTGGTCCAACCCCGCCGTTTGCATCGACTTCAAAATGTTTTTTTAATAACGCCACAAATCGATCAAAAACGCTGTCGGCTTCACCCGCAGGAAGAAGATTAACGCAACTGATTTTTTGCGCCTCCGGCCCATAAAAATGAGAATGAACTTTATCCATGAAGCGTTTATCATGAGACGCTTCGATTCCTTTGGAAATAATCATTTCTTTAAATGACAACGGGCGTTTGAGATAACTTCCAAATTTTGTGTTGATCAGTTTTAGGACCTGGTAAAGATAATAAGCTTTGCAATCTTCCTTTTTATCATCATCAAGTTTATAGAAAGGCATCCTTGTCTTTTTGCCTGGAACAAATTTGCGGATATAAAGAACATCCTTATTGGCAAAATTCCAGCTCCGTTTGAGCGTCCCCTTATTGCCTTCACGAACATAAGCTGGTTCGTCATTCAAATACCAATCGGCAGCTTTGCCGAAGACCGAAACTCGCGTAAAGGTCGTTGCGATAGCGTTGAGATGCCCCATCCAATCAGCGCCAATCTCGAGGGCTTTAAGATTATCCTCGCTTTTGGTAACCTCATAAACCACGTAGATTTTGCCGGAGAGATTGTTAAACACATAATCACCGCTGAAGTTGGAAATCGCGTTAATCAATAGCCGAAGCATGATATAGGCCTTGATGTCCTCGGCAACGACCCTTTCAACTGTCAAGGCATCGCCTGTTTTGTCCCTGTGGATGACCACGGAAATCTGGCTTTCATCGATCTTCTGATCCTTTCGGAACATGAAGAATGCCGTCCGCCCGTAATCGAAGGAGAACGAAAGCGCCTTCAGCTCGTTCTGGGGGTCGTCCAAGCAACGGGCACCCCGCTGAATATACTTCTCGCTCGTAGTGAGTTTGAAGAAATCAAAATCACGACCAAGACTAGCGTAATCCGGCTGGAAGTCCAACTCATTGGTAAGAATCGGAGTCCCAGCCACTGTTTGCTCGTTTGCCATTTAGTTTTCCTCCAGGAATTTATGGATGGCCAATAGGCCCATCGGTTCAATCGGACAGTCTTCTTTTGCAACATCGAAAAGAGTCGGGATGACGAGGATCTTCCCGCCACCCTCGATGTGGGGTTTCTCGTTCCCGTCCGCGAAGGCGCTGATGACGATGGCTTTGGAGCCACCGACCTTGGCAAGTTTGCCAAGGAATTTCTGCTCAAGGGCTACCGCATCGATCGTCCCGTTGGCCCCGGACGCGGTCGAAAGCGACCAGTTCTTCGCATCGACGTAGACGTCCGGCCGGTCTTTGAGGACGAAGTCAAATTTCTCGAACTTGGCGTTCTCTTTGATGCCTTGGACGGCGATGCCGTAGCTGTTCAGGACGTATTCGACGATGAATTCGCCGAGCGCGCCTTTGTAGATGTTCGTGAAGGCAACCGGGTTGAGAATGGCATCGTCCGACCGGAAGGCAGTCGGATAGCCTCTGTCGGCCATCGCCTTGGCAAATTCCTTATTGGAAGCAAGAAGGGTCAGCCTGGCGTTCTCCGCGCTCACCTCCGCCATGAGCCCCTTGGCGGGGGATTCGTAGCGGACGTCCGTGATGTCCTCATCCTCGAACGCGAAGTAGTATTTGGTGAATTTCTCGCCTTGAGGCGCACGGAAATACATGTAGGCGTAAGGCGAGGAAGAAAGCTCCTGCTCGCTCAGCGTCGGATGCTTGAGGAGATACTCCCGCATCTCCTGCCATTCCGCGATCTGCCCGTCGCTCCACTCCTCCTTCGTCTCGGAGAGGATTGACCACAGAACGTGCTGAAGCGACCCACAGCCGTTGAGACAGGCGTTGATCCGCTCCTCATTGCTGTCGGATTGGTAGTCAACGCGGCGTTTCTTGCATTCCCGGATGATGGCTTGGAACTCCTCAACGAAAGCCGATTCGTCCAAAAGCCGGAAATCGAAGGTCTTGCTGATGGCCTCGTCCAGATAGATGTTGACCTCATGGCTCTTTTTCTTGGTTCTTGAGATACGGCCGGTCGCCTGGGCAAGGATGCGAATACCATAGAGGTTCGTTGAGGAGCAGCCGTAAAGATGGCCATCCTTCATCTCGAGTTTGGCGAAGGGGTTGATGCGCTTCTGGAAGGCGTATTTGATGTAGGCACGCTTCTCGACAGGCGAGATCCCGCCAGACACGGAAGCGGCCTCGACCTGATAGCAATAGCGGAGAATCGCCTCCGTTGCCTTGGTTTGGTCCATTTCGTGAAGGTGCTTGAGGTCCACGATGAGGTTGGTCGGGGACTCCAGATAAAGCGAATCGAGGTCCTTCTGGGTCCCGTCCTTCTCGGAATACTGGAGGTTCTGGCCCGTCCCCGTCGTCGGATAGGAGCTGACCACGATCGCCTTCCCGAACTCTTCCACCATCGGTCCGATTTGTGTCTTCCTCTCATCGAAGACCAAACCATCGAGACAAAGGACCCCGAACCCTACCTTCTTGTGGATCGCATTGAGTCCGTCGTTGAGGAATTCGATGAAGCGGTCCTTGCTGTAAAGGCCGCCGCCCTGCTCCTTCATGTTGCGGTTGCAGAGGACGAGCAAAGCCTTGGACTTCCTGTTCAAGAGGAAGCGTAGCGCCGCCTTGTAGACGTTGGCGAACCGGACCTTGTCGAAATCCTCGTCCGATCCCGAATTGTCGATCTTACTCGTGATGAACTCGACCGCATCGGGGTCGTCAATCACTTCGGAGAGCCCGTATTTGTCCTCGGCTCTCGCGCCGCAGGACTCGAAGGAGACGCGGATGACCGGATGGTAGTCCTTCATCTGCTCGGCGATCTGTGCAGCCATTCTCGCCTTGTCCTCCAACGTGGGCTGGTAGAAAGCCTCCCCGAGCTTGCTCTGGAGGTAACTCAGGTCGAAGTTCCCGGTGGAGGAACGAAGAGTCGCCGTGGCGGAAAGGCCCACCACGTAGGCTTGGTTGGCGAGGGTGCAGAGATAGCTTTCCGGAGTGGACGAAAGCGAAACGGATTTGATCTTGGTCTCGAGATAACTCGAATCCTGGTCCGCCATAGAGTTGAACGAGAATCCCCGCTCGTAGAACTCGGGGCTCATCGACCCCTCGGCCTTCCGCTTCTTGCGGGTGAAGTCGCTCAGGGCGATCGGCATGAAATACTCAATCTCCTGCTCGGAAAGGTCGAAGCGCTCAAGGCAGGAATGGATGGCATCGGTGACTGAGAGGTCACGATGCTGGACGTCGTGGGCGTGGGCCATGAGGTCCCTTGCCGCGATGGCGATCCCCCTGGCGAAGAACTCGATGTCCCCCTGGGCGGTCATCAAAGCGCCGTTGAGCGTGGCCCTCTTCCCGTCTTTGACATCGGCTTTGTAGATGTAGTTCAGGGTCGGCTTGCTCTCGTCCAAGGCGAGGAACTTCCCATCGCTCTTCTTCTGCTCGAGGATGGTGATGTGGTCCGTGTCCTTGAAGATGAAGCTCTTCGGGGCGTCTTGCTCGCCTCGGTATTTGAAGGTCACGTTCAGCCGCTTCTCCCGCGCCTCATCGTGGAATTTCTTTTTGATTTCCTCATAAACGTAGGCGGCGTTATGGCCGTTGCTTTTCGGCTCGCCGGCGTAGAAATCCTCGGTCATCGGGGAGTCGAACGAGTCGCCGATCTTCTTGATGAGTCCGAACACGTTCCCGACGGCGTTCTTCGCCGCCTCCTCGATCTGGTGGTTGAGGATCGCGTCCTTGCAGGCGTCGAATTCGTCGAGGAAGACCAGGGCACCTTTGGTGATGTCGCTGTCGATGAAGGAATAGCTGGGCTCCACGATGGTCGAGTTGTTCATGTAGAACTTGTCGGTCGTCATGAAGAAAACGCACTTCTCGCAGCTTTCGATGGCCGGATAAAGTTCGATCAGATGGCGGAGTTTTTCGTCCGCCCTGATGCTGGCGAGCCGTTCCCTTGCCGTTCTCCCGAGGTTCTTGCAAACGTAGCCGGTGAGCCATCTGCGGAAGGCGGATTCGGCTTTCGCGGCCGTGTCCTGAAGCTCCGGCGGGACATTGTGCTTATCCCTGTTTTCGACCATGCACAGGCCGGAGACGGAATTCCAAAGGTCAACGAAAACCTTCTCGCGCGTGATTTCCTCGGGGAGGAGGTCCTTGACCTTCGCCAGGTTCGACTTCACCGAGTCGAGGTTCGCCGGAAGGAGGATGGCGATTCTCTTGAATCGGTCCTTGTCCTTGAACTTTTTGAGGGTGTCCCGATAGGCCTCCCCCACGTTCTTCTTCAAAGGGGTGGCGTAGAAGATGTTCCGCTCCCCTGCGTGATTGCAGATGTACTCTTCTGCTTGAGTCGTTTTACCGCGACCGGTCGGCCAGTCGATGAGGCACAGCCCGGACTTCCGGCTTCCGCCAAGAAATCCAAAAATGGTTTGATCCACTTGATCCTTTCTGCCATCCCCTTAATAAGTAATGATGGCTTTTATGTCCGATGCCATTATGCCACGTTCCAAAAAGATTTCAAACCAGTATCGTTCGGGTTTACGATCGCCGAGAGAAATCAAAAAAGGAGACAGGTTCTCTTGGCTAAAGAAATGGATAATAAAAAGATTATTTCTTTCATTTTTGAAGAAAGAAATGTTCAATTCGTGTTACACTTATCAACATGGATAAACAAGAAAAGCTTTCCAAATTACGCGACCTTCGAATTCAACGAGGTCTGACACAAGAAAAAGTGGCGAAGCAAATGGGGGTATCCCGAGTGACATACACTAGATGGGAATGCGGGCTTGTCTCGCCGTCCATCCAAGAAGTAATTAAGTTAGCCGATTTCTTTGGGGTTTCCGTTGACTGCTTGCTCGGAAGAACAGAATAGTTTTCAAAAACATACAGGTAATTATTTATGAAAAAAACCATCAAAAAACGCAACGCGCCGAAACTTGTCTCGCTTTTTTCGGGATGCGGAGGCATGGATGTTGGCTTCGATCAAGCCGGGTTTAATCGCATTTTTGCAAACGACTTCGATAAAGACGCTCAAAGGATTTTTTCGTTAAATTTAGGACCAATCGACCCGAGGGACGTCAGAACAATAAAGGAAGAAGAAATACCAGATTGCGATATTTTAACGGCCGGGTTCCCCTGCCAGCCATTTTCTAACGCCGGGCTGAGAAAAGGCGTAAAAGACGCAAGAGGAACGCTGTATTTGGAATGCCTTCGCATTATTAAGAAGAAGTTGCCTAGGGTCGTTGTTTTTGAAAACGTAAAAGGCCTCTTATCTAGCAAGAACTTAGATGGCACCCCTATGGTTGTCGTTATCAAAAAAGACTTAGAAGATCTGGGCTATAACGTGGTATATCAAATCGTGAAGGCAAGCGACTATGGGGTTCCTCAAAATAGAGAAAGACTCCTTTTTGTGGCAATCAAGAAGGAAGAAGGCAAGACTTTCGTTTTCCCGGATAAAATCCCTCAAACGGACGCGCTTACCCTCGGAAATTTGTTAAACATTCCGGCCGATGTCCCGAATCAAGTGTCCTGGGAATTTTCACCCCAAGCTCAGCGTCTTGTCGAAATGATTCCGGAAGGCGGGTCCTGGAAAGACATTCCCTATGAAAAACTCCCGCCCCGTTTAAAGCGGATCCGCGATAACATGGCAAGATACCATGCGCCGAATTTCTACAGACGTTTTGCGAGAAACGAGATCCCCGGGACAATCACCGCATCGGCTCAGCCAGAAAACTGCGGAATCATTCACCCAACCGAAAACAGAAGATTGAGCATCCGCGAAATCGCCAGAATCCAAACGTTCCCTGATGATTTTATTTTCATCGATAAAACGGCAAAAGATATTACCGCAATGTATAAGGTGATCGGCAATGCCGTCCCTTGCAAATTGGCTTTCGTAATTGCTTCAGCCATCATGGAGGAGGTTTTTAAGAAATGAGCATCAATACCGATCAGGCATATATTTACGGCCTAATAATTGGTGGAGGTCTCTTTGGAAACGACTCAAATTCTTTCGTCATTCAACTGCCGTATAAAAAGTGGGGAAGCTTCGAGAAGAACCCAGCGCGGGCGGGCGAAATAGCTAAGTCTATTGTCGGCTGCGTTAAACCGTTATTTGAATCCATATACGGTATTACATGCTCATACGAAATGAATCCGGGAAAATGGTTCATTAGTTGCGTGGGCAATACCTCGCAACTGCGAAAAGAGTTTGCAGATTTAGGCATCGGACTGACCACCGAACTTCGGAAAACCGCCAAAATCGAAAAACTGATTGATAACCTAGACACTGATGTCGCCAAAAATAGATTTCTAGCTGGTTTGGCCGACACCATCGGGAGCTTAGCGGAATCGCAGCGGCGATTTACGAATAAGTTCGCGATTATCTCCTTCGAATTTAATGGTTTTAATTATGATTTGGCCTATAGGGTTTGCCGTCTGCTCGCCTCGCTTGGCCTTTACCCCGATCAAATAGAATGGAACCATCCAAACCAACAAGCCGGGCAGGATCCGTATTATGACGACTGGAAGAAAGGCTTTAAGGTCCGGGTTCCGCTGGATGAATACGCGGCATTTGGCAAATTCGCCTTCTCCGCGAAGGCTCATGCAGCAAAGGACGTCATAGCTAAACAAAACGGGCAAGTTAATCACTCCATCCCCTGCGATGAAAAGCCCATCTCGTTGAGCAACGTTTGCGTTCACCCGGCAGAAAACAGCTCATATCTCCCCGCACCCATCAAGGGCGGCCATTTCGTCTGCCAAAAACATTATTGCGCTCTTATCGGCTGCCCGTTTGCTCCGACCGAAAAAATTAAAACCATATTAAAGACCGCAGGTGAGCACGTTGTCCCCTTTCCGATTATTCACAAAGACACGCTGGCAAATGCAAATGAGATCGTTTCCGCTGATGATTTTTATAAAACCCTCTCTTTCAGAAACGATAGCTACTCCCTGAAAACCATCATTGATATTTTTCAGCAAAATCAAAGATATTTGATGTTCTCGGCCGGGCCTGAATCCGGATACCCGATAAATTACGTGGTTCAAGGACTCGCCTATTTAATTGCCTCTGAAAAAGGGCTGCTAAATGGGAAGAGGGTCTCTGGAAGCCAAACTGAACTGCTCGCAAAGGCGGTCGCCGAAAAGCCGGATCAAATGTTTACTTTCAAAGTCCCGGATTTACTATCAATTTTGGTAATTTGCGATGACAAAAATGCCGTGATTGTTGGAGCTGAAAATCCTTCCTTGTACGCTAAGCTTGTTACAATAACGGAAAATGGTTTGAAACTAATTGCAAGAAAACCAACCAGGGGGGACTATCAGGAATGAAGGAGGTTGATTTCTACCCAGAAATAACCAAAGAACTGGAGGGGCTTTTTCGAAGCAACATTGATCCGTCCGGAAAAACCTATCAATGCTATTTTATAAACAACCTGGATTGCGTTAATTTAAAAAAAGGCCTTGATATACTGATCGAAAAATACTCGATTAAATGTTCTTCTTTAATAAACTTTGCTAAAGATGCCCCAGCAATAAAAATAGATATTTTTGGCATAATCATCTTCGGCGATTCGTTTAAACTTTTGATCTGCGAAATCAAATATCTAGGAGCCGTTGGCCTGACCGAGCTATCTCAGTTAATCGGCTACTGTATCGCCAGCGATGCCCATTATGGAATATTGATTAATGTCGATGCCAGCGAAAGCACGGACCTAGTAAAAATGCTGGTTTTGAAGAAAGCGATTTGCGATATCGTTCGAACGCCAAAGGCGGGCTCAGGCGACACTATCGAAACCAAATTGGGTGTAATGAATTGGCAACATGATACAAAAAACTTGGTTTACTCCAATTTGGGCGAGATAAGAAGCATCTCAGCGTTGTGCAACGAAATGGAAATGTCTCTTCCAATCGAAGAGCTTAAAAACGCCAAAGGAAAATAGCGAGATCAAGCCTTTTCCGAAAAACGCTCTATAAAAAACGCCAAGAAAACCATATGTCTATTTCATAGTGTGTCTACAGGCAAAAAAGTCAAAAAACGCCTTTTTTGGCGATTTTCGACCTCCTTTCGAGAATGCCCATTCCATCGGCACTTTTCATATGTTCCCGGACTCTATATCCTTTTTTGGGTTTTGCCGAAAAGGCCAAAAATAGGCAAAAATACGGTTTTCCGTTTTCTTAATAATTGTCTTATTTGCTAGTGTTTGTCGGCATTTCTTAACGACAATTCGCATACAGTCTCAACATGGAAAGACTGAGGGAACATATCCACAGGTTGAATGGATTCAATACGATAGCTCTTTTGAATATAAGCCACATCCCTTGCTAACGTGCTGGGATCGCAAGAGATATAGACTAAACGGCTAGGTTTTAGGCGACAAAGAGCATCGAGGAAGCGTTCATCGCTGCCTTTGCGCGGAGGGTCCATGAAAAGGACGTCGATCTTTTTTCCTTCTTGAGCCAAACGGTTAATGAAGGAAGAGGCATCATCCGCGTATTCGTGGA
>Ga0183101_1000225_pt12 | contig 10239 bp, 10 predicted proteins | sample Biomet3_FD_127790 | JGI IMG/M metagenome (GOLD analysis project Ga0183101, IMG submission 127790) | Microbial communities from bioreactor (seeded with sewage sludge) at LBNL, California, USA - Biofuel metagenome 3 | ecosystem: Engineered > Bioreactor > Anaerobic > Unclassified ... | reverse complement strand
ACTCCGCCCGCCCTCCCACCCGCTGAAGCCCTCGACTGTATGCAGAGGCTCGCGGAATATTACCGGAAGTTTGCGAAGCCGCATGAGCGGACGGCGAGGTTTGTGGAAAGGGTGGGGATAGGGAAGATCCGGGAGGAGGTGGTTGCGATGATGCCGTATGTGGGTGTTTGAGGAGGGAGAGTTTTTCTTTCACCCCGCGCACATGAGGGTAAATGCAGATGAACAACGAAAATTATAACGTCATTAAAACCCTCGGTGGCATCGATGGACGTTTTACTCTCCATTAAACCAAGATACGTTAAGTCCATTATCGATGGAGAGAAGCGGTACGAATTCCGGAAATCCGTCTTCAAACACCCGGATATCTCCCGGGTATATATCTATTCATCATCCCCGGTCAAGAAGATCGTAGCCTCGTTTGAGATTGGCGGCATTCTGGAAGATCACCCGGGGGATCTTTGGGAAAATGTGAAGGATTATGCCGGCATCGATGACCGGGATTTCTTTGATTATTTTGCCGGGAAATCCCGGGCGTTTGCAATAGAGATTCAGGATTTACAGGAGTTATCAGAGCCTATCGATCCTCGCGAAACAATTCCAGGTTTTGTCCCTCCGCAGTCGTATTGTTACGTAGAGGGGCTGCCCGTCGGGGAATAATGTTTGAACCATTGTCCTGTACGCGGCATTGATTTTCAGTAGGAACGGCGGCGCAAACCCGCGCTTTGGGGACGAGATCGCAACCGGCCTCACATCCGCCGAAGCCCTCGACTGCATGCAGAGGCTCGCGGAATATTACCGGAAGTTTGCGAAGCCGCATGAGCGGACGGCGAGGTTTGTGGAAAGGGTGGGGATAGGGAAGATCCGGGAGGATGTGGTTGCGATGATGCCGTATGTGGGGGTGGAGCAGTAGGAATTCTTTAAGGAAGAGTGATCTTTCTTCACAAAATTCTACTCAATGAAGGGAGGTTGTTTCAAAAATAATATATCTTAATTAAATAATGGTTAACTAATTATGAAAATTAAGACGGGCGTCATTTTCCTGTTTTTTATCGTAATAGTTATTTCAATGATGGGGTGTGTTTCGAGTAGTAAATTATCCACCATCCCCCCTTCAGAAATGGCCCTTCAGATTTCCGATTTGCCTGCAGGCTACGTAAAGATTGATTCAGGTTCTTTTTCTGATGTCCAGAATTACCCGAGCTTCGGGACGGTAAAAAAAGGATATGGGGTTGGATTTTCCAAAGGGTCAACCAAATCAGACCTGGTAATGATAAGTCAAATGATCCTTGTAATGCCCATCGATCAAATCAATAATGTTCTTCCGAATTTTACTTCGGAAGTTGCAAAGCAGGGATCAAAAACAGATCAATTGTCCAATCCCCATATTGGTGATTCCAGTGTTGCATTTCGGGTCGAGGATTCGACAGGAAATGACTTGTATATCATTATGTTTGTCCGACAGGATGTTGTTGAGATGATTGCAATGGGTGGAAGTCAGTCTGATTATGATGTGTTGAAAAATATCGCACATAAAGCCGAGTCAAAGATCAAATAGACGATGTCCCACATCCATGGCATCTCCGGCAGCACGAAATATCTCCTGAACGGCACACAGCCCGTCAACGGCAAACGGTTTGAGACACTCGACCAGATGCAGCACTTTTACGATCATTACGATGAGATTCTTGCCGACACACAAAGGTCCGTGGCCCGGAGGGAGGACGAGACCATTGCCAGCCTTGGCCTTGAAGAAGCCCGGCTCGGTACGGAACTAAAAGAGGGACTTGCCCGGCAGACGCTTCTTGTTGACAAAGAGCTCAGCGAACTGGAGCGCATGCGGTATGCTGCAGATGGCATCTTCTCCCGGATCGGATTTTCCGCAAAGTACTGGATTGCAGTTGCACTGCGGAACCATCACATCAACAGCCCGTACGCCGCGATCTCGAATCAGCTGGATCATGTGCGGTACGATAAACGGCATCGTGCCGAGTACAGACAGGCAGCCATCGATCGTGAATGCAGCCTGATTGCCAGCTCGTACACGTTTTTGAAAAACAATGAATCGTTCCTTGTCGGAGCATGGGGAGAAGAGACCGCAATCCATGCACTTGCAAACCTGTCGGACGAATTCCATGTCATTAACGATGTCAATCTCCGGTTTGAAAGGGCATTGCACTGGTCGGTTACTCAGGAATATATCAAAACCTGCCAGATCGATCACATCGTTATCGGCCCGACCGGGATTTTCCTGCTGGAGACAAAAAACTGGACCGCGGCAAACATGGTAGCAAATTCAGATGTGCTGATCCACCAGGTACGACGCTCAAATTATGCCTTGCGCCGTTTCGTTCAGCAACACTACAATTACTGGGAATTGCCTTATGTCAGGAATGTTGTTATCTCTACGAATCAGAAAACCGGGACGATACAGAGCCTTGACAGGTACATCGATATTTCGTCGCCAAGCGGGATCTGCAATTACATCACGCGGCGAAAACCGGAATTGTCCAAAGATGCCGTGGACAGATTTATCCGGGTCGTCACCCGTCCGCAGTATACGAGGCCACGATTCTGATTGTTCCGGGTCGGCTCACTTCGCGTGAAACCCTCCTTCCAGACAGAACACCGACATCTTCTCCACTGTCCCCTCTGCTTCGCACCGGCCCCGCAGGTCGCAGGCCGGGCACATAAGCCGGCCGAGATCCTTTTTGTCGACATTGAGCGTTCCCCGCTGCTCGTGGAGATCGTAGAGCAGCTTCAAGTATTTGCCTTCCGCGATTCTCGGGATCGCGTCCTTTTCTTCAAGACCCTTCCACTCGTACAGCCGCCTGCCACCCTTCTCCGAATTGCAGGACCGGCAGACCCGGATCGCGTTGTCGGGAATATCCGGGCCGCCACAGCACTTGGGCAGGATGTGCTCGGTCGTGAGCGGCCCGCCGTGCGCCCCGCAGTAGATGCATGTCTCCGGGTTCTCGTGCTCGCGGAGCCATTCGCGGATCGTGGACGACCACACGATCTCCCCGTCGCGGAGTTTGGTAAACCGGCTCATCTGGAACGCCCGAGCGTTCGGGAGCCCTGCGGATTTCGAGATCAGTTTTGCGTACTGCCAGAAGATCTGGTCACGGATCGTTTTTACTGCGGCCGGCGGCATGGTTAATTTCTTTGTCGTGGCGGCCGGCCGATAAAAGTATCGCGGGGAAATCCCGTACCTGCCCGTCACCGGTTTCGGGACTTGTCCGCCTCCTCATCGTCGCCCGGCGTTTTTCCCGGGGACTTTTTCATAATATAAAAAAACTGGGCCGCCCACAAAAGGATCGCAACTCCCATCATGCCAAAGAACAGGGGGATCATGACCGCGAGGAAAAGGGAGGATGCGGACGGGCCGAGAACCCCGCTCATGATGAGTACTGCAAAAAAGATGTACGCAATCGTGCAGTATCCCAGGATCCCCAGCAGCTTCTTCTGGAGGGGGTCCACATCGATCCACATGTACTCCTGCATAGTGTCCGCCCCTACAAAATACCTGTGACCGGGAAGTGGTTCCGGCCCGGCGAACTATATTCCCTATTTTTTTATTATCCACGTCCCTCCCTGCGATCCCCTTGGACATCGTCCGTCCAAACAAGCCCAAATACGCTTGCCCCGGATCCGCATTCCTTCGTCGTGGCTTCAGAAAGAGATCCCGAAAACCGGCATGCTTTTTTGCAAAACCCGCTTGCCGGATCGGAAAAACCCGTGATCCGGGAACCCGCCCTCCGTCGGAGAACCGGCTATCCGGAACTGCAGGTCGTACCTTTGTTTTTTACTGCCCGGTCACTCCCGCGTGTTATTTCCCAATCTTTAAACCTGAAAAAAAGGATAACGGAACATATCCCCTCAAAGGAATCCTCATGGCATTATGCACAGTCCGGGAAAACGGCAGGATCATCATCGTTGCCCTGCCCGAGCATATCGATCATGTGGAGGCAATGGCGCTTGAAAAAGAACTCCGGGAATATGTTGCCCGCGAACCAAAAGCGCTGCTCTGCGACATGACCGGATCGAAATATATCTCCAGCTCGGGGCTCAGGGCGTTCCTTGCCATCGGAAAGATGGCAAAAGCTTCGGGCGTCCGGTTCGGACTGTTCGGCCTGACAAAATTTGTCGATCGTATCTTTCTCATGTCCGGATTCTGCAATCTCTTTTTGATCTACGATTCGGAGGAAGCCGCGGTCCGGGCGATGACAGAATAAGCCGGGGACCGTTTGCGAAAAAAGAGCATCGTGCAGGCCGGCGCATAACCCCGGCCCCGGTTTTTAATACACCAGCAGGAAGAATGCCATCGCGGTTGTGAGAAACGCCCCGATCAAAAGGATAAGCGCAACCGGCAGGAGAAATCCCATCATCCCGTTCACCGTGAACGCGAGCTGCGAGATCCTCTGCGAGCCAAAGACCACGATCCCCCGGCACCATGCGGTTGCGCCGGCAGATTTCGCAGGAGCTGTATCGGCAAGGGCCGCGCTAAGTGCCTCGTCAACGTACGGGTAGAATTTGTCCACGCCGATCCGTAGCCCGACCTGGTTGCGGCCCGAGACCGTGTTGACCACGTGCGTATCGGTAGTCATCACCTCGCACTCGTCCACCCGGGCAAGCAGCCGTTTCCGGATCTCCTCCCGGGCCCCGGTCTGCATGTTGTTCCCGTCAAAGAGGACGTATGCGGTGGTCTTCCCGCCCGCGTTGACGACCAGAACCTGCACGCCGAGATCGCCAAAACCCTCCTGCCGCGAGAACGGGAGCGTCTTTGCCGCATAGCCGGCCGAGAACGGAACCTGCTCCGCGTTTGCCAGTGAAGAAAACGCCTTTTCTGCCGCCCCGAGATATTCCATGGCAAGCTCCGTTGCCGGGTACACGCCGTCCGAGAGCTTGTCGAGACTGTTGTGGGCGTCGATAAATCCCGCGTGCCGGAAATATTTTTCTCCTGCCTTCATGATCGAAAAGCCCACGGAAAAGTCGAGGTCTTCGGTCACGAGCGGCGACCGGGTGGCAACAACAATCACGGTGTCGCCAAACGCCTGTGCAAGCACGTCCACCGATCCGCACTGAAAGCGGGCCGGCGCCGTGCAGCCCGTGTTCCCGTACGTGGTCGGCCGGGCCGCGATGATCGTATCGCCCAGCTTCCGTACTTCATCCTCATCGACCGGGTTGAAGTCGTGCGAGGCCGAGCCGTGCATCACCATCGAGGCGTTCCCGAGCATACCGTGGAGGATCTTGGGCATGTTACTCCCGCCGACCTCGCCGAGCGGTCCCGGGTGGACGTTCGGGATCGTTACAAAAATCTCCACCTTTCCCTCGCGGGCAAACGCGAGCGAGACCTCGGGCACGACAACGCTCTCGCCGATGCTCCTAAAAAAGTCGTCGAGCTTCTTGCTCCCCTCCGAAAGGTGTGCGAGAAATGCATTCGCGAGTTCGAGCGGCCCGACCTTGAAGTTTGCCTTCATCGGGCGCTCGATCACGATGATAAAGAGGAGCACGCCGACCGCAAACGTGGCGTGCAGGATGACCGAGAGCTGCACGAAAAAGAGGCCCAGAAACGGTGCGGAAAGGACGACCGCAAGGCCCGAGTGCAGGAGCGCCGGCACCACGACCCGGCGGAGGTGGAAATCGACAACGGCGGCAAGAAGCAGCATCCGGAACGCGAAAACAAACGCGAGCGAGACGGCAAAGAAGACCGGGTAGGACGAGGCAAAGAAGAGGACGGGTGAGAGCGAGATGAAGATCGAGATCACAAGGCCTATCGCCGCGGTCAGGCCCGACCAGCCGTACGAGAGCTTCCCGCCAAAGACCCGGGCAAGCCGGGGAGTGAGGGCAAGGGCCGCTACTGCCGGGAGAAGATATGCGGCGATGGGAAAGAGGGCGGGATGCGAAAGGGACTTTCCGCTCCCGAGCATTGCCATGGCCTCGACACAGCCCGAGAGGAGCACGATCACCGTGAGCGATTTTATCCACGAAGGGCTGGTCACGATATACTGCGAGAGGGCTTCGAGCTTAAGGTCCATCTCACCGGACAAACAAACCACGTCTCCTTCGGGCAAAAACAGCGGAAAAACCGGGCGGCGCCATGAGGGGTATGTAGACGGTCAGGGCATGTGAAGGTTTCCAAAAAAACGCCGGACCGGTTCCTCAAGACTCATATCTTCTCCCGCCCCATCCGGAATGTTATGAAGATCCTTGCCATTCACGGAAGTCCCCGGACAATGCAGAGCAGCACGCGGAAACTTGCGTCGTTTGTCCTTGCCGGTGCGGCAGAGGCCGGTGCGGAGACCGAGCTTGTCGATCTTGCAGACCTTACCGTTGTGCCCTGCACTGCGTGCGATGCCTGTGCCATCAACGGCATCTGCGTCAACGACGACGATGTTGCGGGCCTCGTGGCCCGGATGAAAGATGCGGATGCGGTCGTGTTCGGCTCGCCCGTGTACATCGACAACGTGAGCGGCCAGATGAAGGTCTTCTTCGACCGGCTCGCGGATGCGATCCACTACCAGCAGCTCGCGGGAAAGTACGGCTGCTCGGTAGCGACAACCGCAGAGTCCGGGGGCGACGAGGTTGTCGCGTACCAGAACCACGTCCTCAACTACCTGGGCGCCGTTGCAGTCGGCGGGATCAGCGTTGCGCTCGGTGCACAACCATCGGCCCTTGCCGAAGCGGAGCCTGCGGCCCGGGCGCTCGGGAAAAAACTCGCGGCAGCGGTACGCGACGGGTACCGTGACCCGGCACAGGAAGCGGCCATTGCCGACAACCGTTCGTACTTTGCGGCGATTATCAAAGAGAACCGGGACTTCCGGCCCGAAGAGTACGGGCGATGGGAAAAGGCCGGCTGGCTGTAAGCGGCCCGGTGTTTTTCAGGTCTCGGGGAAATTCCGGCAGGCGCTTACCGGCCCCGAGATCTCGAAACGGGCGCTCTTTCCCTCGATGCCGGTCTCGTGGATGGCAAGACCGGTGATGGCGAGGATATCCCGGGAGAGGAAGAGGCCAAAGCCGGTATGGCTGCCATAGCCTTTCCCGAAAATCTTTTCTTTCTTATCGAGCGGGATTCCGATCCCGTCGTCCGAGATGGTAATGACAAACGAGCCGTCGCTCCGGGTACACCCGACCGCGATCTTCGTGACTGTTTCCCCGTGGCGCTGGGCATTCTCAAAGAGGTTGGAAAAGACTTTACCTATCATCGGGTCGGCAAAGATCTCTGCATCGCCGCAGGTACAGGTCACCGGGACGCCCGGCAGTTCGGCGGCGGCAACGAGATCGGCGATCCGGTGCCAGGCCGGCGCCTTAATCCCGAGCTCCTGGTAAGTCCGCATGAACCCGAGCTGGTGCTGGACGGTCCGGATCGATCCCTGGACTTTTGCCAGGAAATCCTGGACAATGGGGTCGGGTCTTTTGGCAAGGGCGAGCCTGAGGTAACCCTCCATCACGGTCAGCTGGTTCGAGACATCGTGCCGGGTGATGCCGGAGAGGAGGTGGAGTTTTCTCGTGGTCTCCCGGATCGCGTCCTCCATGCGTTTCTGTTCCGTGATATCGCGGGTAATTCCGAGCACCCCGCGGATCGTTTTGCCGTTGTCGATCACGGGCATGAGGCGGACATCGAGCCAGCGTTTTCCGGTCGGGAGGTCTGCCACGATCTCCTTTGCAACGGGCGCCCGGCTCTCCATGACGTTTTTTAGCAGGTCGGTACGATCCTGCACTCTCCCCCCGAACAGGTCGTTTATGTGTTTTCCCGCCAGTTCCCCGGGCGTGGCGTTAAAAAGGGCCGCTGCCGGCGCATTCAGGTACCGGAAGCAGCCGTCCGTATCGATAAAGACAATATTGTCCGGGGAGTTTTCCGCGATAAGCCGGTACTTCTCCTCGCTCTCGCTCAGGGCCAGTTCGGAGTTTTTCTTCTGCGTGGTATCTACGAGCATGCCGGAGTAGACCTGTTCGTTCCCGTGACGGACCGGGCTTGCCTGTCCCTGGAACCAGACGGTTTCTCCTGTGGGCTTTACAAAGCGCCCCTCGTACTGCCATATACTGTGGCCCAAAAGCGCCGCATCGACGGATTCGGTAAATGCCTGCCGGTCGTCCGGATGGACATGCTCTGTGAACCATGCAAAGAAATCGTTCACGGATTCCGGGGCACCGAAGATCTCCTTTACGCGGCCGCCATAATAGGAGATGTACCGGCTGCCGTCTTTTCTGGCATGGAACTGGTAGACCACCCCGGGGATCGTGGCCGCGATCTCTTCGAGCTGCTGCCGGTTTTCCGCAATTTTTTTCTCGGCCTCTTTTCGTGCCGAGACATTGATCCCGATACCGGTGAAATATTTTTTGCCGGCAATCTCAAGCGGGACCGCGGTGAAATAGTACCAGGGCCTGCTCCCGTCCGGGAGCGTCAGTTGCGTTTCCAGGTCGGCAAACCCGTTCGTAAGTGCTTTCTGCACCCGCTCGCGGAAGAGTGCGGCGTTCTTTTCATCGCCGGCAAACCATTCCATCAGGTTCATGCCGGCAAGTTTTTCGCGGGGGTAACCGGTCGCGGTCTCGTAGTATCTGTTCCAGCGGACAAGGTTCAGGTTCTCATCGTAGAGGTAGAGCAGGCCCGGGACGCTGTCGATTACCGCATCGGAAAAGAGCCGTTCCTGCCTGAGCTCCGCCTCGGCACGTTTCTTTTTTATGACCTGCCAGAGGCCCTGGATGAGCAGGAGGAGTTCCTGTGCGTCCCTTTCTGTATAATCGGACTGTTTGTTTGCGACACCAGCGATAAGGACCGTGTGCCCGTCTTCGATAAGGGGAACACCCATGTGCCGGGCGATAGCCGGGTGGCCTTCGGGCAGGCCTTTTTTTGCCGGGTCCGGGGCAGCGTAATCGTTTGTTATCACGGCACGGTGCTGCCGGACCGGTTCGCCCCAGAGCCCGGTCTCTATTGTCCGGTAGATCCGGGGCTTGTCCGGCATGGCGCAGGCTTTTTGGGCCTTCTTTGACCAGGCAAACATCGAGATCTCGCTCTCGTCTTTGCTTACAAAGGCGAGGTACCCGAGCGGGCTTGAGGTGACAAACCCGGCACCCTCGACTGCTGCCATGAAGAGTTCGTATTCTCTCTTCTGCTCGTTTTTGTAAAACTCCAGCAGGTACCGGAGCCGGGCTTCGCTCTCCCGGAGCTGTGCGGCACTCTGTTCGAGCTCCCCGTACTGCCCGCGCAATTCCTCTTCTGCTGCCGCGATCTGCTCGTAGGTTTTTTTGAGCTCCACCTCTTTTTTCTTGAGATCGGTGATGTCGTGGAGAACGCCTTCCACTCCGAGCACGTTTTTCGCGCTGTCGTAATACAGGTGGCTGCTTGTCGAGACCGTGATCGGCGAGCCGTTTTTGTGCCTGAGTTCGATTTCGACGTTTTTGACCGTACCTTCTTTTTCGATCCGTTCGAGGAATTCCTGCCGCCGGGATTTGTCGTAGTAGAACGTTTCCGCCAACGGTTTTCCCAAAAGGTCGTCCTGCGAGTCGTAGCCGAGCAGTGCAACGCCGCTCGGGCTGATCATTACGAGCCTGCCCTCGCGGTCCGCCCGGTACGCCACGTCCTGGAGATTCTCCACAAGGGAGCGGTACTTCTCCTCGCTCCTTTTGAGCTCTTCTTCCCGCTGCCGCTCTTCGGTCACGTCGCGGATCGTGCCGATGGTCGCGGGCTTTCCCTGGTACGTGGCAAGCCCCACGTCCATCCTGACCCGCCGGGTGCTGCCGTTTTTGGCAAGGAAAAGGCACTCGTACACCTCGGGCAGCCGGTTGCCGGAAAGCCGGGCGTAATGCCGGGAGACGACCATCTCGCGGTCTTCGGGCGCGATGACCTTTTCGATGGCCGCGTTGTCCAGTTCGCCCTCTGCATAGCCCAGGATCTCGCGGAACCCCCGGTTGCAGAACATGATCCGCCCGTCCTGCGTGATGAAGATCCCGTCCTGGCTGTGCTCCACGAGCGTCCGGTACTTCTCCTCGCTCTCCTGCATCTGCTTCTCGCTCTGGGCGAGCTCGTCGTACTGGACCTGGAGTTCCTCGGCAGATGCGGCAAGCTGTGCGTTTGCTGCGCGGAGTTCGTCGTCGGCTTTTTTCCGGTCGGTGATGTCCCGGATCGATTCGATCGCGCCGATCTGCTCGCCTCTCTCGTTAAAGAGGGCACTTGCGGTTCCCCAGACATAGAGCGGCGGGCTTTTCTTGCGGTCGCGCACGGGCTCCGCCGCGGGGGGTGGC
>Ga0183101_1000145_pt2 | contig 10242 bp, 9 predicted proteins | sample Biomet3_FD_127790 | JGI IMG/M metagenome (GOLD analysis project Ga0183101, IMG submission 127790) | Microbial communities from bioreactor (seeded with sewage sludge) at LBNL, California, USA - Biofuel metagenome 3 | ecosystem: Engineered > Bioreactor > Anaerobic > Unclassified ... | reverse complement strand
CGGTTATTGCCGCTGACGGGTCCTTTTCCGGTAATCGGGCATACTCTTGACATAATTTTTCACCTCTTACGCGACAAAAATCGCGATTAAGACTATATCACGCGAGCGTAAGGTAAGCAAATACTTTTGCTCGGTCAAGACAAATCTCTTTCCCAAAGGGTAGGAGAGCAAGAAAAAACACGCCGAAAACAAGAGGCCTTTGTTTTCGTTGTCTAAACGCGACCCCTCAAAGACGGAAGGGTTTGACTTCTTCGTCAATGTTTCGATTGTTTTCACACTAACTATAGGAATTTTGAAGCCAATAAGTTCGATTGTCGGACTTCATTTTCAAAAAAGAATAATCCCAGAATGTCCATGTCAACGAAAAACTATCGGAAGCTAAAAACCTTAATCCGAGGCATCGCGGGGATAAACGTCCACGAACAAACGAGGAGCTCCAGAAGCAAGGACAATTTCTGCCCCCTTTGCTTTCGTCTTAAGTCTTTTTGGCTTCTTTTTCTCAAATGTTTCGTTCCGATTCCCGAGGGATGTGTTACTATTATTAACGAAGTTAACTCAATACCTTTTTGGAGGGCATTATGAGCACCAAATTAGCAGCCATGATTCTGGCGGGTGGCAAAGGCACCCGTCTTCAGGCTTTGACGAAAAAAGTCGCTAAACCTGCCGTTTCCTATGGCGGGAAATATCGCATCATCGATTTCCCGCTCTCCAACTGCGCCAACTCGGGGATCACCTGCGTCGGCGTTTTGACCCAGTACGAATCGAGCGAGCTTAACACTTACGTGGGCAATGGCGAGAAATGGGGCCTTAATGGCGTCCGTTCTTTGACTTCTGTCCTGACCCCGAAGCAAACCGATGAAGGCAGCAATTGGTATCTCGGAACGGCCGATGCCATTTACCAGAACATCGATTGGCTTGACCGGGTCGAACCCGAATATGTTTTGATCCTCTCGGGTGACCACGTTTATAGTTGCACCTATGACGCCATGCTCAAAAAGACCATCGACGAGAATTCGGATTGCACGATCGCCGTTTACCCGGTTGCTTGGGAAGAAGCGTCACGCTTCGGCATCTTGGTCACCGACAAAAATGACAACATTACCGATTTCCAAGAAAAACCGAAGAAGCCGATTTCCAATCTGGCTTCCATGGGTATTTATATTTTCCCTTACAAGGTCTTGCGCGCGGAATTAATTGCCGATGCTAAAGATCCTGCCTCGGAGCATGATTTCGGCAAGAACATCATCCCAAAGATGATGGCTGAAAAAAAGAAAATGGTAGCCTATACCTACCATGGTTATTGGAAGGATGTCGGCACGGTGGCCAGTCTCCATCAAGCTAACATGGACTTACTTATCACCGGAGATTCCACGACAAATTTATACACTGTACAAGGCGATAACCGTATCTATAGTGAAGATACCCACAGTAGCCCGCAATACATTGGCCCGAAAGCAAAACTGACGGATTCCTTGATTAACCAAGGCGCCGTTGTTCTTGGCGAGGTTGACCATTGCGTTGTCTCTGGCGAAACTCTGATTGAAGAAGGAGCGAGCTGCAAGAACTCCGTCATCATGAACGGCGCGATTATCCGAAAAGGCGCTCTGGTGGAGGATTCCATCATCGGGCCTGACACCCTGATCGATACCGATGAGAAAGTCAATCTTGAGCACGATGGCATCGCGCTCGTCGTAAACGGAAAGGCGGCCCAATAACATGAAAGACGTCATTGCACTCCTCAATTGCCACAATTCCCCGGAACTCGGCGAACTAACTTCGTCCCGTCCCTTGGCATCGACTTCTTTCTTAGGCCGTTATGCCTTCGCCGATTTTGCGCTCAGCAATTTCTGCAATTCCGAAATTCAAAACGTTGGCATCTTGGTCAAAGATCATCAGCGCTCTGTTCTCAAACACATGGGCAATATGATGTCCTGGGTCGTCAACACCAAGATCGGCCACGAAACGATTTTCTATAATGAAAAAGGCCAATTGAACCCAGCTTACAATTCCGATATCAACAACATTAAGGAAAATGATTGGGTTCTCTACGATTCGAATGCGTCTTACATCGTCTTCGAAAGCGCCCATATCGTCCTCGATATCGATTTACGTCCCTTGATCGAAGAACATAAAGCCCGCGGCGAAGCGATGACCGTTGTTTACAAGAAGATCGATGATGCCGATGCCGAATTCACTCATGGCCATCTTTATGATATTGATGACAATGGTTATGTGAGTGCAATCCACAAGAACGATGGCCAAAAGAAAACTGCCAATGTCTCCTTGGAGATTTGGATTGTTAACCGGACCGTCCTCGCGGATATGATTAATCGCCACCAGATGGTGGACGCCGCCTTTGGCATGAGAGAAATGATTGGCTATCTTTGCAAAAACAAAATCATCAAAGTTCATGCCGTTGAATTCAAAGGCTATGCGCGCTGCTTCGATTCACTCGAAAATTACGTTAAATATTCCTTTGAGTTATTGGATCGCAATGTGGCTCAGCAACTCTTCAAACCCGATTGGCCGATCTACACTCTCACCCACGATACCCCTCCGGCTCTTTATGGCGAAAAGAGCGCCATCACGAATTCCTTTATTTCGAATGGCTGTCTCATCGAGGGCGAAGTTCATGATTCGATCATCTGCCGCAACGTCAAGATCGCCAAAGGCGCCAAGATCACGCGTTCGATCATTCTCTCGAACGTTTCGATCGGCACGCTTGTCACACTGTCCGATGTCGTGATTGATAAGTATTCGATTGTGACGGCTCGCCACACGATTGCTGGCGATCCAGCCAATGTCATTTATCTCAAACAAGGAGCCATTTTATGAAAATTGCGATGTTCGCTTCGGAAGCTAATCCGCTCGCTAAATCCGGTGGTTTGGCTGACGTGGTTTTTGCCCTTTCGAAGGAACTCGCTCAAGAAGGGCATGAAGTCATCATCGCCATGCCCTATTACCAATCGGTCAAGGCCAAGAATCTCAAGGTCAAGAAGGTTGGTTCTTTCGATGTTTACATGTCGTGGCGCCATCAGGAAGCCGCGATTTATCGTTACGACGTTGAAGGCGTCGCGTTCTACTTGATTTCGAATCAGTATTATTTCGACCGCGACAAGCTTTATGGCTACGACGATGATGGCGAGCGTTTCGCCTTCCTCGCTCTCGCCTGCCGGCGATTATTGAAGTTCATCGATTTCAAAGCCAACATCGTCCACGTTCACGATTGGCAAACCGCGATTGTGCCTTGTTTGATCCGCGAACAAAACTGCTTCGATGATTTCTATAAAGACATGGCGTTTGTTCTCACGATCCATAACCCCGCCTTCAAAGGCATGATCGATCGCTATTTCCTCAATGATTTCTATGGTCTTTCGGATGCCCTTTATGACACGGGCAAAGTCCGTTTCGAAGGGATGGTCTCCACCCTCAAGAGCGGCATTGTCTATGCCGATAAGGTCACGACGGTTTCGCCTTCGCACCGCGAAGAGCTGCTTTCCCATGATGCCTCCCAAGGCCTCGATGGCGTTTTGCAGCTGCGCCGCGATGATTTTGTCGGAATTCTCAATGGCATTGATGTCGAAGAATGGAATCCGGAGACGGACAAGTTCATTAAGAAAAACTTCACGAGCGCCACGCTTAAAGAAGCTAAGAGTCTCAACCAAGCCGATCTTCTCGATGCCTTCCATATCCATTGGTATGGCGGACCAGTCTATGGCATCGTCTCGCGTTTATCGTGGCAAAAAGGCATTGATATTCTCCTAGGATCGGGCAAGCGAGCCCTACAAAATGGCGCTTCGCTCATCGTCCTTGGCAATGGCGAATATGAACTCGAGCAAAAGATGGAGTCGCTCCGCAAAGAATTCCCGAATACGATGGGGATTTACATCGGCTACTCCAACGAATTGGCTCATAAGATTTACGCGGGATGCGATTATTTCCTGATGCCATCGCTCTTTGAGCCATGCGGCATTTCTCAGATGATTGCCCAACGCTATGGCACCCTCCCGATCGTTCGCTATACGGGTGGACTTCGCGACACCGTGAATGGCTACGATGGACAGGAAATCAAAAATGCGAATGGTATCGGCTTCAACGATTATAACGAAGCCGGTCTTGATTATGCGTTCGCTCTTTCGCGCCAGCTTTCTGGCGTGCCCGCGAATTACTTCCAAGTTGCCACGAATGCGATGGCGCTTGACCGTTCGTGGAAAAAGAGTGCTAAGGAATACGAAAAACTCTATAATGCCTTGGTTAAGAAAGCTTAGGCTTTGTGGAGAGTAGATATGAGTTACGATCATTCCGCGATTGAAAAGAAGTGGCGGGCGTATTGGGAGAAGAATAATACCTTCTATTGCGATACCCACGATTTCAGCAAACCAAAATATTATTGTTTGGATATGTTTCCGTATCCCTCGGGACAAGGCCTCCATGTGGGCCATCCTGAAGGCTACACCGCGACCGATATCGTTTCTCGGATGAAGCGGATGCAGGGCTTTAATGTCCTTCACCCGATGGGCTGGGACGCTTTCGGTTTACCTGCGGAGCAATTCGCGATTCAAAACAACCAACACCCCGAAGAATTCACCCGGCAGAACATCGCCCATTTCAAAGATCAGATTGAGTCGTTGGGCTTCTCTTACGATTGGAGCAAAGAGCTGGCGACGATTGATCCGGGCTACTACAAGTGGACCCAATGGATTTTCATTCAACTTTATAAGCACGATTTGGCTTATGTCGCTGATATCCCGGTGAACTATTGCCCGGAACTCGGCACGGTTTTAGCCAACGAAGAAGTCATTGATGGAAAAAGTGAGCGGGGTGGCTTCCCTGTCATTCGGATGCCGATGCGGCAATGGATTCTCAAGATCACCGCTTATGCCGATAAACTCGAACGCGATTTGAAACTCCTCGATTGGCCGAAGTCGACCCTTGAGATGCAAAAGAACTGGATTGGTCGGAGTTCGGGCGTTGAAGTGGACTTTGCCGTCGCTTTCTCAACCGAATCCTTCCAAGTCTTCACGACTCGGGTCGATACGCTTTTTGGCTGCACCTATTGCGTTCTCGCGCCTGAGCATCCGCTCGTGAAAAAACTCGTGAGTGCGAAGCAGAAAAAAGAAGTCGAAGCCTATTGTGCCGCCGCGGCGAAAAAAAGCGATTTGGCCAGGACTTCGAGCGAAGAAAAAGAAAAGACCGGCGTCTATCTTGGCGCCGATGCCGTCAACCCGATCAATGGCAAGAAAATCCCGATTTATGTCGGCGATTATGTTTTGGGCGCTTATGGCACGGGCGCGGTGATGGCCGTTCCGGCTCACGACACCCGCGACTACGTTTTTGCCAAAAAGCATGACCTTCCAATGATTCAAGTCTTGGAAGGCGATATTTCGAAAGAAGCGTTTACCGGCGATAGCAAACACATCAATTCCGCCTTTGCCGATGGCCTCGACATCGAAGGCGCCAAAGCGGCGATCACGAAAAAGCTCGTTGAGATTCACCGGGGAAAAGAAGTCGTCAATTACAAACTTCGCGATTGGATTTTCTCCCGTCAACGCTATTGGGGCGAGCCGATTCCGATGTTAACGACGTCGGATGGCAAAGAGATTCCGCTTCCGGAAGATCAGCTTCCGCTCGTTCTTCCTGAACTCGATGACTATCGTCCGAGCCGCGATGGCAAGCCGCCGCTTTCAAAAGCCCCGCAAAACTGGCTTCATTTGACTTATCAAGGTCAAGAAGTCACCCGGGAAACGAACACGATGCCGCAATGGGCGGGATCGTGCTGGTATTACATCCGCTATCTTGATCCCCATAATGACGAAGCGATCGCCGATCCGAAATTGATTGAGCATTGGCTCCCTGTCGATCTTTATATCGGCGGGCAAGAGCATGCCGTCTTGCATCTTCTTTATGCCCGTTTCTGGCATAAGTTCCTCTACGATATCGGCGTGGTGAAGTGCCCCGAACCCTTCCAAAAGCTCTATCACCAAGGCATGATTCTCGGTTCGAACAACGAGAAGATGTCCAAGAGCCGTGGAAACGTCGTGAATCCTGATGATATTGTCCGCGATAGCGGCGCCGATTCGCTCCGTCTCTTTGAAATGTTCGCCGGACCCTTATGCGATGCGAAGCCCTGGTCGACTGAAGGCCTTGCGGGGGCGCGCCGCTTCATCGAACGCTCCTATCGCTTAGTTAGCGAAGAGGACTTCCAAAAGAAGATTACGGACAAGAACTCGGGCGAACTCGATTATTCCTATAACGTCTTAGTGAAGAAAGCGACCGCGGATTTCGAAGAGCTTTCCTTCAACACGACCATCGCCCAAATGATGGTCTTCGTTAACGATTGCTATAAGTGCGAAACCCTGTATAAGCCTTATCTCGAAGGCTTCACGCAGATTCTTTCGTGCATCTGCCCTTTCGTCGGGGAAGAAATGTGGTCCTTATTAGGCCATAAAGAGAGCATCGCTTATGCGAAGTGGCCCAGTTTTGATGAGAGCAAGATCCAACTTCAAAAAGTGAAGATCGCCTGCTCGGTCAATGGCAAAGTCCGCGATGTCATCGAAGTCGATAAAGGCCTCGACGATGCGAAACTTGAAGAACTGGTCTTAGCTTTGCCGAAGGTGAAAGCCTATACCGACGCTCACACCGTGAAGAAGGTTATCGTCGTCAAAGATCGAATCGTCAACATTGTCGTCATCTGATTCGCTTCGGCCTCTTCGGAGGCCTTTTTGATGGGGGAGAAGCATGTACAGTCTCAAAGATGATTGCTCCTTTTGGAAGCGCCTTGTTCATTTTTTCCAAGGCTATAGCATCGAGGCGCCTCTAGCGAAAGACGAGGACGCGGATATTTCGCTCTACTCTTTTACCTGCGCCAAATTGACCGGCGCGGATTACCTCTCTTTTGCTCGAGCTTTCCATCTTGAGCGCGTTTATCTTTGTTTCTATGGGGTTCACGATACCTCAAGAGACCTCCGCGATTCGCTCTATCGTCTCCGCGATAGCCGCTTTGCGAAACTCTCTGACGCGCATCAAACCTCGTATTATTGTTCGCTTCCGCAAGAGGAGATTCTTGAAGCGTTCGCCTTGCTCGAAGAACGGGGTATCGCGGTGGATGAAATCGCCCTGCAATCCCCTTATGCGACCTGGGAGAATTTCTTAGCTTGCGAGAATGGTGATGTGGCAATGATTCCCGAAGATCTCCAAATCGATAAAATCGTTCTCTTATCTTACCAAGCGATTGGCCGGGCTTCGGTTGTCGTTGATCCAACCCTCGCTAAAGCCATGCCAAAAGAACAAGTTTTAGCCAATTTCCGCGATGTGCATCTTGATCCCAAATAGGCGAAGATAGGAATCAAAAAGCTCAGGAGTTTTGTTCCTGAGCTTTTAAAATGTTGAAGAATAAGGATTAATTGAGCGGGGCGCCGCATTTCCGACAATGGAGGGCATCCGCATCATTCGCTTCGCCGCACTTCGAGCAAACTTTCGTTAGTGCTGCCCCACAATGGTCGCAGAACTTCGCACCCTTTTCGTTGATCGTCCCGCATTTGGCGCATTTCGGAAGGGACTCCGTGACGGGTGTGGTGCCGTCACTTTTGACCGCGCTCACGACGCTCGCGATACTTTTGGAAAACTCGTCGCGGGTTCCATCGAGCATATAGTTGGTCGTGTCTTTAGCGACGGGTGCCGTTTGCGAGGCGGTGTAGCGGCTGACCGAGCCCATGTAGCCCATGATTAACAAAACAAATCCGACCATCGAAAGAGTTCCGCCGAGAGCAAAGAAAATAATGCCCGTGATGCCGCCTGAAATGTCCATTCCGCCGGTACCCGATGCCATCCCATTCATATTCGAGAAGAAGAAAACCGCCCCCAAAATCAAAGAAATAACACCTAATCCCGCGGCGATCCAGCCGAGAATTCGCAACGTCTTTTTGGTTTTGTTTTGCGGTTCCAAATATTTGAAGCCGCTCTTATTGCCACCATCGGTGCCGCTGGCGCCGGAGCCGGTTAAAAGATAATCGGTCGTGACACCGAAGATCCCCGCTAAGCGCGAAACGTTATCCAAGGTGGGTTGCGCTTCGCCGGTCTCCCATTTGCTGACGGCCTTTGCTGAGATGTCCATCTTTTGAGCCAAATCGCTCTGAGACATCCCCATCCGTTTGCGTTCGTTATAGATTCGATCCCCTAAATTATTCATTGCTTTTCCTCCCAAGCGAGGCTATCTTGCCCCCTAAGCGTATCACGTTCAATCCCCGCTTGGTTACAACTTGCAGAACCAATGGTTCAATTCGTAGTAATCATCGAAATAAAAAAGGCGAATTTTTGCATCAAAATCCGCCGATTTTTCTGGAAATAATTCGTTTAGAAATCGATTTTGATTTTGAAAACGGCTTTCTCAATCATGTCGTCATTGACCTTCAAACAGGCTTGGTGGAGATCATTGGGATAGACCAAAGCGAATTGACCCGGATGGAGAACGATGTAGCCATCAACATTGCCCTCATAATTGGTGCGGTCTTTCGCGTAATCATAAGGCGTTGTGGCTTTGATTTCGCTCCGCCGTTTATCGACATAGCCAAAACGTTCTTCGCCTTTCAGGACGAGCTGAAGATCCAGATAATTCTTATGCCCTTCGATTTTGGCGTCCTTTTCTTCTTTTCCGATATAGCTTTGACGGTTCAGAATGACGTTATCCCCATCGATCGCCACTTTGCCCTCGGGTAGGGCGAGTAAATCGTGGCTTTCGATATAAAGAAGCGCTGTTTGAATGTTCTTCGAAGCGAAATCGTTTTTCTTAAAATCTTCAATTTGTCCAACAATCATGGTTCTTGCCTCGAGAACATTATAGGAAATCGGGGAAAGAAAACTTTAGGTCGGGAGAACAAATCGTATCAAGCCTATTGATGGGGGTTTTGCGGGGATTTTTCTTTCTCTTCTTCGTAGAGGAGAAATTCATTGGTCTTCAAGAGCCGAACTTTGACGTGATCGCCATCGTGGAAATGGGGGTGAAGATCCGCAAAGAAGGAACCATGGAGTTCGCCTTCAATGATCTGATCGTCTTCTTCGACATAGGCTAAAGGTTTGGGCGAGATTTTTCCGGTGGCTTGCTCGACGTGGGTCAACGTGGCTATCGTGTCTTTTCCTTCAATCGAGCAAAGGGTTTTGTAGCGGAGATTCCGCTCATAAAGGGCGAGATAAAGAAGATACGCCCCGCCGACGAAAGCGATGGCGACGAAGGCATAGAAAACTTGGATATCCCATAAGATCGTGAGGACTAAAAAGACGACGCTGGCCACCAAAAGCGCGATGGCAGGGAGAAGATAGAGTTTGAAGGCCCGTTTGGCCCCATAAACGTCGCAAGGTTTCATACCTTTATTATAAAAGGGTTTTCAGGTTATAATAAATCCCGATGGAAAAACTAATGAAAAAACATGCGATCATCGCCATCTCTCTTTCAAGCGTCGTGCTCTTGGGGACGATTCTTTCGTTTCTGAAGTTCCCGCTCACGGGCACGACGAAGAATAGTGCGTGGATGAGCTCGCTTCCGGATTCGACGGATTTAGCTTCCCTCTCGATTCCGGGGAGCCACGATTGCGCTGCCTTCTATTCGGTGGGGGATTTAGCGGGGAAATGCCAGGATGCCACTCTTTCGGAGCAGCTCGCCTATGGCGTTCGTTTCTTCGATGTCCGGCTGAAAAACGTTAAGGATTCGCTCTATGTTTATCATGGCTTTATCAATGAAGGGATGAGTTTCAGCGATCTGCTCTCGCCGATGTATTCCTTTTTAACCGCTAACCCGAAAGAGGCTTTGATCCTTTCAATTAAGGAAGAACAAGCCGCCAGCAAAGCCACCCAAAGCTTTGATGCGCTTTTAAAGAAAGAAATCGCCCTGCACCCCTCAGCCTGGATCACGGATCGAACTTTCGCTTCGACTCTGGGTTCGGTTCGGGGCAAGATGATTTTGCTTTCCCGCTATGAGAATTCCACGATTGGCGTCGATGCTTCAGTCAGCGCCGGCTGGTTAGATCCGAGCAGTGCCAATACCGCCAACACCTTCACACTGACTTCCGCTCGGATTGAAGTGCAAGATCACTACAAATTGAATGATACGGATACCAAATGGAACGAAGCGATCGGACTTTTCGATGCGATGAAATTGTATTCCGCTCGGCCGCTCGTTTTGAATTTTTTCAGCGGTTATTTGGTCAAAGGCTTCCCACCATCCTATAGTGTGCCCACGGCGAAGGTCAT
>Ga0183101_1001875_pt2 | contig 10256 bp, 11 predicted proteins | sample Biomet3_FD_127790 | JGI IMG/M metagenome (GOLD analysis project Ga0183101, IMG submission 127790) | Microbial communities from bioreactor (seeded with sewage sludge) at LBNL, California, USA - Biofuel metagenome 3 | ecosystem: Engineered > Bioreactor > Anaerobic > Unclassified ... | reverse complement strand
GAAATCAAACGGCATACTGCCATCTGATGTCGCGTACGTAACACTTTGAGTACTACGTTTGTGCGAGAACGAAGTCGTTGACAATTATCACAAACATTCGCTGGGATGTGGTAAAATGTCACAATCTGGGGGCGTGCCGGAACCAGGTATACGGACGCGACTCAAAATCGCGGGCCAGTGATGGATTGAGGGTTCGATTCCCTCCGCCCCCACCAACTCAAGACCTAACCTCTTAGCCTAGAAAGCTAGGAGGTTTTCTATTCATGAAGCTGGATTCAATCGTCGGGACGAGGGTCAACAGGTTCACCGTCAAAGAAAAGATAAGGATGCCCAAGGCGACGGGCGGGAGTGGCATCCTTTATAAATGCCTATGTGACTGCGGGAAGACATTTTACCTGCCATCAAACGACCTCCAAAGGCATACGCCCAGAGACTGCGGATGCGGAATAAGGACGCCGTTGCCGAAAGAAACCATAAACGGGGAGGTAAAAATAACTCCTTCCACCCAGACATCAAACGAAATGGAAGCCAGGCAAGAACACTCTGTTCCAACAAGCTGGAAGGAGGTGGAGATACCGCCATCCAAACTCGACTTTTACCTTGAATGTCTAAAACAAAGGCTCGGCAACAGTAAACAGACATATCGTGGCGTCCGTTATAAAAAGTTCATCAACCGGTATGTTGCCTATATCGGTTTTGGGGACAAGGAGACGAAACTTGGCTCCTATAAGAGCGTTGGGGAAGCGGCGGTGGCCAGGCTGAAGGCCGAGATCTTTTATCGCGGTGGGGTCCAGGTGAGGACAAAAAGCCATAAGCAAATCACGGCCAGGCCGAAAGCGGTAGGCGATCACCTAGGAATTGTTGAGCGGGCCGGGGAGAGGCATTCAGCCTTCGTCGTCATCAAATATGTTGGGGCGAAGGGGAATAAGGACATGTGGCTATGCAGGTGTGACTGCGGAAAGCATTTCTTTGCCTCCTCCGGGGACATCCAAAGTGGGGTCGTCAATGACTGTGGGTGCGGACTGGGAAAGAAAATGAGAAAGCCATATAAAAGGCACCTATTTAGCAATTACTTTGAATTCGAGAAAAACGGTACCAATATCTCCCTCATCAGTGGAAAGCGAGAAAAGAACATCAACAACATCTCTGGGTTCAAAGGGGTATACCACGATTCAAAAACTGGGAAATGGGTGGCGAAACTTGTTTTTAGTGGCGTCGTCCATCGGGAGTTCTGCAAAACGAAGGAAGATGCCGTTTCTAAGAGACGAGAAATGGAAAAGAAATATTTCTCACCATACTCGGAAGCTTATAAGAAATCCAAGGTTTCCGGTGGAGTACCATCAAAACGCTATTCCACCAAAGGCCAAGAGACGAGGTTCGAGCTCGCTAATGGCGAGGGAATATAGAAACGCTGAGTGCTATACTGAGATTTGCCCCGGAAAAAAGCATCAGGCGACTGGTGCTTTTTCTTATGCCATCGCATTTTATAATTGACATATGTCAAAAAAGAATGATAATGACCCCGTGACCAGAACCAAGAAAAACCGCATCGTGGGAAGCATGCCCGTCGAAGGGGAGTTCTTCTGCAAGGACTGCCTCGGCCGCGGCACCGTCACCCTCTCATTGGAGGAATACGAGGCGGTGCGCCTATTGGATTACGAGGGGCTTTCCCAAGAGGAAGCCGCCTTCCGGATGGGCGTCGCGCGGACCACTTTGACGGGGATCTATTCTTCGGCAAGGAAAAAAATCGCCTCTTTTCTCGTCCGGGGGGAACGGCTCTCCATCGATGGGGGAGCCTACGATCTCCGGGAGAAGAAGGAGCGGTTTGGCCTTGCGGGGCTTGGGGATGGCGAAAAAGGAAAGAAGGAACGGAAAATGATTGTCGCAGCAGCTTATGAGAACGGAGACATCTTCCCCCATTTCGGACGCACGGAATACTTCAAGATCTATCGCATCGAAGACGGGAAAGTCGCCTCGAGCGAGGTGCTCTCCACCGATGGCGCCGGCCATTCTTTGATCGTCGGCTGGCTCATGGAGCACAAGGTGGATGCCGTGATCTGCGGGGGAGTCGGCGGCGGGGTGGTGGGCTTTCTTACGAAAGCCGGCATCCGGATCATCGCCGGGGTTTCGGGCAGCGCGGACAAGGCGGTCGAGGCTTTGCTGAAAGGGGAGCTCGAGGGCGTAAGCGATCCCACCTGCCAGCATGAAGAGGGGCATGGGGAAGGCTGCCAGTGCCACGGGGAGGGCGGCCACTGCCATTGCGGGGATGACAAATAACCCCCCTGCCAGGGGACGGGGGGCGCCTACCCTCTATCCGAGCGCCACGTCGAGAACCATCATGATCATGAACCCGACGGCAAAGCCGATGGTGGCGATGTTGGAATGCTCGCCCACCTGGGCTTCGGGGATCAGCTCTTCGACGACCACGTAAATCATGGCCCCGGCGGCGAAGGAGAGGAAATAGGGGAGCGCCGGCCCCAGGACGTTCAGCAAAAGGATCATCAAAACGGCCCCCACGGGTTCCACGGCGCCGGAGAGCGTGCCCATCGCGAAGGACTTCCATTTTGAGGCCCCCTCGCTCCGCAAAGGCATCGAGATGATCGCGCCCTCGGGGAAATTCTGGATGGCGATGCCGATGGCCAAGGACAGGGCGGCCATCATGGTGATGCCCTGATTCCCCGCCAGCGCCGCGGCGAAGACGACCCCCGGAGCCATCCCTTCGGGGACGTTGTGGATGGTCACCGCCAGCATCATCATGCTCGTGTTGCTCAGATGGGTCTTGGGGCCCTCTGGTTTTTTAGAATTGAAGTGCAGATGGGGGGTCACGACGTCGATCGCCCACAAGAAGCCGATGCCGAGCGAAAACCCGATGACCGCCGGGACGAAGTCCCATTGGCCGTAGCCTGAGGACTGCTGGATCGCGGGGATGAGCAATGACCATACCGACGCCGCGACCATGATGCCGGCGGCAAAGCCGAGAAGGATCTTCTGAAACTTCTTGCTCATCTGCTTTCTCATGAAGAAAACCATCGCGGCCCCCAGCGTGGTTCCCGCGAAGGGGATGGCTAAGCCCAAGGCAACGAATCCGATGTCACTCATGTTTCAGACCTTTCTTGCGCAAAGAAAAACGATGGGGGATAGTCTGCTGTTCCAGAACGAAGTTTTTCCTCATGCGGGCCGCCCCTCGCGGGTTCTCTCCTATCGGCGTTTTCTCAGATAAAGAGGGTCACGCCGGCATTTTCGCTTTCGGAGAGATACGTCGCGACGCCCACGTAATCGATGCCGTCGATGAGCTCTTCCTTTTTGATGCCCATGATGTCCATCGACATCGTGCAGGCGAGGAAGCGAACGCCCGCTTTTTGGGCGCTGGCGAGCTGCTGCTCAAGGGCGGGGACGTTCTTTTTGCGCATGACCCCCCGCATCATCGAGCTGCCCATGCCGCCCATGTTCATCTTGGACAGTTTGAATTTTCTCGCGCCCTTCGGCATCATCCAGCCAAACATTCGCTCAATGAAGGATTTTTTGACGTGCGGGGCCTTGCTCTTGCGCAGGAGGTTCAATCCCCAGAAGGTGCAGAAAACGGTCGCTTCTTTCCCCATGGCGCGCGTGCCTTGGGCGATGATCATGGCCGCCAAGGCCTTGTCCATGTCGCCGCTGAATAAGACGATGGTTGTCTTGCCGCTGCTCTGAGAGGAGACGTTGGGGAGCGAGGCGACATTCTGCCCCTTTTCCACGACGGCGATGATTTTCCCGTCCTTGTTTTCGGAAGAGACCAGCGTGTTCCCCGTGCTTTTAGCCCACAAGGCGATGTCCGAGGTGAAGCCGCAATCGGAGGCGATGATTTTCATCCGGTCGCCCTTTTGCAGCCTTTCCGAGGCTTTGGAGGCCTCCATGATTGGGCCGGGGCATTGAAGCCCCGTCGCGTCGATCTCGATGACTTTCTGCTCATTCTTTTCCGGCATAGGTTTTTCCTCCTTTGCGACAACGGCTTCCGCCACGTTCTCATGCAGGGCTTTGTAGAGCCTCATCCCGCCTTCGATGTTATAGACGTTGGTGTAGCCGAGATTGACGGCGATGCGAATCCAAAGGTAAGCGTTCATGCCCACGTTGCAGTAGACCAGGATTTTCTTGTTTTTGTCTTTCGGTAGCTTGTCCAGATTCTTGCGGAGCGTGACGAAAGGGATGTTGACGGCGCCGTCGAAATGCTCCAGGGAATATTCCAGCGGGGTTCTCGCATCCACGAGAAACGCGCCTTCTTTCTCTTTGTCGAGGGCATCCAGCGAAATCTGCTTGAACTGCCCTTCCATTAGATTGGCGGCGGCATAGCCGGCGATGTTGACGACATCCTTCGCGCTTCCGTATGGCGGGGCGTAGGAAAGCTCCAACTCGGAGAGATCGCCGACCGTCATCTTTGCCTTGAGGGCGGTGGCGATCACGTCAATCCGCTTCTCAATCCCGTCGAGCCCGATTGCTTGGGCTCCCCAAAGGCTGCCATCCTTGGGATTGAAAACGACTTTCAGCGTCATTATCGAGGCGCCGGGATAATAGCCGGCGTGCTGGTTTCTTTCGATGATGACCGATTGATAAGGCAGATTCTTCCGTTGGCAAAGTGCTTCGCTATAACCTGTGGAGGCACCTGTCAAACTGAAAACCTTGAGCACGGAAGTCCCAATTGCCCCTTTGTAGGTATAAGGAAGGCCGTTGATGACATCCGCGACCAAGCGCGCCTGCCGGTTGGCCGGCCCCGCCAAGGCGATATGGGTCGTGGTGCCGTCGATGTAATCCTTGAGGAGCGCCACGTCGCCGATGGCATAGACATCCTCGTTCGCCTTTCCCGTTGCCATATCGGTCGTCTCCATTTTCTCGTTGGTGAGGACGTAGCCGTCGCCGGAAAGGGCGAGGCCGGCGCTCTTGGCAAGGACGTTGTCCGGGACGATGCCGATGGAGAGGATGACGATGTCGGCGGGCAGGGTCTCCCCATCCGCCAGCACCACGGTGTGGCCGTTGTCCTGGAATTTGCTGAGGGAAACCCCCAGCTTCAGGCGGATGCCGTTGGTGACGAGCTCGTTTTCGAGCAGGCGCGCCATCTCATGGTCAAACGGCGGAAGGATTTGGCTCCGGCCCTCAACCAAGGTGGTTTTGATGCCCCGCAAAGCGAAATTCTCGGCGGTTTCCACGCCGATGAACCCGCCGCCGACGATCAAAGCGGTCTTCGGGCTTCTTTCCAGCGAGGAGAAGATGGCGTCCACATCCTCGATGTTGCGGAGGTAGAAAACGTTGTCTGCCTTGTCGAGCCCCTCAAAGGGTATTTTCCGGGGGGAGGCGCCCATGGTGAGAATCAGCTTGTCATAGCTTTCGTCGTATTCCGTCCCGTTTTCAAGGTTCTTGACATGAATCGTTTTGCCAGCGCGGTCGATGGATAAGGCCTCGTTGTGGACTCGGACGTCCAGATTGAACTTCGCGTTCAGGCTTTCGGGAGTTTCCTGCAGAAGCCTCGCCCGATCCTTGATCACCCCGCCGAGGTAGTAGGGCAGGCCGCAGTTGGCAAAGGAAACATAGCCGCTCTTTTCCAAAACGATGATCTGATCTTCTTCCGAAAGGCGCCGAAGTCTCGTCGCGGCCGTGGCTCCCCCAGCCACCCCGCCCACAATAACGATTTTCTTCATTTTTGTTTTAACTTCCTTAATTTATAACAATACCATAGAGATACCCCCGTGGCCTAGGAAACGCTCAGAAGCTTTGCTTTGCCGCTATTATCCGCATGCTAAAACTTGGCAGTTGGCGCGAATGAAAGACGTTTTTCCCTGAGATGAAAAAACGCGGAGTTCTCTTTTGGCGTTTCTTTACCGTTTTTTGCTCCAAAGTCGGTGCTCCCGCCGCCTGAAAAACCAGGAGGAGATGAAGGCGCTCCTTGGGAACACATACTGCCAGGACTTCCTTGACTATATTTATCTTTGGCCGGATGGGAGGAGGGTGAAAGCCCAATGGCTCACGACGACGTTCCACCGGTTCCTTAGGAACCATGGTCTACCGATGGTCAGGTTCCATGACCTCAGGCACAGCTGCGCAACTCTTGCAAGGCACGAGGGCGTCCCGATGGAGGACATCCAGAAGTGGCTCGGCCACTCGACCATAACGACGACCGAGGGGATCTACGCCCATTACGACGACACGCAGTCCCTGGAGACGGCCAAGAAGATCTCAGGCGCCATAGACGAAGGGCTCAAGGAAGACAAAGCCAAGGTCATGGAATAACGGCATCAAGGGGCATAAAAATATGCCTCTTTTTGCTGATTGAACAGGTGCCTGGTGGTATAAAAAATAAAGAATAAAGTTTCGATTAAATCCGAACTTAGGAGGACTGAATCAATGTCATATTCTTACAAGATTATCAGGGAGTCGGATGTGAGTTATCTCAAATCCGATCTCGACGTCGCCGGCTCGAATGGGTGGAAACTCGTCACGATGGTATGGGACCATGACCACTCATGCTTTGTCGCGACGATGATGAAAGATCAGCAATGACCGATTACGGTTCCTATCCATCATGGAGGGATTACTACGGCATAATCATCGAGTTCGATGACACCAATTGCTCATGATCTATCAATAGTCCTGCCCAGAGAAAGTATCTTCTGAATTCCGATTATTGCGATATGGCGAAAAGGGTTTACGTCCGCAACATCAAGAAATGGTTCAGCCTTTCTGGATTCAAAGAATACCTTAGAACCTGCAAATTCGAGAAATGGGACAAGCCGGGAGAGAAAATGAAAAATACGTCTTTTCCATGGCTTGGGATTACGACAATTCGAGTTTTGCCATTGCGCTCATGAAAGAAATTGCGTGAAGGCATTCTGTTTCGAATTAACTTTTCTAGATAAAAATTGAGATAAAACATACAGCCTCCGCGTATAATGCCTTTGGGCAGAGGTTAGGCCCAAAACGCCACCTTTGTTCTCGCATATCTCATCTGATGCCGCGTCCGCTTTATTCTCCAAAAACGTTCTCGCAAATAGGCGAGAGGTGGCGTTCTCGCACGATGTTCTCGCCCGGCCCCCAAAAAGCGCAATAAACTAGCGCAAAGCGGGAGGCCCAAAATGAGAGAGCTTCCATCGAGAACCCCGATGGCTTCTGGAGAAACGTCCGCCATCGTAGCCTCGCCTCAAACAGGGGTTAGGCGAATCGTTGGACTCAAAATCCCTCGGATGCATAATCCATGCCGGTTCAAGTCCGGCCTCGGGCACCATCTCTTAAGAAAAAAAGCCAGATTGCAGCGATTTAGTCTGACTTTTTTCATAGCTTTCGTTTCATTCAAAAAAATTGAAGATTTGATAGTTCTGGTAGAAAAAATTGTGGATTATTATTTTTATAATTTGTTTCCGCTTTTGGCGCTTTTTATTACCCATAAGTTTCTTAAATGAGAAATAAACTTTGCCTTTGAGTAATTCAGCGAAGAACTTAAAGGAAGAAATAGCATTTTCTATTGATTCTCCAAAAACTCTAATCGAAATAGAGTTATTGGAGAAATATGATTAAGACAATTTCCGTGTTGTTAAACGAATTCAAAGATTACAAGAATCCCCATGACCGTATCCGGCTTTTGGTCAAGGAGGGTTCTTTGATCAAGCTTAAACGTGGCCTCAATGAAAACAACGAGGAAGGACGCAAACCCTTTTTCCATCGCCTCGTTTCATTGTGTTACGGCTCTCGATGGCTCTTCCCTCTTTGCCAAAAAGGCCCACGCTTTGATTTGCCGGGTTTGGAAAAAACGAGTCAAAGGTCGCGATCTCCTTGATTATCTTTTATATCGGAAAAGAGGTTCCGCTCAATCTTTCTTATTTGAGGAGAAAACTCGTCCAAAGCGGGAGGATTCAAGAGATTGATCCTTTTGGAGAAGAGGAAGCCCTGTCTCTTCTTCGGGAGCGTTTTTCCGCTATCGACTTTGCCGAAGCCTCAAGGGATGTCATCCTGTTTCTTTTCGGCAAAGAAGGCGCTGCCCATTGGGATTCCAAGCTATTTCTTGATTCCCTTTCTCTTCAGAAATTCAGAGACTGAGGGTTACAATCGGCTGGAGGTTCATATATTGAAGTTGTGGGTTGGAGGCTCACGGCCTTGTGTCTTCCAAGGAATCCGCGGCTCGAGAATGACTCGAGAGCGGATGCCTAAAACGATTTCGTTCTTGTCGTGACGTTTCAAATGAATGAACTCGTTGTTGAAGGCCGTCCAAGAACAACTTTCCCTTTTTTTCAAAAAATGGCCGTCATCAAGAAGAAGTATTATGGTTCACCTTGTCGATGCTTTCGGAGGCGTCTCGTTCTTATTGGACGTTTCCTTTGCCGATTTCATTGAAAAGAAGACGGCCCCATCTACAGATTCGTCTTTCGAGGCGACGTTTCGACCGGCCTCCTCATGGAGCCAAACTGAAGTAATCGCCTTCTATTCTAAAAGATAGCCAGTCTTCAATTTTGGAAGAACTTCAGCAATATCCAGACCATTTTGTCAAAAAATTCATTATCGATCAGAAGTTTTTGCTGTTCGACGTTTTCATTAACAAACACCTTTTGCCTAGGAAAAAAGAGGAGATCAACTTCATTTATTCATGACTTCGCAATCTTTATGTTTTCTTTATATCTTTGGCTGAAAAAACCTCTAGTTTCTTTAAAGCCCAAATTCGCAAAATAGTAAATGGAGGTAAGTAAGAATGGAAAAGTTTCTAGGCCAAAGTTTCTTTGTCAATCTCGCAGAAACGCAAACCGGGCTACTCGGTTTTAATGGGAAGCTTCTCGCGATCGATGGCGATTTTTGGACGTTTCGGACTTTAGAAGACGTCATACTCATTGTCAATTCCAAGTATATCAAAAGCTTGCGGCCCACGGCTTAGGAGATCCAAATGTCCTTCATAAAGAAGAAAAATAGTGATACGACCTCTTTAACGGTCGTCATTGGCTCCTCTCGCTTGGGGGCATCGCTCGCCTACGAAAACTCTTCCAAAGGTTTTTATACCACTCTCGTCGACAAGGACAAAAATGCCTTTAAGAAAGTGGATGCCAACTATACCGGCTTCTTTTTAGAGGGGGATGCCACGGATGAAAATATCCTGGCCAAAGCCCATATTAAAGAAGCTTCACAATGTATCATTGTTACTGAGGACGACTCAGTCAATATTTACGTGGCGTCTCTCGTTGCGCTTTTGTCGAAAGCCCGGCTTATCGTGGTCCGCTTGCATGATGAGAAGAAAGCCTTACTCTTGCGCGATCCCCGCTTCCGGGTGATTTCGCCTTCTCTTTTAGCTCACGATGCTTATGAGGCGATTTTAAATGGCGAAAAGAAAGGAAATCTATGAGAATCTTAATTTGCGGTGGCAAAGAAGAAGCGGACTTTGTGATTTCCGCCTTTAACGGGAAAGAAAACCATCTCGTTGTCATCAACGAAGATTATGAGACCGCCAAAATCCTTTCTGAACGTCATGGTATCGACGTTTTGGTGAGCGATCCCCTGAAAATATACACTCTTGCGGAGGCGGGGGTCAGCCATTTTGACCTCGTGATTTCGTTGCTCGAACGCGATGTCGATAATTTTGTCGTTTGCCGGTTGAGCAAGGAGATTTTTCAAATACAAAAAGCGATCTGCACGGTAAACAACCCTGGCAAAGTCAGCGCCTTTCGCCTCATGGGCATCGACTCGCCCATCAGTGCTTCTTACCTATTGGCAGACAAGATTCAAGGGGAAAGCGACGTCTCCTCACTCGTGAATTCTTTGTCGCTCGAAAACAAGAAAGTTGTGATTACCGAGATAAAAATCAAAACCAATTTCGCTTGTGTCAACCAAAGTTTAAAAAACCTAGCCTTGCCGATCGAAGGAAATATTTGTTGTATTTTCCGTGATCCCGAAGTGGTGATTCCTCGCGGCGATACCATGATTAAGGCTGGCGACACTTTGATCGTAGCGAGCGCCTTGTCTTCGCAAAAGAAAGTAATTGACTTTCTTCAGAGAGAAATATGAAGGATCTCGAACGGCAGAAGGCTTCCTCTTGGCTACTCCTTCTTGGCTACTTTGGCTTTTTCCTGATTCTCATTGGAGTCATTTGTTTAGCCCCGCTTATTCTGCTTCCTTTTTATCCGAGCGAGACGGGCCAAGCCTATGCTTTCTTGATCCCGGGTTTTGGCAGCATTTCCATCGGCTTTTTTCTATCGCTTCTTTTGCGAGGGAAGCAGGGTCGCTTTACCCCCTTTTAAAAAAACTTTCTTTTTGTGGTG